>Ga0081538_10002247_pt1 | contig 19114 bp, 20 predicted proteins | sample TabmetS5T2R1_FD_71022 | JGI IMG/M metagenome (GOLD analysis project Ga0081538, IMG submission 71022) | Tabebuia heterophylla rhizosphere microbial communities from the University of Puerto Rico - S5T2R1 | ecosystem: Host-associated > Plants > Roots > Rhizosphere ... | reverse complement strand
CCATCTACCTGCAGAAATGGACGATAACGGACGGCGTTGGACGATCGGGGAAGAGTTAGAAGTCCGCCGCTCGCCACAACGAGGGAGGGATCATGATGGATGACGACTTCCGCGAGCTGGAGCCGCATATCAGCGATCACCCATTCCAGCCGGGCACCTGGCCGGACGCCTGCGGCTATGTCGATGAGCGCGGCTGGACGTGCGGCTACACCAGGGCGGAGCACACCCACATCAGCGGCGAGGAGGCGACTCCCCCATAAGGTCAGGATGAGCCGGAGATAGGGCGGGAGCGGCCCCGGTGGAGGTGCCTGCTGGGCTTGAGTGAGCAGGCGAGGTGCCGGGCCGCGCCCCTCGGTCATCCAAGGTAGTTCCTACGGTGTTCTTGGATGTTGATGTGCCCGACCACCCGTCGCGAGCCACTCACCGACCAAGCCGGCTGTGGCCGTCGCCACGGATGCCGTCACCTCGACTGGCCCGCCCTACCAGTCGTGTGGCTTGAGATCGGGGCCGACGATGTGGCCGTGCCCGGCCGCAGCGCCCTCGTGGCCGGCGTCGTGGGTGAAATGGGCCCCGTACCACACGACCACGTCCTGCTTCAGGATGGACTCCCTGGTCAGATACTTGTCGATCTGGATCTCGGTGCCGCCGGTCAGCGGCTCGTCGTCGATCTGCCCACGACGGTAGCGCAGCAGCCACACGTCCCCTTTGGCGTAGGCGTCGCCCTTGGCCGTGCCGTCGTTGGCCCCGGGGATGATCGTGTAGCCGCGCCCGCTCCCGGCGTGCTGCACCCGCCAGCGGCGCTTGCGCGCCGGGTCGCGCAGGCGCCTGACCTCGAAGCGCTGCGGCTGCCAGACGTTGCCCGGCTGAAGCGGCGGGTCGTTGTGCTCGAAGACCAGTTTGTTGCCGGCCGTCTGCACCGAGAAGTCGAACCGCCAGTAGGCGTGGTGGACGTGCGGGTTGCAGACGCAGGTGGACGTGTTGACGGCGTCGAAGCCGAACCGGGGCCGCAGCGTCCCGTCGGCGTGCAGCCGCCACTCGCTGACATAGCGGTACCAGCCGGCCTCCAGCTCGCTGACCAGGACCACCTCCTGCCCGGCGACATAGACGGCCACGCCCCGGAAGTTGCCCTGGTCCGAACCGGTGTCCAGGATCGTCGTGGCCGGCTGCGAGCACGACATGAACCCGGGCGCGGCCACGCGGCCCCGGGCCTGGAACATGCCCTCCTCGTTCTGCCAGTCCCGGTAGGGGCCGCAGAGGTCGTCGCGGTACCGGACATTCAGGATCGGGACATGCGCCTGGTACAGCAGGCGCTTGCCGCGGTAGTACACGCCGCGCAGCTCGATCCCTGAGCCCCGGGCACCCGAGGACGCCGAGGGTCGCGCGGCGACGAGCTGCCAGAGCACGGTGGAGCCCCGCCGCACGGTGATCCTGGCCTGCCCCGCGGCCGAGGACTGGGTGGGCTGGCCGGCGGCCGGGGCCCCGCAGACGTCCTCGGCGGCTCGGGCGCCCGCTGGCGCGCCGTCCGGGTAGCGCTCGACCTGACGCCGTATCAGGTTGACGCCCACGATCTCATGCCTGGCCGCCGCGCCCGTGGCCGGCAGCAGGCCGACGGTCAAGGTGCGCTCGACCCGCCCGTCGTCCTGCTCCTGCTCCACGAGCGGCGGCATCGCCCGATACGGTTGCAGCTTGCCGTCCCGCACGGCCGGGCCGAGCTCGGAGTCTTGGGCGACGATGGCGACGGCCTCCTGGAACTCCTCGGGCGAGGGCAGCGGCTGGGCCGCCGTCTCGGTGGTCGTCACCCGGCCCGGCTCGCCGAGACGCCCCTCGACCACGATGGCCCGGTTCTCGCCGTAGTCGTACCAGGTGGCCCGGTAGCGGTCCCACGGGCGCGGCTGGGCGGTGCGGCGGGCCGGCTCCAGCGGCTCGACGGAGAGCAGACGCCGATTGTCGCCGCCGACCAGTTCACGGGCGGCGGGATGCCGCCGGACGTCGCGCTCGATTCGGTCGATGGCCCGCTGGTCGGGCCCGAACGGCTCCACCTTGACCGTTAGCTCGTCCGCCATCGGCCCTCCCCCTTAGCGGCCCGGTGGCCGGGCGGCCCCGCGTGATAGGCCAGAGTATGGCCTTCACCCGATTTGCGGTCAACGTCACGCTGGTGCCTGGCGATGGTCTTCGATGAGGGCAACGACGTGGGTCAGGGCTATGTCTCCCTCGACAACATCACCGTCACTGTGGCGGGGGCTCTTTCACCTTGGCCGCTAGGGCCGCACATCAGCGGAAGACCGCCGACAACCCCGGGCTTGGAGACCGGGGCCTCCTCTGGGGCACCTGGTTAGCATCGAGCTGGTCGATCAGAGCACACAAGATCTGAGGAGCTCCCAGTTCACCGCACGGAGAAGCAGTCGGCCGGATACCGTTCGGTGTCAATGACCAGGGACCAGGGTGGTTGTGCCGCTGCCGCTTCCTATTGCCGGGTTCGTCGACGGTCGAGGTATCCGCCTCGCCGCCGGCGGTATGCCTCGGGTCGGAGCTGGCGTTCCAGCTGCATCAGGCTCCAGATCCTGGTGCCGTCGGCGCGGAGGTAGGGCTGGACGTTGGCTGCCGCCGCGCAGATGGTGGCCAGGTCGACGCCGAGCAGCTCCGCGCAGCGCTCCAGCGGCGCCGCGATCGGCCGGCCCAGCTCCAGGTCGTGCCAAGTCCCCACCGAAGAAGATTATCGAACACTTGTTCGAGACTGAATCGGCATTCTTACCTACCGCAGCCCGATGGACTGTTGGCCGCATCGCCACGGTGAGCAGCGGATAATCATGGTGACTGGCGGTCTGCCACCTTTCGGCTGGTAAGCAGCGTCCACCGAGGTCTGCCCAGGCCAGGAGAACGCCCAATCGCTTTCCCGCAGAGATCTCGCGCCTGGGGAATGGCGACGACTGTCGGCAGCCCTGACCCTGGGGCGGTGGACTACCAGAGCGGGGAACTCCAGTCGGCGAGCCGGCTCCGGCCATCCCGGTGGTTCCAGCGAAGATCCTTTCCCAGGGTCGGAGGCTGCCTGCGGTGGCCCTAGCCGGTCCGCTGGATGATAGCGCTCATCTGCTCAGCGTCGAACGCCTTCATCGTCCTGGTCCGGATGTTGCCGAGAGCGCCGGTCTGCAGCGCCACGGCGGTGGCCGTCTCGTCGTCGGGGAAGTCGGTGACCGCGACGATGTCGTATTCGCCAAGGGTCCAGACCAGCTGGCGAACCTGGCCGCCGTGCTTCTCGACCAGGCCCCGGTAGTCCTCGGCTCGGCGGACGCTGTCGCGGAAGTTCTTGATGCCTTGGTCGGTCCAGTTGACGAGGGAGACGAAGGTAGGCATGAACCGGCTCCTTTCCTGTGCAGGAAGGAACTCGCCGAAGCAGGTCTCCTGTCTTCGCTGGCCGCAATGACCCGGCCAAGTCAATGTCTGTGGACGTAGATCGTCAAGGGTCGAAGACCCAGCAACCCGCGACCCGGTAACCGAATGGACCTGCGGGCTCCGGCAACCCCAGCCGAGACGAAGCGGGCACGGCAGCGGACAACCCGCAGCTCGATAGGCGTAATCGGGCGTGATGGGGCTGCTGGTCCGTCTATGGCATGCAAGAGGCAGGGGCATGCGGCTTTCTCTCCAGCATCCAGGCCCCAGCTCGACGAGTTGGTCAGCGAGTGTCGCCGGTGAGGTGCCGATAGATGGAGGCCCGACTGACGCCCAGGCCTTGGCGATCGCGGCCACGGTGTACTGCCCGGAGCGGTACATCTCCCGGGCCACCCGGGCCTTGTGGCCGGTCATGACCGAGGGCCGGCCGCCGTGATGGCCGCGGGGCGGCGGCGGCCAGCCCGGCGGAGTGCGGGCCCGAACTTTGGCGGCTGCGGCAAGACCGGCCGCCTCGCCGAGCCGGTCGAGCAGCTCGTCGCCGAGTGGTCCTGCGCCAGCTCAGCGGGCCGGCACTGTCGGCCGCCCTGGCGGCGACCGGGACGACTAGGCCGAGCGGGAGCTGTTGCACGCCTTGCAGGCCGACCAGGACCGGCTGGACGAGCTGGTCGACGCCTTCGCCGACGGCACCCTGAGCCGGCCGACTTCGCCCGGGCCAGGTCGCGGGTCGAGGCGCGCATGGACACGACCCGGCGACGCCTGGCGGGCCAGGCAGCTACGCGGACGCTGGCGGCGCTGCCGGTGGGGGAGCGGGCGCTGCGAGGCACGCACCGACACTAGCGGGCACGAGGGGGACTGGCGGGCACCAAATGGGACGAAGTTCTCAGGAACTTCTTGGAGTGCGAGCCCCGATCCCGCAGTGCCGGCCGGCCACCGCAGCCCGGCGTGGCGGATGCTCGGGTGCAACCTTTTGGGTCGGCTCGCGAGTGAATACTACGAGGCGCCCACTCCGGGAGGCGCAGGTGGCCGTCGACGAGGCTGAGTTCAGCGAGTTCTACGCCAGCCAGTATGGGTCGCTGTGCTGGCTGGGCCTGCTGCTGACCGGCAGCCGCGCCCAGGCCGAGGAGCTGGCCCAGGAGGCGCTGGTGCGCACCTGGTGGCGCTGGAAGCTGGTGCGGCGCCCCGACGACCCGGCCGGCTACGCCCGCCGGGTGCTGGTCAACCGGCACCGCTCGCTGCTGCGCCGCGCGGCGGTGGAGGCGCGGTCGCTGGCGCGATCGCAGCCGGCGGAGGAGCTGGCGCCGCCGGCCGACCATGAGCGCGCCCTGGTGCTGTGGCAGGCGGTTCGGGCGCTGCCGGCCCGCCAGCGGGCGGTGCTGGTGCTGCGCTTTGGCCAGGACCTCACCGAGGCGCAGGTGGCGCGGCTGCTGGGGCTGCCGCTGGGCACGGTGAAGTCGCTGGGCCACCGGGCCTTGGCCAGACTGCGCCAGCGGCTGGGCTCGCCCAGCCTCGACCCGGCCGCCAGCAGCACCAAGGAGGAGCGATGAGGCTGGAGGACGAGCTGCGCCAGCTGTTGGAGGGGACCAAGGGGGCGCCCTGGCCGGGTGAGCAGCAGGCCTTCGACCGGTTCCTGCGCCGCCGGGCCCGCCGCGGCCGGGTGGCGGCCGCCACCGCCGGACTGGCACTGGTCGCCGTGCTGGGGGCGGCCGTGCTGGTGGCCCGCCCGCAGCCCAAGGAGCGGCAGCCAGTGGCGCCGGCCGGTGGGGTGGTGCGCGTGCCGACCCAGGGGTTCGAGCTGGCGGTCCCGGCCGGCTGGAAGCTCCAGCGCCAGCTGACCCGCAGCGGCTCCCAGGTGGTGGGCGTGGTGCTGGTGCCCCGCTCGGGGCAGCCCCACGGCGCCACGGTCACGGTCACCGCGCACGACGACCAGGAGCTGACCCCCCAGCAGCTCGCCAGGTACACCCTCGAGCTGCAGATGGCAGACAGCCAGCGGGCCGACGGCCGGCTGGACAAGCTGCTCCCCGGCCGGCTGTACACGCTGCGCTCGGGCCGCGGCGGCACCTCGCCTCCGGCAAGGGTCCGGTCGTCCCCTATGTCATCGCCTGGCATGCCTGGCCCCCCGCATGCCGGCCGCTGCCGGTGCCCGCCGGCAGCCACCAGCCTGCGCGCGGGCCGCCTTTCGGGTCCTGTTGGTGACCGGCGCTGCCGCCCCCGGTGATGTCGCCGCCGTCCACCAGGTGCTGGGGGTCATGCGCCGAATCGTGGACACCGCCCGGCCGATCGGCAACGCCCTGCCCCCGCCCGGCGCGCCCGGCCCCAAGGTGCTGCTGGGCAAGGGCGGCAGCGGCCGCGGCGCCTGGGAGGCCTGGATCGAGCCGACCCCGCTAGGTGTACTGAGCATGAGGGTTGTTGACATGAGGTGAGGCCTCCGACTGAGGTGCGGGCTGTCACGGCGCCGCGCTCATCGGAGGCCTCATGTCGCACGCTAATGCCCGTCTGACCCCGGCGGGAAGGCTGATCTTGTGCCAGCGCATCGCGGTTGGCCGCCCGGTGGCCCAGGTCGCCGCCGAGATGGGCATCTCGCGCACCTGCGCCTACCGCTGGTGGGTCCGCTATCGCCAGCTGGGCACGGCCGGCCTGGTTGACCGGCCCAGCTGGGCCCATCAGCATCCCCGCCGCACCCCGGCCCGGCTCGAAGCCCAGGTCCTTGAGCTCCGCCAGACCCGGAAACTGGGCCCGGCCCGCATCGCTCCCCTGGTCGGGCTGCCAGCCTCGACCGTCTACCGGGTGCTGGTCCGCCACCGGCTGCATCGGCTGAGCTTCATGGATCGGCCGACGGGCGAGCTGATCCGCCGCTCTGAGCGGGCCCACCCGGGCGAGCTGGTCCATGTCGATGTCAAGAAGCTGGGCCGGCTCCGCGACGGTGGCGGCCACCGGGTCCATGGCCGCGACTCGACCCAGCACCGGACCCGCGACCAGCACCGCATCCGACGCGGACCGGTCGGCTACGACTATGTCCATGCCGCGGTGGACGACCACTCCCGCCTGGCCTATGCCGAGGTCCTCGCCGACGAGCAAGGCCCCACCTGCGCCGGGTTCCTGCGCCGGGCCGGGGCGTTCTTCGCCGCCCACCACATCAGCATCCAGCGGGTGTTGACCGACAACGCCATGGCCTACCGGCACAGCCGCCAATTCGCGGCCGCGGTGGCCGAGCTCGGGGCCCGCCACCGCTTCACTCGTCCCTACCATCCCCAGACCAACGGCAAGGTGGAGCGCTTCAACCGCACCCTGGCCCACGAATGGGCCTACCAGCGGCCCTATCACACCAACGACGAACGCACCGCTGCCCTGGACAGCTGGCTACACCAGTACAACCATCACCGCGCCCACACCGCCCTCGGCAGCCACCCACCCATCAGCCGCGTCAACAACGGCCCTAACCCCTACACCTAGCCGCGGTCGGCGCGGGTCACGACCATGGCCGCGTGGGTGGCGGCCAGGGGCTCGGAGAGGCAGACGTCGGCGGCCTCGCGCCACCGGGCGAAGTGGTCGCTGTCGCGGTGGGCGGCGAAGGCGTCGGCGTCCCGGTAGACCTCGTAGAAGAGGTAGTGGTCGGGGTCGTCGTTGTCCCGGACCACGTCGAAGCGCAGGCAGCCGGGCTCGTCGCGGACCGAGGCGACGGCGTTGGCCTCGATCGCCTCCAGGAAGCGGCCCCGCTGCTCCGGCTTGACCTTGGCCGACACGATCAGCACGTACATGGTCCCTCCCGCTCCTGGTCAGGTCAGGTGATCTCGTCCACGCACGCGGTCAGCTGGCGCAGGGTGCGCACCTCGAACACGCGGTCGCAGGCCGGACCATAGACCGACATGATCGAGTCGGTCGTGTCCCACTCGTCCCGAGGCTCCGGGTTGAGCCAGTAGAGGCGGCGGGAGCGCTCGGCCAGGGAGCGGAACGCCTCCAGGCCGGGCTCGCGGTAGTTGTTGCGGGCGTCGCCCATGACGATCAGGGTGGTGCGGCCGTCGACGTCGCCGCCGTAGCGCTCGGCGAAGCGCCGGAACACCTTGCCGTAGTGGGAGTGGCCGTCGTCGGCGACCAGCTTGGCCCGGGCGAACGCCCCCCGCAGGTCCATGCGGTGCCCGCCCTCGTCCAGCAGGCCGGTGACCTCGTCGATCCCGTCCACGAAGGCGAAGCTGCGCAGCTTGGCGAACTCGGCGTTCATGGCGTGCAGCAGCGACAGGGTGAACTTGGCGAACTCGATCACCGAGCCGGAGACGTCGGCCAGCACGTACAGGTCGGGCTTGGAGGCGCGGATGGCCCGGAAGGCCGGGTCGACCGGGACCCCGCCCACCGACAGCGAGCGGCGCACGGTGCGGCGGACGTCGAGGCGGCCGCGGCGTCGCAGCCGCCGCTTCTGGGCGGCCCGGGCAGCCAGCTTGCGGGCCAGGGGCCGCACCGCCTGGCGCAGCTCGCGCAGCTGCCCCGAGTTGGCGGCCAGGAAGTCGACGTCGTCCAGCTGCCGCTCGCGGTAGAGCTCGGCCGCCTGCCGGGGGCCGACGCTGACCGCCATGCGGTGGCGCAGCTGCTCGGCCAGCAGCCGCCGGAAGTCCTCGATCCGCCGGGCCAGCTCCTGGCGGCCGTGGCGGGCCGCGCCCTCGGGGTCGTCGTTGTCGGCCAGGGCCATGGCCAGCAGCCGGTACAGCTCGACCTGGCGCAGGACCCGGTAGAGGTAGTAGCGCTCGGACGCCTCCGGCTGGGCGTCCAGCCCGGCGTGGCGGTCGACGGCCAGGCCGGCCAGGGCCCGCAGGGCCGCCTCGTCGCCCGAGCGCAGGGCGTCCAGCAGGGCCGCCAGCAGCTCGTCGGAGGGGTCCCCGGGGCTGTGGACGGCGCCGTCCCCGTCCTCGCCGGTTGGGCTACGCTCCCCCTCCGGGGGGCCTGACGCCGGACCGGTGGGGTGCAGCGCGCCCTCGGTCTCCTCTGCCCCGTCCGCCGCGTCGTGGCCGAGGCCCGCCCGGGCGGTGGTCAGGGGGAAGCAGACGTCGAACAGCACCGCGAACGCCTGCTGGTCCTCGGGCCGCTTGACCAGGGTGGCGAACAGGGCCGATCGGAACTGGGCGCGGTCGGCCAGCTCGACGTGGGCCAGGCAGGCGAAGGCGTCCAGGACCTCGACCATGGACACCGGCACGCTGGCCTCGCGGAGCCGGTGGAAGAACTCCAGCAGCGAGGTCTCCAGGGCCCGGGGCGGCCGCCACTCGCTGGTGCTTACAATCCCTTCCATGGCTGCCTTCCAGCCGACGCTCGCCCCACCCGGCCGTCTGGTCCGCCTCGGCGTGGTCCTCGACGCCCGCAGCCCTGGCGAGCGCCTGGCCGAGGTGGCGCGGATGTGCGACCGCGCCGGGATCGGCGCGATCTGGATGGACGATAGCGCCCCACCGGCGTCCCAACCACCACCCCTGGACGGCCTGCGGGCGCTGGCGCCGGTGGTCGCCCGGGCCCGGCTGGGGGCCGTGCTGGACGGCGACCGGCCCCTCCCGCCCCTGGACGGCCTCCCCAGCGACCGCCTGGAGCTCACCTTTCGCAACGCCGCCCCGGGGGTCGTGGTCGACCGGCTCGCCGTCGACCCCCCCAGACCCACCGTCGCCGTGGAGGTGGGCGACCCGGAGCGGCTGGGGCGGGAGCGGCTGGCCTGGCTGGCCGAGGTGGCCGACGACCTGCTGGTGGCGGCGGCCGACGTCGACCGGGTGGCCGAGCAGGCCCGGGCCCTGCGGGAGGCGCTGGCCCTGGCCGGCCGCGACCCGGCCAGCCTGGGGGTGGCGGCGCGGCTGCCGGTGTCGATCGGCCGCACGGTGGCCGAGGCCGCGGCCCGCTGGAACGCCGAGCCGGCCTTCGCCGCCCTGGGCCCGCCCGCCCAGGCGGGGGTGTTCGGCACCCTGGAGCAGTGCCACGACCGGGTGATCGCCCTGGCCCACGCCGGCGTCACCGACCTGCGCTGCGTGCTCCCGGCCGCCCCCGACATCCACGACGTGATCGCCCAGGCCACCGCGATGACCGTCGGCACCGTGGCCAAGCTGGCCCCCGGCGCCCCCCGCTCCCCGGACCCGCCGCCGCCCGAGGGCTGGGGCGGCCGCTCCCGGTTCCCGAGGCCCTCGCCCTGATGTACGGTTATGCTTGGACGAGAACTTGTTGCGACTGCAACCGTCCGAGCGGAGGGAGTGGTCTGCTTGGCCCGCTTCACGACCAGGTTCGGCTCGCTGGACTCCTATGAGAAGGGCCACGTCGAGGTCATCGACGACGAGCCCCACCACTACGCCTTCTCCAACATCTTCGAGACCGCCAGCCGGTCCCGGCCCTACGAGAAGGTCGCCGTCGGCAAGAACCGCCAGTACGTGCTCGAGGCCATCCGGGCCGAGGGCGCCTCGGGCTGGCGGATCTGCGCCCATGACGAGTTCGCCCTGGTCATGGACGGCGAGATCCGGATCGAGCTGGCCAAGGTGGCGAGCGAGCAGGCGCCCGCGGAGGGCTCGGAGGGCTCGGTCGCCCTGGACGGCGAGCCGGCCGGCCCGCGCATGGGCGAGGTCACAGCGAGCCGCGGCCACATGACCCTGCTGCCCGCCGGCGCCGCCTACCGCTTCATCGCCGACCGGCCCGGCGTGATCCTGATGCAGACCATCGAGGGCCCCGACACCGTGTTCAAGTGGGCGGAGATCGTCCAGACCACCCCCTGACGGGGGCAGCCAGGAGGTAGCACCATGGCGACGACCGAGGCCGAGCCAGCCGTCGAGATCCGCTCCGGATCGCCCAACGAGGCCGGCTACCGCCCCTTCGAGCTGGGCGAGTTCACGTTCCGCCGCGACGACTACTTCGTCTACATCGACTGGCCCACCGGCAGCCACGTGATGAGCGCCGACGCCTTCCTGAAGGCGCTGCAGCGGGACGTGGCCTGGGACTTCTTCTACGGCATCGTCAACTTCGACGGGGTCATCGGCACCGTCAACCACTACGGCACCGTCGACCTGTTCGCCGGCCGCTACAACGACGGCTACCGCAAGGCCGAGCTCGACCACCTCGAGAACATGCCCACCCCGGTCATCCGCGAGACCTTCAAGGAGATGCTGGACGACTGGACCAACGCCACCTTCGACCCGTTCGCCAGCCCGGACGAGACCGGCTCGGCCTTCGGGCCCAAGAACGGCGACAACCGCCGGGCGATCACCCGCCACCGGGTGGCGGCGGCCCGCATGGTCGGGGTCAAGGGCGACGAGCAGATCCGCAGCGACGAGAGCGGCTTCCCGGTCAACCGCCACTTCGCCGACGTGCCCCAGGACGAGCCGGAGATCCGGCCCGAGCCGGGCTTCGAGGACGAGCTGGCCTCCTTCAACCTGTTCGCCTACCTGTCCCGCTCCGACGTGACCTGGAACCCGTCGGTGGTCTCGGCCTGCAAGGACAGCCTGTTCTGCCCGACCACCGAGGAGTACATCCTGCCGATCATCCACGGCAACGACCGGGTGGAGTGGTTCGTGCAGCTGTCGGACGAGATCTACTGGGACGTGGAGGACCGCGACTCCGGCCAGATCCGCTCCAAGGTGGTGATGAAGCCCGGTGACGTGGCCGCCATGCCGGCCGACATCCGCCACCAGGGCTACGCCCCCAAGCGGTCGATGCTGCTGGTCTGGGAGAACGCCGACGGCGACCTGCCCGAGCTCATCTCCAGCGGCAAGCTCCCCACCTACCCGGTCGAGCTCTAGCCTCTGCCCATGGCCGGCGTGGCCGGGCCGACCCGGCTGTTCTGTGGGGGCGAGTTCGTCGACGCCGCCGACGGGGCGACCATCCCGGTCACCAGCCCGCACGACGGCAGCCTCCTGGCCGAGGTGGCCGAGGCCCGGGAGGTCGACGTCGACCGGGCGGTGGCGGCCGCCCGGTCGGCCTTCCCGGCCTGGAGCGCCACCCCGGCCGCCGAGCGGGGCCGGCTGCTGCTGAAGCTGGCCGACGCCATCGAGGCGCGGGCCGGCGAGCTGGCCCGGCTGGAGTCGGCCGACACCGGCCACCCCATCCGCGACTCGACCCGCCTGGACGTGCCGCGCACGGCCGCCACCTTCCGCTACTTCGGCGGCATGGCCGACAAGCTCGAGGGCAGCGTCATCCCGGTCGAGAAGGGCTTCCTCAACTACGTGGTCCGCGACCCGCTCGGGGTGGTCGGCCAGATCGTCCCCTGGAACTTCCCGCTGATGTTCTGCAGCTGGAAGATGGGGCCGGCCCTGGCCGCCGGCAACACGGTGGTCCTGAAGCCGGCCGAGCTGACCCCGCTGACCTCGCTGCGGGTGGCCGAGCTGATGGCCGAGGTCGGCTTCCCGCCCGGGGTGGTCAACGTGCTGCCCGGCTACGGGCACGTCGCCGGAGCCGCCCTGGCCGCCCACCCGGGCGTGCAGAAGGTGTCGTTTACCGGCTCCACCGAGGTCGGGCGGCGGATCGTGGAGGCCTCGGCCGGCAACCTCAAGCGCCTCCAGCTCGAGCTGGGCGGCAAGGGAGCCAACATCGTCTTCGCCGACGCGGACCTGCCCGCGGCCGTCAACGGCTCCGCCTTCGCCATCTTCCACAACCAGGGCCAGGCCTGCATCGCCGGCTCGCGGCTGCTGCTGGAGGAGCCGATCGCCGACGAGTTCCGCGAGCGGTTCCTGGCCCTGGCCACCAGCATCCGCCTGGGCGACCCGCTGGACGAGGCCACCGAGATGGGGCCGCTCACCTCCCCCGAGCACCGCGACCGGGTGCTGTCCTATGTGAAGGTGGCCCGCGACGAGGGCGGGGAGGTCCTCTGCGGGGGCCGCGCCCCCGACGACCCGGCGCTGGCCAAGGGCTGCTACGTGGAGCCGACGGTGGTCAGGGCGGCGGCGGGGGCGCGGGTCAACCGCGAGGAGGTGTTCGGCCCGTTCGTGACCGTGACCACCTTCTCGGGCGAGGCCGAGGCCGTGGAGCTGGCCAACGCGGTCGACTACGGCCTCGGGGGCGGCCTGTGGACCCGCGACCTGTCCCGGGCCCACCGGGTGGCCCGGGCCATCCGCTCGGGCATGGTCTGGATCAACAGCTACAAGCGGGTCAGCCCGGGCTCGCCGTTCGGCGGCGTCGGCGACTCCGGCTACGGCCGCGAGATGGGCTTCGAGGCCATGCGCGGCTACACCGATCCCAAGTCGGTCTGGGTCAACGTCGACGCGGACCTGCCCGTCTGGTACCCACGCTGATGCCGGACCCGGCGGGTCTGCGGCGCCTTGACTTCCCTGAACCGTTCGGCTATCAGTCGGGCGCCATGCCCCCCTCCCCCGCGTTCGCCTATGACGCGCTGCCCGGCCGGGTCGTGTTCGGTGTGGGCGCGGTCGAGCAGCTGGGCGAGGAGGTCGACCGGCTCGGCGGCCGCCGGGTGCTGGCCATCGCCGGCAAGCGGGCCGTCGACGGCCTGCTGGAGCGGCTCGGCCCGCGGGTGGCGGCCAGCTTCACCGACGTCCAGCAGCACGTCCCGGTGGAGGGGGCGGCCCGGGCGGTGGCCGCGGCCGCCGAGGCCGACGCCGACTGCCTGGTCGCCATGGGCGGCGGGTCGGCCACCGGCATGGCCAAGGCCGTGGCGCTGGAGCGCCAGACCCCGATCGTGGCCGTGCCCACCACCTACGCCGGCTCCGAGGTCACCCCGATCTACGGGCTGACCGGTCCCGAGGGCAAGCGCACCGGCCGCGACCTGCGGGTCCTGCCCAAGGTGGTGGTCTACGACCCGGCCCTGACGACCGGCCTGCCGCCCGAGGTGACGGGGCCGAGCGGCATGAACGCCCTCGCCCACTGCGTCGAGGCCACCTACGCGCCCGGCGCCAACCCGGTGACCTCGCTGCTGGCCGAGGAGGGGGCGCGGACCCTCGCCCGCGGGTTGCCGGTCGCGGTGAGCGACCCGGCCGACCTGGCCGCCCGCACCGACGCCCTGCTCGGGGCCTGGCTGGCCGGGGCGGCCATGGCCGCCGCCGGGGTCGGCATCCACCACCAGCTCTGCCACCTGCTCGGCGGCGCCTACCGGCTGCCCCACGCCGAGCTGCACGCGGTCGTGCTCCCCCATGCGGTCGCCTTCGTCGCCCCCGCCGCCCGGCCCCAGCTGGCCCGGCTGGCCGGCGCCCTCGGGGTCGAGGAGGTGCCCGGCGGCCTCTGGGACCTGGGCCGGCGGCTCGGCACCCCGGCCAGCCTGGCCGAGCTCGGCCTGGCCGAGACCGAGCTGGACCGGGCGGCCGCCCAGGCGGTGGCCAGGGTCGTCCAGGCGCCGCGGCGGGCCGGGGTGAGCGAGCTGCGGGACCTGCTGGGCGCCGCCTGGCAGGGGCGCCGGCCGCCGCCGACCTGACCGCCGCCGCTCCAAGAGGAACAAGGTGGGTCACCCCTCAGGAAGGCGCAACGTGAACGGCAACCTGGACCGCCGCCGGCTCCTGCAGCTGGCCGCCCTGTCCGGCGCGGCCACCCTGGCCGGCTGCGGCGGCTCGGGTGGGCTCGGCGACCGGGAGACGATCAAGCTCGGCTACGTCTCGCCCCAGAGCGGTCCGCTGTTCGGCTTCGGCGAGGCCGACCGCTTCGTCATCGAGGGTGTCCGCGAGGCGCTCAAGGACGGTCTGGAGATCGGCGGGCGGTCCTATGCCGTGGAGATCCTGGTCCGGGACAGCCAGTCCAACCGACGGCGGGCCGGCGAGGTCGCCCGGGACCTGATCGGCCGCGACAACGTCGCGGTGATGCTGGTCTCCGCGACCCCGGAGACGACCAACCCGGTGGCCGACGCCTGCGAGGCCGCGGGCACGCCCTGCATCTCCACCGCCGCCCCCTACCAGCCGTGGTACCTGGCCCGGAACCCGCCCCCCGACCCCCGGGCGCGCCGCCCCTACCGCTGGACCTGGCACTTCTTCTGGGGCCTCGAGGACATCATCGGGGTGTTCGCCGACATGTGGGGCCAGGTCGACAACAACCAGGTCCTGGGTGGCCTGTGGCCCAACGACAGCGACGGCAGGGCCTGGGGCCAGGGCTTCCCCAAGGTGCTGCGCAACCAGGGCTACCGGATCGTCGACCCCGGCCGCTACCAGGGCCAGACCGGCAGCTTCGCGGACCAGATCGACCAGTTCAAGGCGGCCGGGGTCGAGATCGTCACCGGGGTGCCGCTGCCCCCGGACTTCGCCACCTTCTGGAAGCAGGCCGCCGAGCGCTCCTACCGGCCCAAGATCGCCTCGATCGGCAAGGCGCTGCTGTTCCCGGCGTTCATCCAGACCATGGGCACCGCCGACGGCGTCTCCACCGAGGTCTGGTGGAGCCCCCGGCACCCGTTCAAGTCGTCGCTGACCGGGGCCAGCGCCGGCCAGCTGGCCGAGGCCTACCAGCGCCAGACGGGCAGGCAGTGGACCCAGCCGCTCGGCTTCGCCCACGCCCTGTTCGAGGTGGCGGCCTCGGTGCTCCAGCGGGCCGGCGACGTCGCCGACAAGCAGGCCCTGGCCGACGCCATCAAGGCGACCAGCATGGACACCATCGTCGGCCCGGTCGACTGGACCAGCGCCCAGGCCGACTACCCCAACGTCTCCAGGACCCCCCTGGTCGGCGGCCAGTGGCGCCGCGGCAGGACCTGGCCGTTCGAGCTCGAGATCGTCTCCAACAACGCCTACCCCGACGTCCCCGCCAGCAGCACCCTGCAGCCGATCACCTGACGGCTGCCCCATCGACCAGGAGGTCGAACGTGCGCCACGGCATCGATCGCCGCCGGTTCCTGCAGCTTGCCGGGCTCTCGGGAGCCGCCGCCCTGGCCGGCTGCAAGCAGTCCGAGTCGGGCTCCGACGCCGCCGCCCGGACCCTCAAGATCGGCTACGTCTCCCCCACCACCGGCCCCCTGGCCGGCTTCGGCGAGGCCGACGCCTTCATCCTCGGCGGCGTGCGCAAGGCCCTGGAGGGCGGCCTGGAGATCGGCGGCACCTCCTACCCGGTGGAGATCATCACCAAGGACAGCCAGTCCGACCCCAACCGGGCCGCCGCCGTCGCCGGCGACCTGATCAACGCCGACCAGATCGACCTGATGCTGGTCGCCTCCACCCCGGAGACGACCAACCCGGTGGCCGACCAGTGCGAGGCCAACGGCATCCCCTGCATCTCCAGCGTGGCCCCCTGGCAGCCCTGGTTCTTCGGCCGCAAGGGCGACCCGGAGAAGCCGTTCCTCTGGACCTACCACTTCTTCTGGGGCCTCGAGGACATCATCGCGGTGTTCACCGACATGTGGAGCCAGGTCGACAACAACCAGTCGGTGGCCGCGCTGTGGCCCAACGACGGCGACGGCAACGCCTGGGGCGACAAGAAGACCGGCTTCCCGCCGGCCCTGGAGGAGGCCGGCTACGAGATCGTCGACCCGGGCCGCTACCAGAACGGCACCGAGGACTTCTCCTCCCAGATCGCCAAGTTCAAGGCGGCCAACGCCGAGATCGTCACCGGCGTGCCCATCCCGCCCGACTGGACGACCTTCTGGAAGCAGGCCTCCCAGCAGGGCTTCCAGCCCAAGATCGCCTCGGTGGGCAAGGCCCTGCTGTTCCCGGCGTCGGTCGAGGCCCTGGGGGACATCGGCGACGGCATGTCCACCGAGGTCTGGTGGAGCCCCCAGCACCCGTTCAAGTCGTCCCTCACCGGAGCCACCGCCGCCCAGGTGGCCGAGGAGTACCAGACCCAGACGGGCAAGCAGTGGACCCAGCCCATCGGCTTCGCCCATGCCCTGTTCGAGGTGGCCGCGGCCGCCCTCAAGGCGTCCGGCGACGTCGACGACAAGCAGGCCCTGGCCAACGCCATCAAGGGGGTCAACCTGGACACGGTGGTGGGCAAGATCTCCTGGAGCGGCGGCCCGGTGCCGAATGTGGCCAAGACCCCGCTGGTCGGCGGCCAGTGGCGCAAGGGCACCGGCAAGTACCCGTTCGAGCTGGTGATCGTGTCCAACAAGGACCACCCGGAGATCCCCAAGGCCGGGAACCTCGAACCGATCCCCTACAGCTAGGACCCCGATGGGGGCGCTGCTGGAGCTGGAGGGGCTGTCGAAGTCGTTCGGGGCCCTCAAGGTCATCGACGACCTCGACGTGCGCCTGGACGAGGGCGAGGCCCTGGGGGTGGTCGGGCCCAACGGGGCCGGCAAGACGACCATGCTGCACCTGGCCGCGGGCCAGCTGCGGCCCGACGCCGGGCGGGTCCGCCTCGGCGGCCGGGACATCACCGGCCTGCCGGCGCGGGCCCGCTGCCAGCTCGGCCTGGCCCGCACCTACCAGGTCCCGCAGCCGTTCTCGGGCATGACCGTGTACGAGAACGTGCTGGTCGGAGCCACCTTTGGCAGGGGGTCCGGGGGGCTCAAGCCTAGCCCCCCGGTGAATCGGGGGTCCGGGAGGCTCAAGCCTAGCCCCCCGGAGGACGGGGGGTCCGGGGGGCTCAAGCCTAGCCCCCCGGAGGGTAGGGACAGCGAGCCGCACGGGGCGACCCTTCAGGCGCTGGAGCTGGCCGAGCTGACCGGGTACGCCAACCGCCTGGCCGGGAGCCTGACCCTGCTGGAGCGCAAGCGCCTGGAGCTGGCCCGGGCCCTGGCCACCGGCCCGCGGGCGCTGCTGCTGGACGAGGTGGCCGGCGGGCTCACCGAGCCCGAGGTCCACCAGCTGGTGGCCACCATCGGCCGGGTCCGCCAGGCCGGGGTGTCGATCGTGTGGATCGAGCACATCGTGCATGCCCTGCTGTCGCTGGTCGACCGGATCGTGGCCATCAACTTCGGCCGCAAGCTGATCGAGGGCGAGCCCCGGGCGGTCATGGCCAGCCCCGAGGTCCGCGACGTCTACCTGGGCGTGGAGGCGGTCTGATGCTGCTCGAGGTCGACCGGGTGGCCAGCTTCTACGGCGACTTCCAGGCCCTGTTCGAGGTGTCGCTGGAGGTCGCCGAGGGCGAGACGGTGGCCGTGATCGGGGCCAACGGGGCCGGCAAGTCGACCCTGCTGCGCACCGTGGTCGGCCTCCAGGACCGGGCCACCGGGGCCGTCAGCTTCGACGGCCGCCCGCTGGACGGGATCCCGACCCATCGCCGGCTCGGCCTCGGCATCGCCATGGTCCCCGAGGGCCGGCGGATCTTCCCGAGTCTCACCGTCGAGGAGAACCTGAAGGTCGGGGCGGTGCGGGACCGGCCCGGCCGCTGGGACGTGGCCTCGGTGCTGGCGTTGTTCCCGGCCCTGGCCGACAAGCGCGACCGGCCCGGCACGCTGCTGTCCGGAGGCGAGCAGCAGATGCTGGCCATCGGCCGGGCCCTGATGGCCAACCCGCGGCTGCTGCTGCTGGACGAGGTCTCGCTGGGGCTGGCCCCGCTGGTGGTGCGGCGGATCTACGAGACCCTGCCCGAGATCGCCGGCGCCGGGGCCACCGTGGTCCTGGTCGAGCAGGACGTCGGCCAGGCCCTGGCCGGCGCCGACCGGGTCTACTGCCTGCTCGAGGGCCGCGTCGCCCTCCAGGGCCGGGCCGCCGACCTGACCCGCGAGCAGATCACCGAGGCCTACTTCGGGCTCGGGGGTTCGGGGGGCTCAAGCCTAGCCCCCCGCTCGATCAAGGGCGGTTCTGGATGACCTGGGTCAATGTGGTCGTCCAGGGGCTGCTCCTCGGCGGGCTGTACGCGCTGTTCGCCACCGGGCTGTCGCTGATGTTCGGGGTCATGCGGCTGGTCAACCTGGCCCACGGCGACCTGTCGATCGTGGCCGCGTTCGTCGCCCTGGCGATCGTGGACGCGGTCCCGGTCAATCCGCTGTGGACCCTGCTGGTGGTGGTGCCGCTGCTGTTCGGGGTCGGCTACCTGCTGCAGCGGGGGCTGCTCAACTTCACCCTGCGCGGTGACGACCCGCTGCCGCCGGTGCTGGTCACCTTCGGGCTCTCGATCATCCTCCAGAACCTGCTGCTGGAGGCGTTCTCGGCCGACTCCCAGGGCCTGGACGCTGGCCGCATCGAGAACGCCAGCATCCGCCTCAGCGACCGCCTGGCCGTCGGCTGGTTCCCCCTGCTGACCCTGGTCACCGCCGTCGGAGTCCTGGTCGGCCTGCAGCTGCTGCTGAGCCGGACCCGGCTGGGCCGCTCCTTCCGGGCCACCGCCGACGACCCCGAGGCGGCCAGCCTGGTCGGCCTCGACCACCGCCACGTGTTCGCCATGGCCACCGCCATCGCCCTGGCCACGGTGGCCGTGGCCGGTCTGTTCCTGGGCGTGCGCACCACCTTCACCCCCAGCGTGGGGCCGACCCGGCTGATCTTCGCCTTCGAGGCGGTGATCATCGGCGGGCTGGGGTCGATCTGGGGCACGCTGGCCGGCGGGCTGGTCCTCGGGGTCGCCCAGACCCTGGGGGCGCAGCTCTCCCCCGGCTGGGGGGTGCTGGCCGGGCACCTGGTGTTCCTGGCCGTGCTCGCCTTCCGGCCCACCGGCCTGCTCGGTCGGGCGGTGCCGGCGTGACCTCCCAGCAGCAGGTGCTGCCGGCGCTGCGGGTGCAGCGGGCCACCCTGCCCAGCCGCATCGGTCTGGGCGTGGGCCTGGGGGCCGTGGTCGTGCTGGCCCTGGGGCCACTGTGGGCCCTGGACAGCGTGTTGCGCACCCTGATCAGCGTCTTCACCCTGCTCGCCCTGGCCCAGATGTGGAACCTGCTGGCCGGCTACGCCGGCCTGGTCTCCATCGGCCAGCAGGCCTACGTCGGCCTGGGCGCCTACGG
>Ga0081538_10002246_pt1 | contig 19116 bp, 22 predicted proteins | sample TabmetS5T2R1_FD_71022 | JGI IMG/M metagenome (GOLD analysis project Ga0081538, IMG submission 71022) | Tabebuia heterophylla rhizosphere microbial communities from the University of Puerto Rico - S5T2R1 | ecosystem: Host-associated > Plants > Roots > Rhizosphere ... | reverse complement strand
GGCGATCAGCGCGACCTCGGCGGTTCCCTGCACCCGGGCCCGGGCGGCCAGGTCGCCGGCCTCCAGCCGCCTGGCCGTCCCGGCCAGGGCCTCCAGGTCGGCCGCGACCTGCCTGGCCGTGGCCACCCCGTAGGCCACCCCGGCGCCCGCCGCCACCGGCAGCGAGGCGAGCACCACGGCCAGGTCGTGACTGGAGACGAGCATCTGGGCGCTGACCGCCCACAGGCCGGCCAGGGCGGCGGCCGCCGTCACCGCCGCCGTGAGGGCGCCCTGCCTGGCCACCTTGGCCCGCCGCCGCCGCAGCCGACCCTGGAGTCCGAGCCCGGCCGCGACGACCACCAGGGCGGCCAGGGAGATGATGGCCAGCAGCGTGCCGGCCTCGCCGGGCGGGATCCCGACCAGAGCGGCCACCAGGGCGCTGCCGGCCAGGCCGGCCAGGAACCAGCCCACCGCGGGCAGGCGGCTACGGGCGCTCACGGCTCCACCGGGACGAAGCGGTAGCCGACGCCGTACACCGTCTGCAGCCGCAGCGGGTTCGACGGGTCGTCCTCGACCTTGGCTCGCAGCCGCCGCACATGCACGGTGACCGTCGAGGTGTCCCCCAGCCAGCTGTACTCCCAGACCTGGCGCAGCAGCTGGCCGCGGCTGAACACCTGGCGGGGATGGCTGACCAGGAAGGCCAGCAGGTCGAACTCCCGCACGGTGAGGGAGACCGGCCGCCCGGCGACGCTGACCTCGCGGGTGACCGGGTCGACCTGGACGTCGCCCGCGCGCAGCGGCGGCGAGGGACCTCGGCCGTCGCCGACCAGGGTCCGGCGCAGGACGCTGCGGACGCGGGCGACCAGCTCGCGGGGACTGAACGGCTTGACCACGTAGTCGTCCGCGCCCAGCTCCAGGCCGACGATCCGGTCCGACTCGTGGCCCTTGGCGGACAGCATGATGATCGGGGTGGAGCCCTTGGCGCGGACCTGCCGGCACACCTCCAGGCCGTCCACACCCGGCAGCATCAGGTCCAGGACGATCAGGTCGGGAGCGGCGGCGCCGAACGCCGCCAGCGCGGTCGGGCCGTCCTCGGCCGCCTGGACGCGGTAGCCCTCCCGCTCCAGGTAGTGCTGGACGACCTCGCGGACGGTCGGCTCGTCGTCGACGACCAGGATCCGCTCCCCGGCCACGCTCCCTCCTTCCGGCCTCGACGGTGGCACAACCCGGCCGGCGCTGCCAGGTCCGTCCCGACCTCGTCACCAGTTCGTAAGCGCGATCGCGTTGCCCCCGGCCGGCCGGCCGGGCAACCTGGCCGATCATGCGTGTCCTGGTCACCGGTGGGGCCGGCTTCGTCGGCAGCCACGTCGTCGACCTGCTGGCCGAGGCCGGCCATGTGGTCGTCTCCCTCGACCGCCTCCACCCCCGGGCCCACGCCGGCCGGCCCGGCTACCTGCGCGACGACGTGGAGCACGTGGAGGCCGACCTGGCCGACGCCGGAGCGGCGGCGGTGCTGGACCGTGCCCTGGACGGCGTCGACGCGGTCTGCCACCAGGCAGCCATGGTCGGCCTGGGCCGCGATGTCGGCGACGTGGTCGAGTTCGCGCGCGACAACGACCTGGGCACCGCGGCCCTGCTGGCCGCCGTGGCCCGTCGTCGCCACATCGATCGGCTGGTGCTGGCCAGCTCGATGGTCATCTACGGCGAGGGCTCCTACCGCTGCCGCCAGCACGGCCCGGTCCGGCCCGGGCCACGACCGCCGGCGCGCCTGGAGGCGGGCCGGTTCGAGCCACCCTGCCCCCGCTGCGGCGCCGACCTGGACCCGGTGGCGGTCACCGAGGAGGCCCGGCCGGACCCGCGCAGCGTCTATGCGGCCACCAAGCTGCACCAGGAGCACCTGGCCGCCGTCTGCGCCCTGGCCGGCGGGCCGCCGGTCACCGCCCTGCGCTACCACAACGTCTACGGCCCGCGGATGCCCCGCGACACCCCCTATGCCGGGGTGGCGGCGATCTTCCGCAGCGCCCTGGCCGCCGGGCGGCCGCCGCGGGTGCTCGAGGATGGCGCCCAGCGGCGCGACTTCGTGCACGTGACCGACGTGGCCAGGGCCAACCTGCTCGCCCTGACCGCGCCCGAGCCGGTCGCCGGACCCGTCAATGTGGCCAGCGGCGAACCGCATACCGTCGGCGAGCTGGCGGCCGCCCTCGCCGCCGCCATCGGCGGCCCCGCCCCCGAGACCGTGGGCGGCTGGCGACCCGGCGACGTCCGCCACGTGGTCGCCTCCCCGACCCTGGCCAGCGAGCGCCTCGCCTTCCAGGCCACGGTCGGCTTCGCCGACGGCATGGCCGAGCTCGCCCTGGCGGAGCTGCGCGAGCCGGTCCCGACGGGACGGTAGCCGCTTCGGTCACCAGCGGGTGGCGAACAGCACCTGCACCGCCAGTGCCTGCCCGACCAGCAGCCCGACCACCACCGGGACCCGGGCCCGCCAGGCCAGCAGCTGGCGGACCACCGGGACCAGCACCAGCGGCACCAGGAACTGGAAGATGCGCTCCACCTCGCCCTTGGTGAAGCCCCAGGAGGCGGCGGCCAGGAGCGTGGCCAGGGCGGCGGCGTCCACCGAGGCCCAGGCCCGCTCGCGGACCACGGCGACCGCCCTGCCCGCCAGCGCGGCCAGCAGCGGCACTCCCAGCATGCCCCCGAAGGCCAGCAGGTCGCCCGGCAGCCAGTGGACCAGCGAGCGGCCGGCCGACCCGGGCGCCGCCCGGTAGGCGTGGTGGACGGCCAGCACCGTGGCCACGACGTCGTAGCCGGTGACCAGCCACAGGCCGCCCGCCAGGCCGAGCACGACCAGACTGGTGACAGCCGCCCAGCCCAGCACCCAGGCCCGGTCGGCGCCCAGCCGGCCGAGGGCGCGGACCCCGAGGAACACCAGCAGCAGCGCGGCGGCGTAGGTGAGCATCGAGGCGGCCCACAACAGGACCCCACCGGCCACCGTCCACATGGGCGAGCGTCGCAGCAGTCCCCGGTGGGCGGCCAGGACGGCGGCACCCAGGACGGCCGCGAACACCGCGTCGGCCGATGTCGCCAGGTACAGGACGACCCCTGGCGCCACCGCCCACAGGGTCAGGGCGAGGCGGCCGCCCCGCTCGCCCAGCTCGTCGCGGGCCAGCCCGCCGGCCGCCACCGCCCCCAGCGACCCGATCGCGACCGTGGCCAGCGCAGCCGCCAGCAACCCGGGCCAGACCCGCGCGACCAGGTCGTACAGCACCATCGCCCCGGCCGGGTGACCGCTGGCGTGGCTCGGGAGCTCGGGCAGGCGGGAAGCGAAGTCGCCCAGGAACGTGGGGATGGCGCCGACCTGGTCGACCCCGGCCGGGTACTCCCCGGCGTAGTCGAACGGCGCCGCCCAGGCCGCAACCCCGCCGGCCAGGGCGGCCACGGCCAGGGCCATGACCCCGGCCAACCCGGCCGAGGCGGCCACCCGCCACCGCCAGGCCACCCGAGCGCGGTGCAGGACGAGCACCGCCACCACCGTGGCCGCCACCACCGGAAGGGCGGCGGCCGCCCAGCCCACGTCGAGCCGCGGGTCGGGAAACACATAGAACGGGAAGCTGAAGTACCAGGGCACGCTCGGGACCTCGAACCCGACCCGGCCCCAGCCCCGCAGCCACAACGTCCCCAGCGTCCCGGCCACCACCACCACGACCGCGGCGGCGGTGCTGGCCCTGGCGAACGCCGGGTCCGGCCGGCGCTGCCCGCCCGGCCGCTCCGGAGCTCGTGGCCCGCCCACCACCCGCATGGCCGCAGGCTAGCCGCGAGGAGCCCGGAGGAAAGCGGTCCGGGAGATCCGTCACCGGTCTGTAAGGCGGCTGCGCGAGGCTCGTCAGGGTCGGTCCCGACACTGGGCGGCATGGACCTGTCCGCTGTCACGGTCGTGCTGCCCGCCCTCGACGAGGCCGAGGCCCTGCCGGCCGCGCTCGCCTCGTTCCCACCCGGTGTGGACCTGCTGGTGGTCGACAACGGCTCCAGCGACGACACGGCCGCGGTCGCCGCGGCCGCCGGGGCCAGGGTCGTCGCCGAGCCCCGGCGGGGGTTCGGCGCCGCCTGCTGGGCCGGGGCGCAGGCCTCGCCCCGGGCCGAGGTGCTGGCCTTCGCCGACGCCGACGGCTCCTTCGACGGCGCCGACCTGGCCGCGGTGGCCGGGCCGGTGCTGGACGGCCGGGCCGATCTGGTGGTCGGGTCGCGGACCACCGGCGCCAGAGAGCCCGGAGCGATGACGCCGCTCGCGGTGGCGGCCAACCGGACGCTCGGACTTGCCTGCCGGATCCTGTTCGGCGTCCCCCTGACCGATCTCGGGCCGTTCCGGGCCATCCGCCGCGACACACTGCTCGCTCTGGGCGTCCGCGACCGAGGCCAGGGCTGGCCGCTGGAGATGGTCGGCCGCGCCGGCCGGGCCGGCCTGCGGGTGGTCGAGGTCCCGGTCCGCTACCGGCCCCGCGCCGGCGGTGCCAGCAAGGTGTCGGGATCGCTGCCGGGAAGCCTCCGCGCCACCGCCGCCATGGCCGGCGTCACCTGCCGCCTGCTGGCCGAACGGCCCCGGATCCGGGCGCGGCCGGAGGCGGCCCCGTGGCCACCGGCCCCGTGGTCCCGGCGGGCCGGCCGGTGACACCGTCGCGGACGGGGCGCGGGCGGCGCCGGGACGCACTGGCCGTGATCGCCAAGGAGCCGGTCGCCGGGCTGGCCAAGACCCGCCTGGTGCCGGCCCTGGGGGAGTCGGGGGCGGCCAGGGCGGCGGCCGCGATGCTGGCCGACACCCTGGCGGCGGTCCGCGCCGCTGGCGCGGACCCGTGGCTGTGCTTCACGCCCGCCGAGGCCAGAGAGCGGCTCGGCCGCCTGGCGCCCGGGTTCGGCCTGCTGGCCCAGGGCGGGGGCGACCTCGGCGACCGCCTGGCCGCCTGCCTGGCCGACCTGCTCGGGGCGGGCGCCGACCGGGTGGCGATCGTCGGCGCCGACACCCCCCAGGTCCCGCCGGCCAGCTACCGGCGAGCGCTCGCCCTCCTCGACGAGGCCGACGTCGTCCTCGGCCCGGCCCTCGATGGCGGCTACTACCTGGTCGCGGCCAAGGCGCCCCGGCCCGAGCTGTTCGTCGGCGTCCCGATGGGCACCGAGATGGTCCTGGCCGAGACCCTGACCCGGGCGGGCCGCGACGGGCTGGCCGTCGCCCTGCTGCCGCCGCTGCGCGACCTCGACCGGGTCGAGGACCTGGCCGAGGCCCTGGCCGCTGGCGAGCTGGACGGCGCCCCGGCCACCTTCGCGGCCGCCGCGGCGCTGCTCGGGCCCGCTCCGGCGGCGGTCCCGTGAGCGTCGCGCCCGCGGTCGACCTCCTCGGCACGGCCATGGTGGACTTCGCCGCCGGCCGGCGGTCGCCGGTCTGGCTCCGGGTCGCGTCCGGGCGCCGGCTCACCCACGACCTGGCCGCCTACTTCGCGCCCGTGACCGCCCAGGAGCGGGCGCTGCTCGACCTGGCCGAGGAGCCGGTGCTCGACATCGGTTGCGGGCCTGCCCGCCACGCCCGGCTCCTGCAGGCCCGCGGGCTGCTCGCCATCGGGCTGGACCGCTCGCTCCTGGCCCTCGGCCTCGCCCGATCGCTCGGGCTGCGCCGCCGGGTGCACGCCGATGTCTGCTCCGGCCCGCTGCCGCCGTTCCGGACGGCCCTGCTGCTCGACGGCAACCTTGGCCTGGCCGGGACGCCGGCCGGCGCCGCGCGGCTCCTGCATCGCCTGGCCACGGCCTGCGGGCCGGGCGGGCGGCTGCTCGTCAGCGGGCGCACACCCCGCCATGGGCGGCTACGCCCCATGGTCGTCCGGGACGAGTACCGGGACCAGGTCGGGCCGTGGGGGCGGTGGCTGCAAGCCGGTCTCCCGGCGGTCCTCGACCTGGTCCACTCGGCCGGCTGGCGCATCCAGTACGCCGCCACGACGGGCGCGGACTACTGGGCCGCCCTGTCCCTCGACGTTCCTGGTAGCGCCACCATCGCGAAGTAGCTGGCGCTTGCCTCAGTCGGCGGCCAGCTCGTCGGTGGCGTCTCGCCCGGCGTTGGTGGTCCGGCGCAGGAAGTCGGCGAGCAGCTCGAGCTGGTCGTCGCTGTAGCCGGCGCAGATCCGGTCGATGGAGGTGTTCATCCCCGCGTAGAGACGGAACAGCTCGGCACCCCGGTCGCGGAGGACCCGGACGACGACGGCGCGGCGGTCGTCCGGGTCGCGGTCGCGGGCGACCCAGCCGCCGCGTTCGAGGCGGTCGAGGATGCCGGTCATGGTGGCCGGGTGCAGGCCGGCGCGTCGGGCCAGCGCGCCGGGGCTGAGCGGACCGTGCCGGTTGATGAGCTCCAGGCAGTCCAGGTCGACGTCCTTGAGCGCAACGTGGGTGCCGACATGGTGGTTGAGCAGCGACAGCTGGCTGCGCAGCTCGCGCAGCGACTCCTTGATGGCGCGGGTCAACCGCCGCCGGCGTCGCGAGGCGTCCGTCCCCCTTGTTGATGTCGAACTCATACGATATGATCTCCATATCTTCTGGTCTACGGAGGATAGGATAGGCGGGGAGCGGTCCCGGCACAAGCGAACAAGAAGGGCAGCAGCAGATGAAGCTCACCATCTTCGCGGCCACCGGCGGCATCGGCCGGCAACTCCTCGAGCAGGCCCTCGCCGCCGGCCACGACGTCACCGCCGTCGTCCGGAACCCGGACAAGCTGTCCGCGCAGGTCCGCAGCGTCACCGCCGACCTGGCGACCCCGGACCCGGCGGCGCTGGAGTCCGCGGTCGCAGGCGCCGACGCGGTGCTCTCCGGCCTCGGCCCCCGCTCGGCATCCGAGGCCGGCATCGCCTCGCGGGGCACCCGGGCCATCGTCGCGGCGATGCAGGCGACCGGCGCGCGACGCATCGTCGCGGTCAGCGCCGCCCCGGTCGCCACCGTGCCGTCGCCTGGCCGCCCCAAGCCACCCAGGCACGACCCGGGCGACGGGTTCCTCATGCGAACCCTGCTCAGCCCGCTGATCAAGGCCGCGTTCCGCAGGCACTACGCCGACCTGGCGCTGATGGAGGACATCCTCCGTGACAGCGGCCTGGACTGGACCGTCGCGCGACCGCCACGGCTGACCGACAAGCCCCTGACCGGCACCTACCGGGTGGCGTACGGGCGCAACCTGCGGCGCGGCCTCCTCGTCTCCCGCGCCGACGTCGCCCAGCTCATGCTCGGCGTGCTGGAGCGACCAGAGACGATCAGGCAAGCCATCGGCATCGCCAACTAGGTGGCGCAAGAGGCGACGACGCACCGCTCGTGGCCCTCGAGGGAGGCTCACCATGGCCAAGCTGACCTACTCGATGCTCGCGTCACTCGACGGCTACATCGCCGACGAGGAGGGCAACTTCGACTGGGCCGTGCCCGATGAGGAGGTGCACACCTTCATCAACGACCTCGAGCGGCCGGTCGGCACCTACCTCTACGGGCGCCGGATGTACGAGGTGATGGCCGGCTGGGAGACCGACCCCGGCTTCGCCGAGGAGTCGCCCCCCATGCGGGACTACGCGGAGATCTGGCAGGCGGCCGACAAGGTCGTGTACTCCAGGACGCTGGAGACGGCCGCCACCGCCAGGACCCGGATCGAGCGGGAGTTCGACCCCGAGGCGGTCCGGCGGCTGAAGGCGGCAGCGGGACGTGACCTGACCGTGGCCGGTCCCGACCTCGCCGCCCAGGCCCTCAAGGCCGGGCTGGTCGACGAGTGCCGCCTGTTCCTCGCGCCCATCATCGTGGGAGGCGGCAACCGGTGCTTCCCCGACCATCTCCGCCTTGGGCTCGAGCTGCTGGACGAGCGCCGCTTCGGCAACGGCATGGTCTACCTGCGCTACCGCGCCACGATGTGAGGAGACGGCGAGGCCGCCCGGACTCGGGTCTGAGCCGGGCCGGCTCCGCCGATCGGTGGATGCGGGACACCGATCGGCTGACCGGCGGGCCGCCGGACGTGGCGGTGGTCGCAGCCGACGGGTCGATCCGGCCCAGGCCCACCTGGACGCATCCTCGGGTCATCGGACGTGACGACCGAGGAGGCAGACCGACATGCCGGTCATCGAGGTGGACCACCTGCGCAAGCAGTACCGCGACCTGGTCGCGGTGGACGACCTGTCCTTCACCGTGGAGCGAGGCGAGATCTTCGGGATCCTGGGGCCCAACGGGGCCGGCAAGACCACCACGGTGGAGATCATCGAGGGCCTGCGCACTCCCGACGGCGGCACCGCGCGGGTGCTCGGGCTCGATCCCTGGCGGGACCGGGCCGAGCTGCGGCGGCGGGTCGGGGCCCAGCTCCAGGAGAGCGAGCTGCCCGAGAAGCTGAAGGTCCGGGAGGCCATGGAGCTCTACAGCTCCTTCTACGACGAGCCGGCGGACTCCGAGCGGCTGCTGGACGACCTGGGACTCGCCGACAAGCGCGACACCAGCTACGGCAAGCTGTCGGGCGGACAGAAGCAGCGCCTGTCCATCGCCCTGGCACTGGTCGGCGACCCCGAGCTCGCCATCCTGGACGAGCTCACGACCGGCCTGGACCCGAACGCCCGCCGCGACACCTGGGAGCTGATCGAGCAGATCCGGGACCGAGGCGTCACCGTGGTGCTGGTCACCCACGTCATGGAGGAGGCGGAACGGCTCGCCGACCGGGTGGCCCTGATCGACGGCGGCCGGCTGGTCGCCATCGACACCCCCGCCGGCCTGGTGTCCAGGATCGACGCGGAGCAGCGCCTCCGCTTCCGGCCCTCCGCGCCGCTCGACGACCGGCTGCTCACCGACCTCCCGGAGGTGCGGGAGGTGACCCGCAGGGGCTCCTGGGTGCTGGTGACCGGCGCCGGCGACCTGCTCCAGGCCGTCACCGCGGTCCTGGCCCGCAACCACATCGTCGCCGCCGACCTCCGGACCGAGCAGGCCAGCCTCGACGACGCCTTCGTCGCGCTGACCGGCCGGCGGCTGGACCACCGACCACCAGCCGGACAACCCGAGAGGAGCAGCTCCCAATGAGCAGGCTCACCAAGCTGACCCTCACCGAGGCCAAGCTCTTCTGGCGCGACCCGACCGGGTGGTTCTTCGCCCTCGCCTTCCCACCGCTGCTGTTGCTGATCCTGGGCAGCGTCCCGGCCTTCCGCGAGCCGGACGCCGAGCTCGCCGGTCTGCGCGTGATCGACCTGTACGTGCCGATCCTCGTCGGCTTCGTCCTGGCCATGCTGGCCATCAGCGTGCTGCCGAGCTACCTGGCCACCTACCGCGAGAAGGGCATCCTGCGTCGGCTGTCGGTCACCCCTGTGCCGCCGTCCCGGCTGCTCCAGGCCCAGCTGGCCATGGGGCTGGCGATGGCGCTGGGCGCGGTGACCCTGGTGATCGGCCTCGGCGTCGTCGTCTTCGACACCGCCCTGCCCGAGCAGCTCCTCGGGTTCCTGGTCGCCTTCGTCCTGGCCGCCGCGTCCCTCTATGCGCTCGGGCTGCTGGTCGCGGCGGTCGCGCCCAGCGGCAAGGCGGCCGCCGGCATCGGCACCGTCCTGTGGTTCCCGATCATGTTCTTCGCCGGCCTGTGGGTGCCGAGGGAGGCCATGCCGGACATCGTGAACCGCGTCGGCGACTTCACCCCGCTCGGAGCCGGCGTCCAGGCCATGCGGGACGCCTGGAGCGGATCCTGGCCGGACCCGCTGCACCTGGCGGTGATGGCGGCGTTCGCGATCGGCGCTAGCCTTGCCGCAGCCAGATTGTTCCGCTGGGAGTAGGGGTCCCTGTGATGACTGGATCGGGCTCGCCGGACCGCGCCGGCAGCTGGGAGCGACACCTCGAGCGGACCGTCGAGGTGCTGCCGTTCGCCCTGCTGGCCTTCTCGACGGTGGCGAGCATGATCCAGCCGGACCAGGGCTGGGGCGACCGGCTGGTCACCCTGGCCCTGGTCGCCCTCGCCGTCGCCTGGGTGCTGGGCATGTACACCCTGCGGCCCCGGCGGTGGCGGTCCCGGACCGGCCCGATGGTGATCTACTACGTGGGGCTGCTGGCCCTGGCCACGGTGCTCACGGCCCGTTCCTGGCCGTTCGTGGCCTTCGCCGTCACCGGGCTGGTGGTGGCCTTCATCCTGCTCCCGACCGTCCTCGCCTTCCTCGGGGTGCTCGCCACCTCGGTGGTCATCTACACGGCGCCGGGCGGGTTCCCCGAGCCCACCGTGGCCGCGGTCTCCGGCTGGGTCTTCATCATCGTGCTGCAGACGGCCCTGAGCGGGTTCTTCAGCTTCATCGGGATGAAGCTGATGGAGGAGGACAGGCAGCGGCGGGAGCTGCTGAACCGTCTGGAGGTCGCCACCGAGGAGAACGCGGGGCTGCATGCCCAGCTGCTGGCCCAGGCCCGCGAGGCGGGTGTGCTCGACGAGCGGCAGCGCATGGCCAGGGAGATGCACGACACCCTGGCCCAGGGGCTGACGGGCATCATCACCCAGCTGGAGGCCACCGAGCGGGCCGCCGGGCGCCCCGAGCAGTGGCGGCGCCACCTCGACCAGGCCCGCGCCCTGGCCAGGACCAGCCTCAGCGAGGCCCGCCGGTCGGTGCAGGCCCTGCGGCCCGAGCCGCTGGAGGAGGCCAGCCTGCCGCAGGCGCTGGGCGAGATGGCCGGCCGCTGGTCGGAGAGCTCGGCGGTGGAGTTGAGCTTCGCCACCACCGGGCAGCCGCGGCCCCTGCTCGCGGAGCTGGAGATGACCCTGTTCCGGGTCGCCCAGGAGGCGCTGGCGAATGTGGCCAAGCACGCCCAGGCGTCCAAGGTCGGGGTGACGCTCTCCTACACCGACCAGGCGGTGCTGCTGGACGTGCGCGACGACGGGGTCGGCTTCCTCGTCGGGCCGGTCGGCGCCAACGGGCGTGCCGCCGACGGCCAGGGGTTCGGGCTGGAGGGGATGCGCCAGCGGCTGCGCCGGGTCGCGGGCAGCCTCGAGATCGAGAGCGCACCCGGCGACGGCACCGCCGTCAGCGCCACCGTCCCGGCGATCCCGGCCGAGGGCGACCGATGAGCACCGCCGGCGGGCCGATCCGGCTGCTGATCGTCGACGACCACCCGGTGGTCCGCGACGGGCTGCGCGGGCTGTTCGCCGACGACCCCGACTTCCAGGTCGTCGGCGAGGCCGCCAACGGGGCCGAGGCGGTCGCGCGGGTCGAGCGCCTCGGCGCCGACGTGGTCCTGATGGACCTGCGCATGCCGGGGATGGGCGGGGTGGAGGCGATCCAGCGGCTGCGCCGGACCGCGCCGGCGGTGCGGGTCCTGGTCCTCACCACCTATGACACCGACAGCGACGTGCTGCCCGCGATCGAGGCCGGGGCCACCGGCTATCTGCTCAAGGACGCGCCCCGGGAGGAGCTGATCCGGGCCGTCCGGGCCGCGTTCGCCGGCGAGGCCGTCCTGTCCCCGGCGGTCGCGAGGCGGCTGATGGGCCAGGTCCGCAGGCCGCCACCCGAGGCCCTCAGCCAGCGTGAGCTGGACGTGCTGGCCCTGATCGCCGACGGCGCCACCAACCGCCAGGCCGCGGCCAAGCTCTTCGTCAGCGAGGCCACCGTCAAGACCCACCTGCTGCACATCTACGAGAAGCTGGGCGTGCGCGACCGGGCCGCCGCCGTCGCCGAAGCCTACCGGCGCCGCCTGCTCAGCTGACCCGACGCCGGAAGGGCACGAGGGGACCCTCCGCGCTCATTGCCCGGCGATGTCGGCGTCGTGGGCGAGGAGCCCGGCCTGGGTGCGGTTGGCGCAGCCGAGCTTGTCGAGCATGCGGGACACATACCCCTTGACGGTCGCCTCCGACAGGTACAGGCGCTCGGCGATCTGCGCGTTGGACAGCCCTTCGCCCAGGCAGGCGAGCACCTCGAGCTCGCGCTCGGTCAACGACTCGACCAGCCCCCGTGCCCGCTGACGGTTCGACTGGCGGTCGGCGGAGGCCGCCACCAGCCGCCGCGCGGCGGCCGGTGACAGCACCATGTTCCCGTCGGCGGCCACCCGCACCAGCCGGATCAGCTCCTCCGGCGGGGTCGACTTGACCAGGAACCCGGCCGCGCCGCCCCGCAGCGCCCGCAGCACGTACTGATCGGCGTCGAAGGTGGTCAGCGCGACCACCACCGGTGGGTCGGGGAGCTGGTTGATCCGCTCGATCGCGGTGAGCCCGTCGACCCCGGGCATGCGCAGGTCCATGAGCACGACATCCGGCCGGTCGCGCAGGACGGCCTCGACCGCCGCGGCGCCGTCATGCGCCTCGCCGACAACCTCGAGGTCGTCGGCGGAGCCGAGGATTGTCCGCAGGTGCGCGCACACCATCGGCTCGTCGTCGACAACCACGACCCTGACCACGGCTGGACCCTAGCCGGGCGCCGACGCTGCGGTCGGGACGTAGGCGGGCAGGGTGGCGTCAACGCAGAACCCGCCGTCGGGCGTGGGTCCGGCGCGCAGCGTCCCGCCCACGAGCTCGACACGCCGCCGCAGACTGGCCAGGCCCAGCTCGGAGCCGGTGCCGACCAGCCTCGCATCCAGCGGCCGAGTCGGCGGGGTGTTGCGGACCTCCAGGCGCACCTCGGCCGGGTCGTAGCGCACCCGCACCTGCACCCGCGTGCCGGGGGCGTGCTTGTGGGCGTTGGTCAGCGCCTCCTGCGCGATGCGGTACACCGTGCGGCCCACCACCGGCGAGGCCAGCCGCGGATCGCCGTCCTCGACCAGCTCGGTCGACAGTCCCACCGCGGTGGAGTCCGCGGCCAGGGCGGCGAGCTCCGCCGTCGAGGGATACGCCTCCTCGGGCGCCTGGTCTGCGTCGGAGGTGGTCTGCAGGATCCCGACGAGGTCGCGGAGCTCGTCCAGGGCTCGGCAGCCGGCGGCCCGCAGCTCCTCGGCGGCCTTCCGGGTCGGCTCGTCGGGCGCACTGACCCGCAACGCGCCGGCCTGCAGCACCATCAGGCTCACCCGGTGGGTGACCACGTCGTGCATCTCGCCGGCGAGCCGGGCCCGCTCCTCTGCCCGCGCCTGCTCGGCCAGCAGCTGCTGTTCGCGTTCGGCCCGCTCGGCCCGCTCGGTCAAGGCCCGCACCAGCCGCCGGCGGGTCACGACGTAGATGGCGACCAGCGGGCCGAGCATGATGCGCAGCGTGCCGAAGATGATGACGATCGCCGATGGCTGCCAGGGTCGCGCCGTGACGATCGCCAGCAGCCCGATCGCCGCGAAGGCGGCGATGGCGCGGCGCCGGTTGTCGACCAGGTACACCGGCGCGTAGGCGGCCACGACCGCGCCGAGCGGGGCCCAGATGGTGTCCGGGTTGGCGGGCTGCAGCGCATGCAAGGGCGAGACCAGCAGCGTCACGGCGAGGGTGAACGCCGTGAAGATCCCGACCACGGCGATCGGCGTCCGCCGGCGGGCGACCAGCGACAGGCAGGTGAGCCCCTGTGCCGCCAGCAGCGCCCACGCCAGCCCGTCCGGCCGCGCGGGCCACCATGACCAGCCAACCAGCGTCACCACGGTGTCCAGGACCACGAAGACCACCGCGATCGCCACGTCGACGACCACAGGGTGGCGACGCAATCCGCACAGGACACCTCTCATACGGCAATGGTACGACCCGCCCTTCCGGCCGTCGGCGGAGACCCAACCTTCGGCGGGGCCGGAACCAACAAAGGTTGCATGACCCGAGTGACTTCGCTCCCTTCGTTGGCCGCGAAGCCAACCCTTCCGCCCTACCGCCAGGCGGTGCCCCTGCCGTGCAATGGGCCACACGCCAGCGAACCGACCCAGGAAGGGACAGGCGATGACCACAACCACCACCGACGATACCGTCCAGGCCCCACCGGTCGGCCGGTATGCGATCGACAACCAGGGCTCTACCATCACGTTCAAGAGCCGCCACCTCTTCGGGCTCGCGTCGGTACACGGCACGATGGCCATCAGCCACGGCCTGGTCGACATCGCCGACCCGCTCACCGAGTCCAGCGTCCAGGTGGACATCGACACGGCCAGCTTCGACACGGGCAACAGCCGGCGCGACGGCGACGTGCGGTCGCCACGGTTCCTGAACGCTGGGCGGTATCCCTCCATGAGGTTCGCCTCCCAGCGGCTGGCTCACTCCCAGGGCCGGTGGACCCTCGCCGGCACGCTGACGGTCCGCGACATCGCCCGTCCGGTCAGCCTGGCCATCGAGTGGTCCACGGTCACCCCCGAGTGGCCGTCTTCATTTGTCGTCTGGGCGACCACCCGTATCGACCGGACCGAATTCGGCCTGACCGCGGCCAGAGGGATGGCCGGGCGCCACCTGGACGTGTCCCTGCGGATCCTGGGGGTGCGCCGATGACCACCATGCGAGTGACAGCAGGTAGCTCACGGGCGCGGAGCGTCGGGATCGTGGCCGGGGCCTCGCTGGTGGCCCTGGCGATCTGGGGGCTTGCCCGCATGCTCGGCGTGGAGTTGACCGTCGGCAGAGGTGACCAGACCAGCCTTGTCGGAGCCGACAACGTGCTGGTTGCCGTGCTGGTGGCCGGGGTGGCGGCATGGGCGGTCCAGCGGTTCCTTGCTCGCCATGGAGCTGCTGGATGGTGGCCATTTGTCGGGAGCACCGCCCTGGCCATCTCGATCATCGGGCCGACCTGGCTTGCCGACGGTATGGCGAGCGTCGTGCTCATCGTCATGCACCTGGCCGTCGGCTTCGTGTTCATCACCGGCTTCAACAGGTCCGCGCCGATATGAACCGGCAGAAATCAGAGGAATCAAGGGGAAGCGACAGGCAGCCGAGCGACCGCCGGAACCCTGCTCAACTGGTCATCCCTGGGGAGCGCGCCATGCGGAAGGCAGTCATCGCCGTTGGGCTCGGTCTTGGCCTGTTCTTCATCGTTCGCGCGGTTGCCGAGCCGTTCGTGATCGATCCATCCGACCCGGCCACCTACCGGAACGACTGGGGCGGACCCAGCCTGCTCGGCGTCCTCCTGGTGCACTGCGGACCCGGCGTGGTCGCAGCCGTCGCCATCGCCATGGTCCTGATTCGTCGTCGCTCCTCCGGGCGCGCGGCACGCCCGCCATGACCCTGGCCGGTGTCGGACGAGCAGGCCAGAATGGCCGGCATGACCGCGGAGGCGAGGCGTCGGCGGAGCTGGCTGCTGTCAGGTGACTTCGGCCGCTTCTGGCTGGGCCAGACCATCTCCAACCTCGGCAGCTCCTTCACCCTGTTCGCCCTGCCCCTCCTGGTGTTCCAGCTGACCGGCTCGCCCATCAACCTGGGCATCACCACCGCGGCCGAGTTCGTCCCGTATCTGCTGTTCGGGCTGGTCATCGGGGCGTGGGTGGATCGGGTGGACCGCAAGCGCCTGATGATCGCCACCGACCTGGCCCGGGCGGCGGTGATCGCCACCATCCCGCTGCTGGCCGCCGTCGATGCGCTGTCGGTCGGCTGGGTGTACGTGGTCGCCTTCTGTAGCGCGACGTTGACCATTGCCTTCGACGCCGCGCAGTTCGCCGCCATCCCCAGCCTGGTCCCCTCCGACGACGACCTGGTCAGCGCCAACGGCCGGGTCCATGCCAGCTACTCGGCCGCCCAGATCGCCGGGCCGCTGCTGGCCGGCCTCCTCATCACGATCATGCCGGTCCAGCAGGTGCTGTGGGTGGATGCGGCGTCGTTCCTGGTCTCGGCCGCCACCCTGGCGTTGATCGCCAGGACCTTCAACGCCCCCCGGAAGCAGGGGGCGCAGCGGGCGATCCGCCACGAGGTCGTGGACGGGCTGCGCTATGTCCTCGGCCACCCGGTGCTGCGCAACATCTCGGCCATGATGGCGCTGATCAACCTGGTCGGGGCCACCGTCTACGCCCAGCTGGTGGTCTTCGCCAAGCGCCAGCTGGACGCCAGCGACAGCCAGGTGGCCCTGCTGTATGCGGCCGGCAGCGCCGGGGTGGTGCTGCTGTCACTGGCCGCCGGGCCGGTGCGGCGGCGGCTGTCGTTCAGCGTGGCCGCCCTCGGGGCCCTGGTGGTCGATGGGCTACTGACGGTGGTGCTAGCCGCGACCCGCTGGTACTGGGTGGCGCTGGCGCTGTGGGCGGCCATCTCCGGCCTGGGGATCTTCTTCAACATCAACACCGCCAGCCTGCGCCAGCAGATCGTCCCCAACCACCTGCTGGGCCGGGTCATGAGCATCGCCGGCGTGCTGGCCTGGTCGGCCATCCCGGTCGGCGCCCTGGCCGGCGGCTGGGCGGTGGAGCGCACCGGCAGTGTCGCCCTGGTCTACGCCGTCGTCGGGGCCGCCGTGGCCCTGCTGGCACTGGCCTTCTCCTTCGGCCCGCTCGGCCACGCCGACCGCTACCTCCCAGCCGACCAGCCAGCACACGCCGAGGGGTCTTGACCCCAAGCAAGGCCGGCGTATCCTCTCGACCCGCCACAGTCGACAGGCACCGCGGCGATGACGGTGTCGAGAGGTCGGGTGAGTGATGAGCGACGGCCGCAACGCGGGCGCGGCTGGCGGCGGCGCCATCTACGGTCTGGGGATCTTCGGGGCCCTGGTGTACTTCTGGCAGCAGGCCGACGGCTTCTGGGAGCACCTGCTGGCGATCGTACAGGGCCTGTTCTGGCCGGCGTTCATGGTCTATGAGGTCTTCAAGGCCCTCGGCCGCAGCGGGTGAGGAACCGGATGCTGGACCAGACCGCAGTCGGCCGGGCGGAGACTGCTCGCAGGCCGAAGGGCCGAAGATGACCAGGAGCGCGCCCGCAGACCTTGGCGTGCGATGACCCGCGTAGTGCTGGTCACCGGGGCCAACCGCGGCATCGGCCGGGAGCTGGCCAGGCAGCTCAACCTGCGCGGCGATGCCGTCGTCCTCACCGCCCGCGATCTCGCCAAGGCCGAGCGGGCCGCCGCCGCCCTGCCAGACCACGAACGCGTGCTGACCAGGCGGCTGGACGTCACCGACCCGGCCAGCATCGAGGAGGTCGCTGCCGACCTCGAACACCGCTATGGCCGCCTTGATGTCCTGGTCAACAATGCCGCCATCCACTACGACACCTGGCAGCAGGCCAGCACCGCCGACCTCCAGGTCGTCCGGGAGGCCCTGGAGGCCAACCTGCTCGGCGCCTGGCAGACCAGCCTCACCCTGCTGCCCCTGCTACGGGCCAGCGGCCACGGCCGCATCGTCAATGTCTCCAGCGAAGCCGGGTCGCTGGCCAGCATGGACGGCGGAATCCCGGCCTACAACGTCTCCAAGGCGGCCCTCAACGCCCTCACCCGCATGCTGGCCAGCGACCTGCGCCGCGACCGCATCCTGGTCAACGCCGTGTGCCCCGGCTGGGTGGCCACCGACATGGGCGGCCCCGGCGGACGCCCGGTGGCCGAGGGCGCGGCCAGTGTCCTGTGGGCCGTCGACCTGCCCGACGACGGACCCACCGGCGGCTTCTACCGCGACGGCCACCCGCTTCCCTGGTAACGCCGGCCAGCACCACAGCGCCGTGCACCCCGAACGAATAGGACCTAAGCGGATAACGGCTTATCTGGTGCTTCGCGTTTCAGCGGGGGGTGGCGCCCGACGAGGGCCCCAGTCGCTCAAACGCGAAGGCCCATCTGTCACAGGCAGCAGGGGTATCGCGTCTCCAGAGGTGACCGCCTGGGTGACCGCCCGAAGGTGGATCGAGAAGGAGGCACCCATGAAAGTGTTCGTCGCCGGAGCCACCGGGGCGATCGGCACCCAGCTCGTCCCCCAGCTCGCCGCCGCCGGCCACGACGTGATCGGCATGACCCGTTCGTCGGCCAGAACCGGCGCCCTGAGGGCCTTGGGCGCCCGGCCGGTCGTGGCCGACGCGCTTGATCCCGACGCGGTCGCCCGGGCCGTGGCCGAGACCGAGCCCGAGGTGATCGTCCACCAGCTCACCGCCCTCAAGGGCGAGCCAGGCCTGAGGGACCTGAGGCATCCCGACCGCTTCGCCGCCATGACCAACCGCCTGCGCACCGAGGGCACCGACCACCTGCTGGCCGCGGGCCGGGCCGTCGGCATCCGCCGCTTCATCGCCCAGAGCGTCGTGGCCATCGGCACCTACGCCCGCACCGGCGGCCCGGCCACGACCGAGGACGACCCGCCGGACCTCGATCTGCCGGCCAAGGGGCGCTCCGGCGCCGACGCCGTCCGCTACCTCGAGGACGCCGTGACCGGCATCGACTGGGCCGAGGGCCTCGTGCTGCGCTACGGCGCCTTCTACGGACCGGGCACTAGCATCAGCGCTGACCCGGAGGCCTTGCTGACCAAGGCCATCCGGAAGCGGCGGTTCCCGATCATCGGCGGCGGTGGCGGTGTCTGGTCGTTCGTGCACATCGAGGACGCGGCCAGCGCCACCGTGGCGGCCGTCGACAACGGCGGGCCCGGCAGCTACAACGTCGTCGACGACGAGCCGGCACCAGTGCGCGAGTGGCTTCCGTTCCTGACCGACCAGCTCGGGGCCAAGAAGCCGAGGAGGGTCCCCCGCTTCGTGGCCCGGCTGCTGGCCGGCGAGGCTCCGGTGCTGGTGATGACCGAGGTCAGGGGCGGGTCGAACGCCAAGGCCAAGCGCGAGCTCGGCTGGCAGCCCCGCTGGTCGAGCTGGCGCACCGGCTTCGCCAAGGGCCTCAGCGAGTGAACGCCCGGCTCTTCGAAGAGCTGCGTCCGGTCGGGTTCGCGGTCGCCTACCGCATGCTCGGCAGCGTGAGCGAGGCCGAGGACATCGTCCAGGAGGCGTTCCTCCGCCTCCACCACACCCTCCAGGACGGCGAGCGCATCGAGGCACCCCGCGCCTACCTGGCGACGGTGGTCACCCGGCTGTGCATCGACCACCTCCGCTCGGCCCGCGCCCGGCGCGAGACCTACGTCGAGGCCCTGCCCGAGCTGCTGGTCGGCGAGGCAGGGGCGGCCATGGCGCTGGTCCCGGCGAGCGGACCGGCCGGCGTCGGCGACGGCGATCCGGCCAGCCACGCCGAGATGGCCGACTCGTTGTCGCTGGCGTTCCTCGTGCTGCTCGAGACCCTCTCGCCGGAGCAGCGGGCGGCGTTCCTGCTGCGCGAGGTGTTCGACTACCCCTACGACCAGATCGCCGCGATCGTGGCGACCAGCGAGCAGAACGCCCGCCAGCTC
>Ga0081538_10002245_pt1 | contig 19124 bp, 16 predicted proteins | sample TabmetS5T2R1_FD_71022 | JGI IMG/M metagenome (GOLD analysis project Ga0081538, IMG submission 71022) | Tabebuia heterophylla rhizosphere microbial communities from the University of Puerto Rico - S5T2R1 | ecosystem: Host-associated > Plants > Roots > Rhizosphere ... | reverse complement strand
ACCACGAACCCGCCGACCTTGCCGTCGTCGTCGCGGGCCCAGACGATCACCAGGTCGGCGAAGGAGGCGTTGCCGATCCAGCGCTTGGCCCCGTCCAGCACCCAGTGGTCGCCGTCGCGGTGGGCCCTGGTCTCCAGGGCGACCGCGTCCGAGCCGTGCTCCGGCTCGGTCAGGCCGAAGGCCCCGATCTTGTCCATGCGGGCCATGGCCGGCAGCCAGCGCTGCTTCTGCTCCTCGGAGCCGAGCAGGGCGATCGAGGTCATGGCCAGCCCGGAGTGGACCCCGAAGAAGGTGCAGATGCTGCCGTCGCCGCGGCCCAGCTCCATCCCGACCAGGCCGGCCGCGACCGTGCTCAGCCCCGGGCAGCCGTAGCCCTTGATGGTGCCGCCGGTCAGGTTGAGGGCGGCCAGCTTGGGCACCAGCTCGAAGGGGAACTCGGCCCGCTCCCAGTAGTCGTTGATGACCGGGGTGACCTCCTTGTCGCAGAACGCCCTGACCCGGTCGCGGACCTCGCGCTCGCCGTCGCTGAGCAGGTCGTCGAGGCGGTAGAAGTCGGTGGCGGCAACGTGCTGGTCGCTCAAGGCAGGGTCCCTCCGCTGGGTGTCCTCCGCTTCGAGCGTACCCTCGGAACGCCGATCACCTGGAGGTGCGTCCTTGACCCACGACATCCGTTCCGTCGCCGTGCTCGGGGCCGGCACCATGGGGGCCGCCATCGCCGCGCACGCCGCCAACGCCGGGCTGGCCGTCGACCTGCTGGACCTGGACACCGAGGCGGTGCAGGGCGGGTTCGAGCGCATGCTGGCCGCCCGCCCGGCCGCCCTGGCCAGCCCCCGGCTGGCCGAGCGCATCGGCCTGGGGACCTTCGAGGAGGACCTCGACCGCATCGCCGCCGCCGACTGGGTGGTCGAGGCCATCGTGGAGCGCCTGGAGCCCAAGCAGGAGCTGCTGGCCCGGGTCGAGAAGCTGGTCGGCCCGGACGCGGTCGTCAGCTCCAACACCTCCGGGCTGCCGCTGGGCAGCCTGGCCGAGGGCCGCTCGGAGGGGTTCCGGCGCCGGTTCCTCGGCACCCACTTCTTCAATCCGCCCCGCTACCTCAAGCTGGTCGAGCTGATCCCGACCGCCGACACCGACCCCGAGGTGCTGGAGCGGATGCGGGCGTTCGTCGAGCGGGCCCTGGGCAAGGGCGCGGTGGTGGCCAAGGACACCCCCAACTTCATCGCCAACCGCCTGGGCAGCTTCGCCAGCATGCACGACGTCCGCTACGCCTTGGAGCAGGGCTACTCGATCGAGGAGGTCGACGCCCTCACCGGGCCGCTGGTGGGCCGGCCCAAGACGGCCACCTTCCGCCTGTTCGACCAGGTCGGCCTGGACGTCATGGTCGGGGTGGCGGCCAACCTGTACGACCTGGCCCCCGACGACGAGCGCCGCGACGTCCTGCCCGCCCCCGAGCCGCTGCGCCGGATGCTGGACGCCAGGCTGCTCGGCAACAAGACCGGCGGCGGCTTCTACCGCCGCGGCAGGCGCGACGGCCAGACCGTGTTCGACGTGCTCGACCTGGACACCCTGGAGTACCGGCCGGCGGCCAAGCCGGAGCTGCCGATCGTCGCCGCCGCCCGCGACCACGACGACCTCGGGGCCCGGCTGCGCTTCCTGCTCGACCGGGCCGACGAGGACCGCGGCGCCCGCTACCTGCGCGACACCCTGCTGCCGTCGCTGGCCTACGCCGCCCGGCGGGTGCCCGAGATCGCCGACTCCCTGGTCGAGGTCGACCACGCCGTCGAGTGGGGCTTCGGCTACCAGCTGGGGCCGTTCCGGGCCTGGGACGCCATCGGCGTGGCCGACGGGGTGGCCCGCATGGAGGCCCTGGGCGTCGAGGTCCCGGCCTGGGTCAAGGAGATGCTGGCCGCCGGCCACGGGTCCTTCTACCGCGACGGCCAGGTCTACAGCCCCCTGACCCGGGACTACCAGGCCGTCCCGGTCGACCCGGAGGCGATCGACCTGGAGGGCCTCAAGGCCGAGGGCGGCGAGGTCGCCGGGAACGCCTCGGCCAGCCTGGTCGACCTGGGCGACGGGGTCCTCTGCCTGGAGCTGCACGCCCCGGCCAGCGCGATCGACGCCGCCGTGGTCGAGCTCGGGGCCAGGGCGGTGCAGGAGCTGGAGGGCGGTGGGTGGAAGGGCCTGGTGATCGCCAACCAGGCCGGCAACTTCTGCGTCGGGGCCAACCTGGGCGAGGTCGGCATGGCCGCCTACCAGGGGCTGTACGACCAGGTGGGCCAGGCAGCCAAGAGCCTCCAGGACACCCTGATGGGCCTGCGCTACGCGCCCCGGCCGGTGGTGGCCGCCCCCCACGGCCAGACGCTGGGCGGCGGGGCCGAGATCGTCCTGGCCGCCGACCGGGTGGTGGCCGCCCTGGAGACCTACATGGGGCTGGTCGAGGTCGGGGTGGGCATCGTCCCGGCCGGCGGCGGCTGCAAGGAGCTGCTGCGCCGGGTCGTCGGCCCGGCCATGCGGGCCGCCCCCGACGCCCCGCCGCTGCCGTTCGTGCAGCGGGTGTTCGAGACCATCGGCCTGGCCAAGGTGGCCACCTCGGCGGTCGAGGCCCGCGAGCTCGGGTTCCTGGAGGAGCACGACGTGGTCGTGCTCGACGCCGACCACCAGCTGGCCGCGGCCAAACGCGAGGTCCTCGACCTGGCCGACGCCTACCAGCCTCCGGCCCGGGAGGAGGCGTCGGTGTACGCCGCCGGCCGGCCCGTCCTGGCTGCCCTGGAGATGGCCGTCCAGACCCTCCAGTGGGCCGGCCAGGCCGGGCCGCACGACGGCGTGGTCGCCCGCCAGCTGGCCCGTGTCCTGTGCGGGGGCGAGCTGTCGCTCGGCCAGTGGGTGCCCGAGCAGCACATCCTCGACCTGGAGCGCGAGGCCTTCCTGGCCCTGCTGCGCGAGCCCAAGACCATGGAACGGATCCAGGCCTTCCTGACCACCGGCAAGGTCATCAGAAACTGAAGGGAACGACGATGAAGGAAGCCGTGATCGTTTCGGGGGCCCGGACCGCGGTCGGCCGGGCGCCCAGGGGGAGCCTGCGGGCGAGCCGGCCCGACGACATGGCCGGGGCGGCCATCGCCGAGGCCCTGCGGCGGGCCGAGGGCCTTGACCCGGCCGAGGTCGAGGACGTGCTGCTGGGCTGCGCCATCACCGAGGGCACCCAGGGGATGAACGTGGCCAGGATCGCCGCCCAGCGGGCCGGCCTGCCCGACAGCGTCCCCGGCCAGACCGTCAACCGGTTCTGCTCCTCGGGCCTGCAGACCATCGCCAGCGCGGCCGAGCGGATCATGGCCGGGTTCGCCACCACCGTCGTGGCCGGCGGGACCGAGCACATGTCCTCGACCCCGACGCCCACTCCCACCTTCTCCCCCAACCCCGAGGTCGTCCGCGGGCACCCCGAGTACTACATGTCCATGGGCCTGACCGGCGAGCGGGTGGCCGAGCGCTGGAACGTCAGCCGCGAGGACCAGGACGCCTTCGCCCTGCGCTCCCACCGGCTGGCCGCCGAGGCGGTCGACTCGGGCCGGTTCGACCCCGAGATCGCGCCGTTGGAGGTGCGGGTCGAGTCCCTGGACGAGGCTGGCCGGCCGGTGCACCGGGAGAGCACCTTCGCCAGGGACGAGGGGCCGCGCCGCGACACCTCGCCCGACGCCCTGGCCAAGCTCGAGCCCGTGTTCAAGCAGGGCGGCACCATCACCGCCGGCAACTCCTCCCAGCGCAGCGACGGCGCGGCCGCGGTCGTGGTCATGGAGCGGGAGCGGGCCGAGCGCCTGGGCCTTGCGCCCCTGGGCCGGTTCGTGGGCTACGCCGTGGGCGGGGTCGCGCCCGACGTCATGGGCATCGGCCCCACCGTGGCCATCCCCAGGGTGCTGGAGCTGACCGGGCTCAGCCTGGACGACATCGACCTGATCGAGCTCAACGAGGCGTTCGCCTCCCAGACCCTGGCCGTCATCCGCGAGCTCGGCCTGGAGCTCGACAAGGTCAACGTCAACGGCGGGGCCATCGCCCTCGGCCACCCCATGGGGGCCACCGGCACCAAGCTCACCGTCCAGCTCCTGGCCGAGCTGGCCCGCCGCAAGGGCCGCTACGGCATGGTCACCATGTGCGTCGGCGGCGGCCAGGGCGCGGCCGGGATCTTCGAGAACCTCCAGGACTAGCTCCGAACCGGCGGGTCGGGGTCAGCCGTGTCCGCTCCCAGCTCGGCGGCCAGCACCACCCGTTCGGCGTCGTGCCAGCCGAGCCGGCCGCGGCCCAGCTCCCGGAACCCCAGAGAGCGGTAGAGGGCGCGGGCCGGGGTGTCCAGGTCGTGGGTGACCAGCCAGGCCCGCTCGGTGCCGGCGCCGGCGAGCAGCCGCTCCAGCAGCCGCCGGCCCAGGCCCCTCCCCCGCCAATCGGGGTGGACGGCGATCCAGACCACGGCGAACTGTCCCTCCAGCCAGTGCCCGGCGGCGTCCGGCCCGACCGCCTCGCGCAGGCTGCCGTACCAGCCGACGGCCGGGACCTCGGGCGTCGGGAAGCCGTAGGCGAAGCCGACGACCCGGTCGCTGACGGCGGCCGTGGCCGGGCCGTCCAGGCAGGCCAGCTCGGTCACGACCGTGGCCGGCGGTCGCCGGCCGGGGCGGCGGGCCGGGCGCCGGCGAACTGGCTGGACTGGGCGACCAGGCGGCCGGCCGAGTCCCAGACCTCGGCCTCCTCGTCGAACCAGCCGCCCTGCCAGAGCTGGCCGCGCACGATACAGGCCAGCCAGCCCGGGGCCGGGACGCCCCGCAGGTAGACAGTCAGCTCAACCGTCGGCGCCCAGCTGGGCAGGCCGAGCTCGAAGCTCGTCGGGGACAGCGCGTCGACCACCTGGAGCAGGGCCAGCGGGTCGGCGTCCCGGCCGTCGGAGAACCGCACCCAGCCACGCGTGTCCAGACGCCCGCCGGGGCGGCCCACCACCCACCCGACGGTGGCCGGGTCCATCCGCAGGTCCAGGTGGTCGAGCAGGTCGGCCCGCATGCCCCCCGGCATCTCGGGCCGCGCCGACAGGCACTCCTCCACCGGCGGCAGCCCGGCCGGCCCGTCGGCCCGCCGCCACCCGGGCGCCGCTTCCGGGTCGATCCGCCCGGCGGTGACCAGCGCCTCCAGCCTGGGCTGGCCCTCCTGGACCAGGGTCACCCGCGCCGTGGACAGGCTGCCCCCGGCCCGCAGCCGCTGCACCGCCAGCTCGGCCGGCCCCGGGTCCGCCGGCGACAGGAAGTGCCCGCTGACCGCCAGCGGGTGCGGCTGCCCGACCGCCTCCACCCCGGCCCGCGCCACCAGGGCCAACAGGTACCCGCCGTTGGGCCGGCCGGCCACCGTCCAGCCGGGGTCGACCTCGGCCGTCCACCGCTCCGGCCCGCCGGCCACTGCGGTGGCCACGTCGAAGCTGTGTCCGCCGGCCGTCCCGGCCGGATGCTCGCCTGCCGCCATGGCGCCTCCTCAGGTCCCGGCCACGGAGGCTGCCAGCGGGAACCCTGCTCCCGCAAACCGGGCCGGGCTCAGGTCCCGGCGGCGCCCGCCTCCTCGACCAGCCGCTTGACGTTCCCGAGGGTGCGCTCCAGCCCCTGGTTGATCTCGTCCGGCCGGTCCTCGACCCGCTCGGTGGAGACGTGCACGGCCACCGCCGACCGCCCACCGCCCTCGTCGGTGACGTCGAGCCAGCCGTGGTAGTCGTTGGGCCCCTGCGACCCCCACTCCACCCGCCGGCTCTCCCGGTCGACCCGGAACCAGGCCTCCCCTTCCCGCTCCCGCCCGTCGACCTCCGCCGTGACCTGCACCGCCTCTCCGCCGGCGGGCTCGGCCGCCGTCATGCGCTCGAAGTATCTGGGCAGGTTCCCGATCTCGGCCAGGAACGCAAACAATGCCTCGGCGGGCGCCTCCACCGTCTGTGCACGCTCGTAGTCAGCCATGCCCGCCGCGTAACCCGACCGGGCCCCTGGCAAACGGGGCCCGGTCGGCGGCCGACAGCGTGTCCAGGTCCACCTGGTCGCGGAGGCGCGCGCTGAACCCCAGCAGCTCGAGATACGGTCCCCAGGGCTCGGCCTCGGGGAACAGGCCGAGCGGGATGCTGAGGGCGGCACCGTAGGCGAACCACTTGATCTGCTGGCGCTGCACGGCCCGGGCGCGGCGGAACCGCAGCACCAGCGCGACCACGCTGATGACGATGCCGGGCAGGTTGGTCCAGCTGGCCAGGTCCCCACCGGGCAGCGACAGCCGCCGCGGGGTGAGCCCGAGAGCGCCGCCGACGGCGGGGCCGGCCTGCGGCTGTGCTGACCACCCTGGCCCCCTCGCTCGTAGGTCATCGGCGTGGAGTCTCGCCCATCGCCATCACGACGCCGTTACGGCGACCCGCCTCGCCGTTCAGCCGACCAGGCGGACCAGGGCGGCGGTGACGGCGGCGGCGGTGATGACGACCAGGAGGGGGGCCCGCAGGAGGAGGGCGGCGGCGCCGGCGGCCAGGCCGGCCAGGCGGGCGTCGATGGTGAAGCCGCCGTTGTCGCCGCCGAGGGCCTGGGTGACGACCAGGGCGGCCAGGAGGGCCGGGGCGAGGTGCTCGAGGGCGGCCTGGGCGCGGGGCGGCGGGGTGCGTCGGGCGAGCAGGAGGGGGCCGGCGGCCTTGATGGCGATCGTGGCCAGGCCGACCACGACGACGCTGATCCAGACGGCGCTCATCGGGCCCGCCTCGCCCCGATGAGGCAGGCCAGGCTGGCGGCCACGATCGGGATGCCCGGGCCGGTGAAGGGCATGAGGACCAGGGCGACAGCGGCGCCGCCCAGGGCGGCCAGGAGGCGGGAGCGCTCGCGCACCTGCGGCCACAGCAGGGCCAGGAACAGGGCCGGGAAGGCGGCGTCGAGGCCCAGCGACTCGGGGTCGGCGACCAGGTCGCCGGCGACGGCGCCAACCGCGGTGCCGGCGGTCCAGCAGACCAGCAGGAGCAGGCCGGCGCCGACCAGCAGGTGACGGTCGAGGCGGCCGTCGTCGCGCTGGGAGATGGCCCAGGACTCGTCCACGATCAGCTGGGCGGTGATGACCCGCCACCACCACGGCCCCTCGAAGGTGGTGGCGGCGGACAGCCCGATCGGGCCGTAGCGCAGGTTGAGCAGGACGGCCGCGACGATGGCCGTGACCAGGCCGCCGCCGGCGCCCAGGATGGAGACGACGGCGAACTGGGCCGAGCCGGCGAAGGTGGTGACCGACATCACGATCGGGGCGACGCGGCCCATCTCGGCCGAGCGGGCCAGCACCCCGAACGAGACACCGAAGGCGAGTGCGGCGACCCCGATGGGAGCGGCCGCGCGCACCCCGTCCAGGTAGGTCCGCCGCCCGGGCCCGGGCGGATGGGAGTCGGTCAACCGCTTCACCACTTACATCAGGCTCCGTCCGGTCGGGCCCGGGCGCTCGCCGACCGTGGCCAGCCGCAGCCCGGCCCCGACGAGCAGGAACCCGAACGACTGCAGCGAGCGCCGGACCGCCCGGGCGACCGGGGAGGGACGGAGCGGCGGCAGGTCCCGCCGCCCCCGAGCCACCTGCCGCCGCAGTTCGTCGATCCGCTCGGCGGCAAGCTCTTCGAGCAACAGTGGATGCACCGAGGCCTCCTGGGTAGAACACCAGCATACACCGATCACTGGTGACAGCCTAACCGAGGGGTGTGACAGCCACGGCCCCCGGCCGAGGGGTGTGGACAACCCCGCGCCCCCCCTTCCAGGGTTGGGCTACGCTCCCCCTCCGGGGGGCCCGACGCCGGCGGGTGGGGGTGACGCGCGCCCGGTGATCAGGTGGGGCCCGCGATCAGGTCGGGGGTGAGGTCGCCCACCGTCACCGCTCCGCACAGGGCCATGGCCAGCCGCAGCTCGCCGGCCAGGCCCGACAGCACCCGCTCCACGCCGGCCGCCCCGCCCGCGGCCAGCCCCCACAGCACCGGGCGGCCGACCAGGACCGCCCGCGCCCCCAGGGCCAGGGCCTTGACCACGTCGGTCCCGCGGCGGATGCCGCCGTCGACGTACACCTCGGCCCGGCCCTCCACCGCGGCGGCCACCTCGGCCAGGGCGTCGGCGGTGGCCACGACGCCGTCGAGCTGGCGGCCGCCGTGGTTGGACACCACCACCGCGGCCGCGCCGGCGTCCAGGCAGGCGACCGCGTCGTCGCCGCGCAGCACGCCCTTGACGACGACCGGCAGGCCGGACCGCTCGGCCAGCCAGCCGATGGTCTCCGGGGTGAGGCCGGGGTCGAACTGGCCGGCCTGGGCGAGCACGTCCGCGGCCAGCTCGCGCTGGCGGGCCGGCCCGGCCGGCGGGGCGTTGGCCGGGGCCATGCCGGTGGGCAGCCGGAAGTCGTTGCGCAGGTCGCGCAGCCGGTTGCCGAGCAGGGGCACGTCGACGGTCAGGACCAGCGCCCGGTAGCCGGCGGCGGCCGCCCGCCCGACCAGCTCGGCGGTCCAGCCGCGGTCGCGGACCACGTAGACCTGGAACCAGCGGACGGCGTCGGGGGCGGCGTCGGCCACCTCCTCGACCGACATGGTGGCCTGGGTCGAGCAGATGTAGGGGGCGCCGGCCGCGGCCGCCCCGGCGGCCGAGGCGGCCTCCCCGTCGGGATGGGCCATGCGGTGGTAGGCCATGGGCGCGACCAGCAGCGGGGTCGGGACCTGGCTGCCGAGCAGCGTGGTGGCCGTGGACACCTCGGTCACGTCCCGCAGCACATGGGGGCGCAGGCGCAGCCGCGACCAGGCGGCCAGGTTGTCGGCCAGGGTGAGCTCGGCGTCGGCCCCGCCGGCGATGTAGTCGTAGACCCCGAGCTCCAGCCGCGCCCTGGCCTCGGCCTCCAGCGCCGCCAGGTCCAGCGGGTCGAACGGGTCGGTCACGGTCGGGCGTCGCTAGACGCCGCCCTGGACCCGGGACAGGAGCACCTGGGCGGTGGAGCGCAGCCGGTCGTCGAGGGCGTCCATCAGCATGACCACCGTCTCGGCCGCCCAGTCGGCCAGGGCCCGCCGCTCCTGGGGGTCGTCGAGGTCGCGGACCTCGCGGTAGTCGACGATCCGGGAGGCGCGCCGGTCGTCCAGCCGCTCCCAGGACAGGATCCGCCCGACCGCGGTCTCGACGGCCAGCCGCTCGGCCTCCAGGTCGTCGAACAGCCGCTTGGTGGCCGTGCGCTCCTGCATGTCCAGGTAGACCCCGGCCCGGACGGCGCCGTTGGCGGTGAAGGCGACGTCGTAGAAGCCGAACGGCCCGGCCGCGAACCCGACCCAGTTCTCATAGCCGAACTTGGGGATGCGGAAGCCGGGCCGGCGGATGGCCACGAAGTCGAACATGGACTCGAAGAAGCGGTGCCGCAGCTCGGCCGGCTGGAGCCCACCGGCCTGCTCGGAGGCCATCGGCGGCGGGGACGCCGGCAGGTGCCGCCCGCTCAGGTCCGGCTCCAGCGACGGCGGGGGCGGCGGCGGTGGCGCCGGGGGCAGGGGAGGTCCGGCCACAGGGGAAGGCGTGTCCGGCTCCACCGGGCCCGGCGGCTCGCGGGAGGGCGGCGGCTCGTGCTGGCCACCTGATCCACCGGGGGACCACCCCGGCGGTCCCCCGGACCCCCCCGCCGGGGCCGCGGCGGTGCGCATGGGCAGCGGCGGCGGGGGCAGGTGGGCCGAGGCGGCCCCGTCGGTGGGCTCGGCGGCGTGGCGCGGACCCGAAGGCGCCGGCCCCGAAGGCACCGCGCCTGGGAACCCTGTGCCCACCGGCAGGTGGACCTGGCGGCGGCCGCTGGTGCGCCAGTTGCGGGGCTGCACGACCACGTCGAGCACGGGCGCGGGCAGGGAGCGGCCGATGCGGACCAGCCCGATCTCCACCCCGAAGAAGTCGACCTTCTGGTCGGTGCGGTCGTTCAGCCAGTCCAGGCCACGCCGGAACTCCTCGTGGAACCGGGGGGCCACCCAGATGACCACGGCCGCGTCCAGGCCCGAGGCGTGGACGATCATCTGGCCGAGCTGGTTGTGGTCGGTGGCCTCCAGGCGGTTCTCGATCACGATGGGACGGCCGGTGGCGTCGGCTCCGAGCACCTTGAAGGCGCCGGTGTCGACGTTGACCTCGCGCTCCAGGGGCGTGATGTCGATCCCCAGGGTCTCGCTGAGCAGGTCGATGTTCTGGAGGAACCATGGAGTCAGGTCGGGCAGCTGCTCGCCCCAGAACGACTTGAGGTCTAGCCGCTCGAGCCGGCCGAGGCCCAGCCGCTCGATCTCCGTTCTGGCCGCCATCGCGCTCCTTCCGATCGCCCCCCCACGTTCGAAGGGCAGTTGTACCGCGGCCCGCTAGGGCATCGTCAAACCAGTCAAGTCGTCCATACCGCCGCGCTCGCGCCAGACAGGTCGCCGTTGGGCAAAGCTGGGCGGGTCGCGACCCGGAGCCGCAGCTTACCTGGGTCGACGGGGCAATGTTGGGACCTCTGGCCCAGGTTGGCCACGACCGTCGCCCGCGACCCTCCCGGGTCGCCCCGCTCCAGGACGACAAGCCGCCGCTCGGGGTCGACCCGGGCGGTGGTCAGGTCGCGGCGGCAGTTGCCGAGCGCCGGCACCTCGCGGCGCAGCCGCAGCAGCGTCCGCCACAGCTCCAGGGTCGCCCCGCCGGCCCGGTCCCAGTCGAGCTTGGACGCCTCGAAGGCGGCCGGGTCGTTGGGGTCGGGCACCCTGGCTCCCCAGTCGAAGGCGGCGAACTCGGCCCGCCGTCCCTGCCGGACCGCCTCGGCCAGGGCCGGCCCGTGGTCGGTGAAGTACAGGAACGGGCGCGTGGAGCCCCACTCCTGGCCCTGGAACAGCAGGGGCAGGAACGGCGAGCAGGCGACCAGCACGCTGGCCACGGCGTCCAGGTCGGGGCCGACCAGGGCGGCCAGCCGCTCCCCGAAGGCGCGGTTGCCGACCTGGTCGTGGTTCTGGGAGCAGACCACGAACCGCTCCCCGCCCAGCCCGGCCGGGTCGCGGCCGTGGCGGCGGTCCAGGTGCGGGTAGTACTGGCCGGTGAACGCCCAGCCGGTCTCCAGGGCCTTGGCCAGCAGGCGAAGGTCCTGGAAGCCGTCGTAGTAGCCGGAGGTCTCGCCGGTGAGGGCGACGTGGATCGCGTGGTGGAGGTCGTCGGCCCAGGTGGCGTCGATCCCGTAGGCGGTCACGAGCAGGGGCTGGTGCAGGTCGCTCTCGGCCACCACCACCGCGCCCGGCCTGGCCCCATGCACCCGGGCGGCCAGCTCCTCGAGGATGTGCACCGAGCTGGCGTCGTGCAGGTGGTGGACGGCGTCCAGGCGGAGCCCGTCGACGCCGTAGCCGGCCACCCACTGCTCGGCGTTGTCGAGCACGAACCCGCGCACGAAGTCGGACCCGGGCCCGTCGAGGTTGACCGCCTCCCCCCAGGGGGTGGTGGAGCGGTCGGTGAAGTACGGGCCGAACTCGGCCAGGTAGTTCCCGTCGGGCCCGAGGTGGTTGTAGACCACGTCCAGGACCACGGCCAGCCCGGCGGCGTGGCAGGCGTCGACGAAGCGGCGGAACCCGACCGGGCCGCCGTAGGCGGCGTGGACGGCGTACAGCGCGACCCCGTCGTAGCCCCAGCCCCGCGACCCCGGGAAGGCGGCCACCGGCATGACCTCGACCGCGGTCACGCCCAGGTCGACCAGGTGGCCGAGCCGCTGGGCGGCCGCCTCGAAGGTGCCCCCGGGGGTGAAGGTGCCGCAGTGCAGCTCGTAGAAGACCAGGTCACGCAGGGGCGGGGTGGGGAACGGGGCCGGCCGCGGGCCCAGGTCGACCAGCCGCGACGGGCCGTGGACGCCGGAGGGCTGGAACCGGGACCGGGGGTCGGGCCGCTCCCGCTCGCCGTCCAGGACCAGCAGGTAGTCGTCGCCGGCGGCCGCCCCCTCGACCGTCCCCCGCCAGACGCCGCGGTCCCCGCGCTCCAGGGGCACGGTGCGGTCGCCGAGGCGGACGGCCAGCGAGCGCACCCTGGGCGCCCACACCCCGAACTCGGCGCCGCCGGAGACCGGCCGGGCCCCCAGCGACCGGGGGCCAAGGCTTGAGGCCCCCGGACCCCCCGGCAGGGGCTCGGTGGCCCCGGTCACTCGGGCGCGAGCCAGACCGTGGCCAGGGGCGGCAGGGTGAGGCGGGCCGAGGCCGGCTGGTTGTCCCACTCGATCGCCTCGGCCTCGACCACCCCGAGGTTGCCGACGTTGGTGCCGCCGTAGGACTCCGAGTCGGTGTTCAGCACCTCCACCCAGCGCCCGACCGTTGGCAGGCCGATCCGGTAGTCGCTGCGCGGCACCGGCGAGAAGTTGCACAGGCAGACCAGCGGCCGCCCGTCGTTGGCCCAGCGGATGAAGCTGAGCGCGTTGTCGTCGACGTCGTTGGGGTCGATCCAGGAGAACCCGTCGGGCTTGGCGTCCTGCTGCCACAGGGCCGGGTGCTCGCCGTAGACGCGGTTGAGGTCGCCGACCAGGGCCTGCACGCCGGCGTGGTCGGGGTCGGCCAGCGACTCCCAGTCGATCGAGCGCTCGTGCGACCACTCGGCCTCCTGGGCCAGCTCGCAGCCCATGAACAGCAGCTGCTTGCCGGGATGGGCCCACATGAAGCCGAGGTAGGCGCGCAGGTTGGCGAACCGCCGCCAGGTGTCGCCGGGCATCTTGCCCAGCAGCGAGCCCTTGCCGTGGACGACCTCGTCGTGGCTGATGGGCAGGATGAAGTTCTCGCTGAAGGCGTAGATGAGCGAGAAGGTCAGCTGGTGGTGGTGGAAGCGGCGGTAGATGGGGTCCTTGGTGATGTACTGGAGGGTGTCGTGCATCCAGCCCATGTTCCACTTGAACCCGAAGCCGAGCCCGCCCAGGTAGACCGGGCGGGACACGCTCGGCCAGGCGGTGGACTCCTCGGCCACCGTCATCGCCCCCGGGTGCTCGCGGTAGGCCACCGAGTTGAAGTCCTTGAGGAACCGGACCGCGTCCAGGTCCTCGTTGCCGCCGTACTCGTTGGGCACCCACTCGCCCTCGTTGCGGGAGTAGTCCAGGTAGAGCATGGAGGCGACCGCGTCCACCCGCAGCCCGTCGATGTGGAACTCCTCCAGCCAGTACAGGGCGTTGGCGATCAGGAAGTTGCGGACCTCGTTGCGGCCGAAGTTGAACACCAGCGAGCCCCAGTCGGGGTGCTCGCCCCGGCGCGGGTCCTCGTGCTCGTACAGGGCCGTGCCGTCGAAGCGGGCCAGGGCGAAGGCGTCCCTGGGGAAGTGCGCCGGGACCCAGTCGACCAGCACCCCGATGCCCCGCTGGTGCAGCCTGTCGATCAGGTGGCGGAGGTCGTCGGGGGTGCCGAAGCGGGCCGTGGGCGCGTAGTAGGCCGACACCTGGTAGCCCCATGACGGGGCGTAGGGGTGCTCGGCCACCGGCATGAACTCCACGTGGGTGAAGCCGAGGCCGGCCACGTAGTCGGGCAGCTGGTCGGCCAGCTCCCGGTAGGACAGGCCGTGGCGCCAGGAGCCGAGGTGGAGCTCGTAGATGGACATGGGGGCGTCCACGGAGTTGCGCCGCTCCCGGTCGGCCATCCATTCCACGTCGCCCCAGGTGTAGGAGGAGGTGTAGACGACGCTGGCCGTCTTGGGCGGCGGCTCGGCCGCGAACGCCACCGGGTCGGCCTTGAGGGTGAGCGCCCCCGAGGGGGTGATCAGCTCGTACTTGTAGCGGGCCCCGGCGGCGACCCCGGGGATGAACAGCTCCCAGATGCCCGAGGAGCCGAGCGCCCGCATGGGGTGGAGCCGGCCGTCCCAGGAGTTGAAGTCGCCGACCACCCGCACCGCGCGGGCGTTGGGGGCCCAGACGGCGAAGGCGGTCCCGGCCACCCCGTCGACGGTCAGCTCATGGGCCCCCAGCTTCTGCCAGAGCCGCTCGTGGCGTCCCTCGCCCAGCAGGTACTGGTCGAGCTCGCCGATGGTCGGCCAGAACCGGTAGGGGTCGTCGACGGTGAAGGTGCCCGAGGGGTAGGTCACCTCGAGCCGGTAGGCCGCCGGGGCCTGGCCGTCCAGCGTGCCCTCGAACAGGCCGGCCGGGTGGACCTGGTCGAGCTTGACCCGTTCGCCGTTGATCAGGGCCACCACCGCGGTGGCGTCGGGGCGGAAGGCGCGGATGACCACCCGGCCGGCCTCGGTGTGGGCGCCCAGCAGGCGGTGGGGCTCGTGATGCTCTCCGCGGACCAGCCGCTCGACCTCGTCCCTCGTCATGGGCTCGCTCCCAGCAGACGTCGGATGCCGCCGAGCGGGATCTGGAGCCACGGCGGCCGGTGTCTGGCCTCGTACATCACTTCATAGACGGCCTTGTCGAGCTCAAACGCACGAAGCAGCGATTCGGGGTCCCCGCCGGCCGGCCCGTCGTCGCCGGCCACGGCCCGGTAGCCGTCGAGGAAGGCGCCGCGGTTGGCCTCGATCCAGGCCGCCGCCCGGCCCTCGAAGCGGGCCACCTCGCCCCGCAGCACCAGCGGCTGGTAGGCGGCGTAGTCGAAGGAGCGGAGCATCCCGGCCACGTCCTGGAGCGGGCTGGCCAGCCGCCGCCGCTCCTCCAGGGGCCGGGCCGGCTCCCCCTCGAAGTCGATCACGATCCAGCGGTCCTGATCGTCCGGGGCACCCCCCTGGGGTTCCCCGGACCCCTCCGGCGCCTTGAGCACCTGGCCCAGGTGGTAGTCGCCGTGGATGCGCTGGAGGTGGCGGCTGCCGTCGCCGGCCGCCTCGGCCTTGAGGTAGACCTCCTCGATGGCCTGGCGGTGGGCGGCCAGCTCGGGCACCAGCGCCACCACCTGGGTGAGCTGGCCGAGCAGGCGGGCATGGAGCCGGCCCAGGTCGGGCTGGCCCGAGGCCGCCTTGGGCAGGGCGTCGGCCATGGCCGCATGCAGCTCGGCGGTCAGCCGGCCGAGGGCGCCGGCGTCGGCGGCGAAGTTGCCCGGGTCGCCGCCCCCGGACTCGTAGTGGCCGGCCACCCGCCCGGTGGCCAGCGTCCAGCCGTCGACACTGCCGGCGTAGAACCGCTGGAGGATCCCGAGGGTCGAGCCCAGCCCCTCGATCCAGCCCAGCGGTTCCGCGCAGGCCGCGAAGCCAGCCCCGGCCAGGGCCCTGGTCACCTCCAGCTCCGGGTTCACGCCGGGCTCCAGCAGCCGGAACAGCTTGAGGACCAGCCGGTTGCCGAAGACCAGGGAGGAGTTGGACTGCTCGGCCCCGAGCAGCCGGCCCGGCCCGCGCAGCGTCTCGGTCCACTCCGGCACGCGGGAGAAGCGCAGCTCCTCCACGGTGGCCGACCGCCAGATCAGGTCCAGGTAGACCCCGCCGAGCCGCTCGTCGCGGGCCGCGTCGTAGAACGGCCCCCCGGTCGGCCCCTTGGTCTCGTAGATCACCGCGTCGGGGACGCGGTCGGTGAGCCGCCTGGCCTCCAGGCCGCGGTCGTGGCCGACCGGCAGGTGGTAGCGCTCGACCCCGCCGTCGGCGTAGGCGACGGCGGCCACCACCGCGGTCAGGCTGGGCAGGGCGGCGCGCAGGGGCACCGAGGCCTCGACCCTGACCTCGGCCACGGACCGGCCCTTGCCCGCGAACCAGCGCTGGGTGGGCAGGAACTCGGCCAGGGCCGCCTCCAGCTCCGTCACGGCGGGTTACCTGCGACGGACGTGGAGCACGTGGGCCGGCTCCCAGTGCGGGTCGAGGCGGACCCAGTTGGAGGACCCGTGCCAGGTCCAGGTCTGGCCGGTGAGCTCGTCGTGGACGTCGAAGGGGCCGGTGTCCCAGTCGAGGCCGAGGCCGGGCATCCACAGGTGGAGGAAGGTGTCGCGGGTCTCGTGCGGGTTGAGGTTGACCACCGCCAGGACCGCGTCGTCGCCGGCCTGCTTGGAGAAGGCGATGATGTCGGGCGAGTCGGCCAGGTGGAAGCGCAGGTTGCGCAGCCAGTGCAGGGCCGGGTGGGCCCGGCGGACCTCGTTGAGCCGGCCCAGGTAGCCGGCCAGCGACGGCTGGGCCCAGTTCCTCGGCCGGTACTGGTACTTCTCGGAGTCCAGGTACTCCTCGGAGCCGGGACGCACCGCCTGGTGCTCGTACAGCTCATAGCCGGAGTAGACGCCCCAGGACGGCGACAGCATCGAGGCCAGCACGGCCCGGATCTTGAACGCCGCCGGCCCCCCGTACTGGAGGTAGGCGTGCAGGATGTCGGGGGTGTTGACGAAGAAGTTGGGCCGCATGTACTCGGCCGAGGGCCCCTGGGCCAGCTCGTTGCAGTACTCCTCGAGCTCGGCCTTGCCGTTGCGCCAGGTGAAGTAGGTGTAGGACTGGGTGAAGCCGACCTTGGCCAGGACCCGCATCATCGGCGGGTTGGTGAACGCCTCGGACAGGAACAGCACGTCCGGGTGCTCGGCCTTGACGGCCCCGATCAGCCACTCCCAGAACCGCACCGGCTTGGTGTGGGGGTTGTCGACCCGGAAGTTCCGCACCCCGTGGGCGATCCAGTGGTCGAGGATCCCCTTGCAGGCCTCGTAGAGGGCGGGCGCGTCCGGGCTGTCGAAGTTCAGCGGGTAGATGTCCTGGTAGACCTTGGGCGGGTTCTCGGCGTAGGCGATCGAGCCGTCGGGCCGGGTGCGGAACCAGTCCGGGTGCTCCTTGACCCAGGGGTGGTCGGGCGAGCACTGGAGGGCGTAGTCGAGGGCCACCTCCATGCCCAGCTCGCCGGCCCTGGCCACGAAGTCCTCGAAGTCCTCGATGGTGCCCAGGTCGGGGTGGACGGCGTCGTGGCCGCCGGCCTCCGAGCCGATCGCCCACGGGCTGCCCGGGTCGTCGGGGCCCGGGTCGAGGGTGTTGTTGGGGCCCTTGCGGTGGGTGTGGCCGATGGGGTGGATCGGGGGCAGGTAGACGACGTCGAAGCCCATGGCGGCGATGGCCGGGAGCCGCTCGGCCGCCTGCTTGAACGTTCCGCCGGTGGTGGCCGTCGCTCCCTCGGAGCGGGGGAAGAACTCGTACCAGGCCCCGTAGAGGGCGCGTGGGCGGTCGACCCAGATGCCGAGGCGCCTGGAGCGGGTGGCGTCCTTGGGCGGATTGCGCTCCAGCAGCTCGACCACGGCCGCGTCGCTGGCCGCGGCCAGGCGCTCGGCCTGGTCGGCGTCGGTGCGGCGCAGCCCGGCCGCGGCCGCCAGGAGCACCTCGCGGCCGGCCGCCGGCACCCAGGCCGTGGCCGCCTCCAGCAGCCTGGCCCCCTCCTCCAGCTCGAGACCGACGTCGCGGCCGGCGTCGAGCTTCTTCTGGGTGCCCTGGCGCCAGCTGGCGACCTCGTCGGTCCAGGCCTCGATCACGAACGTCCACAGGCCGGTGCGGGTCAGGGTGATCTCGCCCCGCCACTGGTGGAGGCCGTGGTCGACCTCGACCAGGTGGACGAGCTGGCCCGGCCCACGCTCCCCGGGCCCTCGCAGGCGCACGGCGGCGGCGACGACCTCGTTGTGGCCGTCGCGGAAGATGGTCGCGGAGACCGGGACCGTCTCCCCGGCGACCGCCCGGGACGTGAACAGGCCGCCCTCGACCTGGGGACGGATGTCCTCGATCACGATGCGCCCGATCATGGGCAGCACGCTACCATCCGAGCGCGCGGGGGTCAGCCGTCGACCGGGCGGCCGGGCGCTTCAGCGCCCCCGTGGGAGCCCGGCACCGGGTGAGCGCGCACACCCGCCCGCGGCCCCCCCTGGCCCCCACGAGGGCCTGCGCCGGGACCGGTCCCGGCGCGTCCCGCAGTCTTCCCGGTCGCAACCATTCTGACAAGGGGCATATGTGTGCCACCTGCAATGTCTACGCAGGTCGTGGAACCGGCGGGGGACGCTCCATGGCGGAGGCTGGCCAGCCGGGAAGGCGCCCGGTGGCCCACTCGGGCCACAGCGGGTCCTCCGCGGCGGCGTCGGCCGGCAAGGTGTCGGCCAGCAGGGCCAGCGCCTGGGCGGCGGTGGCCGGGCGGTCGGCCGGGTCCGGGGCCAGCAGGGCGGCCACGGCCCGGTCGACGGCGGCCGGCACCTCGGGGTTCCGGCTGCTCGCGGCGGGCGGCGGGCCGGCCAGCTGGGGCCAGCGGCGCTCGGGGGGGCCGTCGTCGGCCGGGTCGAAGGCCCGGGTGCCGGTGGCCAGCTCGAACAGCACCGCCCCCAGGGCGAACAGGTCCATGGCGGGGCTGGCCGGTTGCCGGCGGACCTGCTCGGGGGCCATCCACGGCGGCGAGCCGCGCCGGTGCCGGCCCGCCGGCTCGCCCACCGGCCGGGCCAGGCCGAGGTCGATCAGCACCGGCCGGCCGTCACGCAGGACCACGTTGCCCGGCTTGACGTCCAGGTGGGCCAGGCCGCGGTCGTGCAGGTGGCCGAGGGCGGCGGCCAGCTGCATGCCGGTGAGCAGCACGTCGATCGGGTGGAAGGGCCCCTCGTCGGCCAGGGCGTCGTCGAGGGTCGGGCCCTCGACGTACTCGAAGACGAGGTGCGGGAGGGGCTGGTCGAGGCGGGACTCGAGCAGCCGCCGGATCCCCGGATGGGCGGTGGGCCCGGCGACCTGCGCCTCCCGGGCCAGGGCGGCGACGGCCCTGGTCCGCCCGCCCGGCCGGGGCGCCTTCACCGCCACCGGGCACCAGCGGCCCACGTCCCAGACCAGCCAGGTCTCGCAGCGCCGTCCGTCGCCGAGCAGCGCCCAGGCCAGCAGCCCGGGGGCCAGCTCGTGGCCGGAGGGCCAGTTCCAGGACGGCTCGGGTTCCACGTCGCTCCTCTCGTTCAGGGTTGTGCGGGGGCGCCGGGGGGGCCGGACGCCCCCGCACGGTCGGTATCAGCCGCGCGTGCGAGTGCGGGTGCGCGTCCGCGTCCGCGACTTGGACACCGAGGAGGTGCTGTGGCCGCCGTGGTGCGAGAACACCTTGTGGCCACCCTTGACGCGACGACCGCGTCCACGTCCTCTGCTCATGAGTTCACCCCCTCTCCGGATCTGCCGGTCACTGCAGGCTCCTGCGGATGCTGGAGGGCCCAGAGGCGGGCGTAGGCGCCGCCGGCGGCCAGCAGCTCGCCAGGCGGCCCCTGCTCGACCACGCGGCCGCCG
>Ga0081538_10002244_pt1 | contig 19124 bp, 19 predicted proteins | sample TabmetS5T2R1_FD_71022 | JGI IMG/M metagenome (GOLD analysis project Ga0081538, IMG submission 71022) | Tabebuia heterophylla rhizosphere microbial communities from the University of Puerto Rico - S5T2R1 | ecosystem: Host-associated > Plants > Roots > Rhizosphere ... | reverse complement strand
CCGGCTTCCGGCTCCCCACGCTGCGGCTGGCGCTGGTGGCCGAGGGCGACCTGTACGGCACCAGGCGCCAGACCCGCGAGCAGGCCCGCATGCCGTCGTCGCGGCGCCGCGCCGGCCAGGCCGGTGGCCAGGTCGCCATCGAGGAGCTCCAGCCCGGCGACATCGTGGTGCACGCCGTCCACGGCATCGGCCGCTACATCGGCATGGAGCACCGCAGCGTCGGCGGGGCCGAGCGCGACTACCTGGTGCTCGCCTACGACCAGGGCGACCGCCTGTACCTGCCGAGCGAGCAGGTCGAGCTCATCAGCCGCTACATCGGCGGCGAGGCGCCCAAGCTGTCGCGGCTCGGCAGCCGCGACTGGGACCGCCAGAAGGCGCGGGTCCGGCGCAAGGTCCGCGAGATGGCCGCCGAGCTGGTCAGGCTCTACTCGGCCAGGATGGCCTCGCCGGGCCACGCCTTCGCGCCCGACAGCCCCTGGCAGCGGGAGCTGGAGGACGCCTTCCCCTACACCGAGACGCCCGACCAGCTCACCGCCATCGAGGAGGTCAAGGCCGACATGGAGCAGCCGGTCCCCATGGACCGCCTGCTGTGCGGCGACGTCGGCTACGGCAAGACCGAGGTCGCCGTCCGCGCCGGCTTCAAGGCGGTCATGGACGGCAAGCAGGTGGCCGTGCTGGTGCCCACCACCCTGCTCGCCCAGCAGCACTTCGCCACCTTCACCGAGCGGTTCGCCCCCTTCCCGGTCAAGGTGGCGGTGCTGTCGCGCTTCCAGTCCAGGAAGGAGCAGGACGAGGTCGTCGCCGGCATGGCCGACGGCACCATCGACGTGGTCATCGGCACCCACCGGCTGCTGTCGGCCGACGCCAAGTGGGCCGACCTCGGCCTGGTGGTGGTCGACGAGGAGCACCGCTTCGGCGTCGGCCACAAGGAGCACCTGAAGCAGCTCCGCACCGAGGTCGACGTGCTCAACCTGACCGCCACCCCGATCCCGCGGACCATGGAGATGGCCATCTCCGGCATCCGCGACCTGTCGGTGATGGAGACCCCGCCGGAGGAGCGCCACCCGGTGCTCACCTTCGTCGGCCCCTACGACGAGGCGACCGTGGCCAACGCCATCCGGCGCGAGATGCTCCGCGAGGGCCAGACGTTCTACGTCCACAACCGCGTCGACACCATCGACCGGGTCGCCCTGCGGGTGCGCCAGCTCGTGCCCGAGGCCAGGGTCGGGGTCGCCCACGGGCAGATGACCGAGGAGCACCTCGAGCGGGTCATGCTCGAGTTCTGGGACAAGGAGTACGACGTCCTCGTCTGCACCACGATCATCGAGTCGGGGATCGACATCCCCACCGCCAACACCCTGATCGTCGACCGCGCCGACGCCCTCGGCCTGGCCCAGCTCTACCAGCTCAGGGGGCGGGTCGGCCGCTCGCGGCAGCGGGCCTACGCCTACCTGATGTACCCGCCCGAGCGGTCCATCACCGAGACCGCCCACCAGCGGCTGGCCACCGTCGCCACCCACCAGGACCTCGGCTCCGGCAGGGCCATCGCCATGAAGGACCTGGAGATCCGCGGCGCCGGCAACCTGCTCGGCGCCGACCAGTCGGGCCACGTCGCCCTGGTCGGCTACGACATGTACATGCAGCTCCTCGCCGAGGCCGTGGCCGAGATGCGCGGCCGGCCGCTGGAGCAGCCCAAGGAGCTGAAGCTGGAGGTGCCGGTCGGCGCCCACCTGCCCGCCGACTACGTGCCCCGCGAGCGGCTGCGGCTGGAGGCCTACCGGCGCCTGGGCGGCGCCAAGGCGGTCGAGGAGGTGGAGGCGCTGGCCGCGGAGCTGGCCGACCGCTACGGCCCGCCGCCGCCGCCGGTGCGCAACCTGCTGGTGCTGGCCGGGGTCCGCGCCCAGGCGACCGCCATCGGGCTGACCGAGATCGTCTGCTTCGGTGGCCGCGCGCGCCTCAGCCCGGTCGACGACCTGCCGGAGTCCCGGCAGGTCCGCCTGGACCGCCTCTACCCGGGCGCCATCTGGAAGCGGCCCGACCGGACCCTGCTGGTGCCGCTCCCCGCCGACGGCGCCGACCTGCCCGGCTGGCTGTCGGAGCTGCTGACCTTGGTCCTGGACGCCCCGGCCGCCCCGGCGCTCCCGGCCCCCGGCCGCCCCGACCTGCGCCGCGCCGCCTCCTGAGCGCCAGCGCGGCCGCGGCTACCTGGACGGCACCTGCCCGCAGGTGAGGTTCGCCATGGTCGCGGTCATGGCGCCGGCCCGGTCGGAGGCCAGGAACGCGGCCACCTCGCCGAGCTCGGCCAGCGACGTCAGCCGGTCCAGCATGGTGGACCGCCGCATCCAGGCGACCAGCTCGGCGCGGGTCATGCCGCCCCCGGAGCCAGTGCCGTAGCCGGGCTGGACCTCGGCGAGGGTCTCGGGCAGGCCGGTCGTCTGCAGCCAGACCACGCGGACGCCGTGCCGGCCCAGCTCGCAGGCCCACTGCCGGCACTGGCTCTCGATGGCGTCGAAGGTGACCCCGGTGCCGCCGACCTCGGGGATGGCCATGCGGGCGGTCGCCGCCGTGATCGCCATGACCACCCCCGACCCCTGCCGGACCATGTGCCGCGCGGCCGCCCTGGTGGTCAGGAACTGCGACCGCATGGCGACCAGGACCGGCCGGGCGAAGTCCTCGTAGGGCATCTCCAGCAGCGGGGCGCCGTGGACGTCCCCGTGGCCGATGGCGTTGAAGGCCACGTCGATGCCGCCGGCCCTCTCGGCCACGGCGTCGGCGTGCTCGTCCACGGCCCGCTCGTCGAGCGTGTCGACCCGCGCGGTCTGGACCGTCCCGCCGGCGGCGGCGATCTCCCCGGCCGCCTCGTCGAGGGTGGCCAGGGTGCGGCCGGCCAGGAAGACCCTGGCCCCCTCGCGGGCGAAGGCGCCGGCCACGGCCCGACCGACCGGCCCGGCCCCCCCGTAGACCACGGCGTTCTTGCGCTCGAGCAGCATGTCGTCGCCTCCTGTCGGTGCTGGATCGGGGACAGGCAGCATAGAGTCACCGTGATGACCGAGCTGCCGACCGGGACGGTGACGTTCCTCTTCACCGACATCGAGGGCTCCACCCGCCTGCTCCAGGAGCTCGGCGACGGCTACGCCGCCGTCCAGGGCGAGCACGCCGCCATCGTCCGGCGGGCCGTGGCCGAGGCCGGCGGGGTCGAGGTCAGCACCCACGGGGACGCCTTCTTCGTCGTCTTCCGCAGCCCGGTCGGGGCCGTCCGGGCGGCGGTGGCCGCCCAGCAGGGGCTGGCCGCCCACGACTGGTCCCCCGGCCCGCCGCTGCGGGTCCGCATGGGCGTCCACACCGGGGAGGGGACCCTCGGCGGCGACGACTACGTCGGCATCGACGTGCACCGGGCGGCCCGGATCGCCGACGCGGCCCACGGCGGCCAGGTGATCATGTCCGACGCCACCAGGGCGCTGGTCCGCCACGCCCTGCCCGCCGGCGCCTCCCTCCGCGACCTGGGCGCGCACCACCTGCGCGGCCTCGCCGAGCCCGAGCGCCTGCACCAGCTCGTGCTCGACGGGCTGCCCGCCGACTTCCCCCCGCCGAGGACGCTCGACGCCCGGCCCAGCAACCTCCCGCTCCAGCTCACCTCGTTCGTGGGCCGCCAGGAGGAGATCGCCGAGGTCCAGCGGCTCCTCGGCCAGGCCCGGCTGCTCACCCTCACCGGGCCGGGGGGATCAGGCAAGACCCGCCTGGCCCTCCAGGTGGCCGCCGAGCTGCTCACCCGCTTCCAGGACGGGGCCTGCTTCGTGGACCTCTCCCCGGTGACCGACCCCGCCCTGGTGCCGGCGGCGGTGGCCAACGCCCTCGGCGTCCCGGAGACGGCGGGGCGGCCCATCCTGGACGGCGTCAAGGAGCACCTCCGCCACCGCGAGCTCCTCCAGGTGGTCGACAACTTCGAGCAGGTGGCCGAGGCGGGCCCCCAGATCGAGGAGCTCCTCACCGCCGCGCCCAGGCTGCGGACGCTGGTCACCTCCCGGGTGGTGCTGTCGCTGCGCGGCGAGCAGGAGTACCCGGTCCCGCCGCTGCACGTCCCCGACCCGGCGCGGCTGCCCAACGGCCTGGCGGCGCTCGGCGCGATCGAGGCGGTGCGGCTGTTCAGCGAGCGGGCCCGGGCCGCCAACCCCCGCTTCGAGCTGACCGAGCTGAACGCCCCGGTGGTCGCCGAGATCACCGCCCGGCTCGACGGCCTCCCCCTGGCCATCGAGCTGGCCGCCACCCGGACCAAGGTGCTGACCCCCGAGCAGATCCTGTCCCGGCTCGAGCGGCGCCTGGCCGTCCTCACCTCGGGCGCGCGCGGCCTGCCGGAACGCCAGCGGACCCTGCGGGCCGCCATCGCCTGGAGCCACGAGCTGCTCGACCCGCTCGAGCGGCGCCTGTTCGCGCGGTTGTCGGTGTTCACCGGCGGCTGGACGTTCGAGTCGGCCGAGGCGGTCTGCGACCCCGAGGGCCTCGGCCTGGACGCGCTCGACGGGCTCGCCTCGCTGGTGGACAAGTCGCTGGTCCGCCGGACCGAGCCGCCCGGGGCGCCGGCGCGGTTCTCGATGCTGGAGACGATCCGGGAGTTCGCCCTGGAGCAGCTCCAGGCGAGCGCCGACCTGGAGCCGGTGGTGCGGCGCCACGCCGAGCACTTCCTGCGCCTGGCCGTCGAGGCCGAGCCGCACCTCACCGACCACGACCAGGCGTGGCTGGACCGCTGCGAGCAGGAGCACGCCAACATCCGCGCCGCCCTGCGGTGGGCGATCGACAGCGGCCAGGCCGATCCCGCCCAGGCGGCCGCCGGCGCCCTGTGGCGGTTCTGGCAGCAGCGCGGGCACCTGGCCGAGGGCAGGCGGTGGCTGGAGGAGGTGCTGGCCATGCCGTCCGGGCAGGCGCCCACCGCGGCCAGGGCCAAGGCCCTGACCGGCGCGGGCGGGATCGACTGGTGGACCGACCGGGCGGCGTCCCGCGCCCTGTACGGGGAGGCCCTGGCCATCGAACGCCGGCTCGGCGACCCCGCCCGCCTGGCCGAGGCCCTCTACAACCAGGCGTTCGCGGTCGCGGCCGAGGACGACCTGGCCACCGCCGAGCGCCTGCTGGAGGAGAGCCTCGCGCTGTTCCGCCGGGTCGGCGACGAGCGGGGGATGGCCAAGGCCATGGTGATGCTGGTGGTCCCGGACGCGATGGCCGGCGCCTGGGACCGCGTGATCGCCAGGATCGAGGACGTCATGGCCATCTGGCGCCGGCTGGACGAGCGCCTCAACCTCGCCTACACCCTCGTGTGGCTGGCGTTCGCCTACGGCCGCGCCGGCCGCCGCGACGACGCCCGCGCCACCGCGCTGGAGGCCCTGGCGCTGTTCCAGCAGGTCGACGACGCCACCGGGCTGGCGCTGGCCCTGCTGGACCTGGCGTTCCTGCTCACCTGGGAGGGCCGCCACCAGGACGCCGTCCGGATGGCCGGCGCCTCCCAGGCCCAGCGCGACCGCGCCGGGGGCGGCCCCAGCCCCGGCTTCGGCGGCATGCTCGAGGGCGACCCGGTGGCCGAGGCCAGCGCCCACCTCACCGGCGACCAGGCGCGCCGGGCCTTCCAGGAGGGCCTGGCCCTGACCGTCGAGCAGGCGGCGACCCTGGCCCGGTCCGGCGCCGGACCGTGACCGCACCCAGGCCGCGGCGGGACGGGGTGGACGCGGTCAGCTCGCCCGCCGCTCCAGGAGCTGGGAGGCCCGCTGGAAACTGACCCCGAGCACGGCGCCGACGTCTGCCACGCTCAGACCCTGCTCGCGGAGCTTGCGGGCCGCGTCCCGTACCAGTGCCGCCGCCTCCGCCTGGGTGCGTTCCGCCTGCCGCTGCAGGTCCCGAGCTCGGGCCAGCTCGGCGCGCACCTCGTCGGGGATCGCGGGTCGGACGTTGAGGTCGAAGGAGTCGGGTGCGACGTCGAGCAGCAGCGACACCACCTCCCGGGCCATCGCCTCAACCTGCTCGAGCCGGCGCGCCTGGGTGACCGCGCCCGGGACCTCGGGCACGCGCACGAACCACCAGCGCCCGTCGCGCCGGGCGCTGACCTCGTAGCTGGGGCGGCTCACGACCACCACCTCCTTCCCAGCTCGCGCTCGGCTTCGGCAAAGATCGCCAGCACAAGGCGCTCGCCGATCTCGTGGTGCCGAGGGACCGGGATCCGGGTGCCGCCGAGCAGATAGATCGTGTGGATGGCCCCTTCACGATGGACCTTCCACTCGACGCCTTGGCGCATCGCCTCCCTGGCGATCTTGCGGATCAGGTCTCTACGCTTCCTGATTCTCTTCTAGCTCCTCTAGAGAATGCAATACAAGAGGGGCTAGAAGAAATGTGGATGCCGCGGCCGGGCGAAGCGCTGTCCGGCCGCGGCTGGCTACCGGCGCCTAGTCGTCGTCGCGGTCCACGCGGACGATGTGGTAGCGGGCGTTGGCGGGGTCGGGGTTGCCGAACCTGGCGTTGACCGCGTACAGGCTCCCGGCGGTGAAGGTGATGGTGGTCGGGACGTCGAAGTCGGGGTCGGTCAGCTCGGCGACCACGCGGCCGCGCTCCAGGGAGTGGGACAGCTTCACCACCGCGATCAGGTTGAGCCGGTTGCGGACCACGAACAGGTGCCTGCCCAGCAGCAGCAGGCCGTCGCCGTTGGTGACCGTGGCGGCGCCGAGGTCGATCTCGTCGGTGACGCCGGTGCGCGGGTTGACCGTGAACAGCTTGCCGGTGTTGCTCTGCACCACTACCAGCACCCGGCCGCCCCTGGCGGCGGCGATGCCGTTGAGGTTGAAGCCCTCCTGGAACACCAGGTCGCCGGTGAGCGGCAGTGTGCGCACCGCGCCTTGCCCGGGCAGCCGCCCGTGGCGGCCCAGCGGCACGACGTAGAGCTGCTGGTTGAGCGAGTCGGTGAAGTACGCGGCCCTGCGGGTCACCACCACGTCGTTCACGAAGGTCGCCGCGCCCGCGGGGGCGAGCTGGTAGGCGGCCAGGTCGGCGCCGGTCCGGGCGTCGTACACGTAGCCCTGGCCGGTCGGGCCGCCGGCCACGAAGATCCGGTTGCGCCGGTCGACCTTGATGCCGATGGCGGCGCGCCCCGGATGCGGCGGGACCAGCACCGCGCCGCGGCCGCTGCGGGCGTCGCCCTTCCAGATGGCGCCGGTCGGGATCGAGCCGACGTACAGCGAGGTGCCGCGCCCGCTGGCGATCCCCTCCGGCTGGAAGCCGTCGGGGAGGCGGATGGTGTCGGGGAACGGCCTGGCCACGGCCGCGCCCGGCGCCAGCACGGCCAGGGCCAGGGCGGCGAGCAGCAGCAGGAGGGGGCGACGGCGCACGGCTTGCGCTCCTTTCCTCGGGAGTCGAGGGCAGTCCCACAAGGCTATAACTCCAGGATCCGCTCGGGCCTTCCCCGCCGGTGCCGGTATGCTTGTGCATTAGCCGGTCGTCGAGTCGTGCGAGGTTGTCAGTGCGCCGTCTGCTTCCAGTCCTGTGCCTCGCCGGGGCCCTGGTGGTCGCCGGCTGCTCCAGCTTCGGCGTCCGCAACCAGGACGCCGCCACCGTCAACGGCGTCGCCATCCCGACCAGCCGGCTCACCGAGATGGTCCAGGCCCGGCTCGGCCAGCAGCAGCAACAGCAGCAGCAGCAGGGCCAGGCGCAGCCGCAGGACATCGAGGGCCTGACCCGCTCGGCGCTGGAGGGGCTGATCCAGTTCCAGCTCGTCCTCGACGGCGTCCGCCAGGCCGGCGTGCAGATCAACGAGGCCGACGTGGACGCCCGCATGAACCAGCTCAAGTCCCAGGTCGAGGCCCAGGGCCGCAAGTACGAGGACGTCCTGCGCGAGCAGAACATCAGCGACGCGGTCGTCCGCGACCAGCAGCGGGTCCAGCTCGCGGTCGACCTGATGGCCGTCAAGCTGGTGCCCTACAGCTCCGACGCCGAGCTGCTGAAGGTGCTCGACAAGCGCAAGGACGAGTTCCTCGAGCTCCACGTCCGCCACGTGCTCGTCAAGGACAAGCAGACCGCCGACAAGGTCCGCAAGGAGCTGGTCGCCTCCGGCGACTGGCAGGGCGTGGCCAAGCGGGAGTCGATCGACCCGCAGAGCAAGGAGAAGGCCGGTGACCTCGGCTTCATCGCCAAGGGCCAGACCGTGAAGCCGTTCGAGACCGCCGAGTACGGCCTGGCCGACAAGGGCACCTGCAAGGGCAAGACGCAGGGGTCGTGCGAGTCGCCGATCTCGCAGCCCGTCAAGACCCAGTTCGGCTTCCACGTCCTCCAGGTCGTCGGCGTGCGCATGCCGGCGCTCGACAACGACCTCCGCGCCAAGCTCGAGCCGACCGTCAAGGACCGCCGGCAGCAGGCCGTGCAGCGCTGGTTCGACGGCCTGGTCAAGCAGGCCGAGGTGACCGTCAACCCCCGCTTCGGCCGCTGGGACCCCGAGAGCGGCAAGGTCGTCGACCGCCAGACCGCCCCCGGGTCGGCCACCACCCTGCCTGGCGCCACACCCAGCTCCCAGCCCTGAGCCGCCCGATGACCAGGGTGGTGCTGGTCGCGTCGAGCCCGCGGCTGCCGCTGCTGTTCCCGCCGCAGACGTGGCGGGCGCTGGACGCCGCCCGCCCGGTGCTGGTGCTCGATCCCGACCATCCCTCGCTGCCCGCCCTCGACGTCGCCGAGGTGCCGTGGGAGGTCCTGGCGCCCGCCGACGACACCGGGCCGGCCGGCCGCGACCTGCTGCTGATCGGCCAGGGGCTGGACGCCGAGGGCGTGGCCCTCGCCAGGCGCCAGGCCGACGCCCTGCTCGACCTGGCGCGGCGGGACGGGTCGGCGACCCTGCTGCTGCCGCCGGTGAACGACGGCCCGCTGGTGCAGCTCGTCGCCGACCGGGCCGCCCGCAGCCACATCGAGGTCGAGGCCGTCTACCCGCTCGGCGAGCCCAAGGGCGCCGCCCTGCTGGACCTGGTGGCCACCGAGACCCGGCTGCGCGGTCCGGGCGGCTGCCCGTGGGACCACGAGCAGACCCACGCGTCGCTGGCCAGGCACCTGGTGGAGGAGGCCTACGAGGTGCTGGACGCCATCGAGGAGGGCGCGCCGGAGCACCTGCGCGAGGAGCTCGGCGACCTGCTGCTCCAGGTGGTCTTCCACGCGCAGATGGCCGAGGACGCCGGCGACTTCGACATCGACGGGGTCGCCAGGTCGATCACCGAGAAGCTGGTCCGCCGCCACCCGCACGTCTTCGGCGAGCTGCGGGTCGCCTCGGCCGGCGAGGTCGTGCGCAACTGGGAGGCGATCAAGCGCGACGAGGAGGGCCGCACCGACCCGCTCGCCGGCATCCCCACGGCCCTGCCCGCCCTGCAGCTCGCCGCCAAGCTGCAGAAGCGGGCCGCCGAGGGCGGCTTCGCCTGGCCGGCCACGGCGGGCCCGGTGGACAAGGTCAGGGAGGAGCTGGCGGAGGTCGTCGAGGCGACCGACCCCGAGCACCTGGAGTGGGAGGTCGGCGACCTGCTGTTCGCGGTGGTCGCGCTCGCCAGGGCCAGGGGGGTGGAGCCGGAGGCCGCGCTGCGCCGCACCGCGCGCCGCTTCCGCGCGCGCTTCCTGGCCGCCCGCGCGGCCGCCGAGGCGGACGGCCACGACCCGGCGGCCCTGGACCTGGAGACCTGGCTCGGGTACTGGAAGGCGGCCAAGCGCGCCCCCGCGGCCGCGGGAGACGGCTGAGCCGCCCGCCTACGGCGGGGGCGCCGGCCCCTGGTCCCGGTCCCGCGGTGGCGCCTCCCCCTCGGGCGCCGCGTCCTGGGCTCCTTGCCGCGGCGGCTGCGGCCACTCCGGCGGTGTCTGCTGGCCCCAGGTCTGCGGTGCGGCCCGCTGCCCGCCGGTGCCCGGCTGGCCCCAGGGTTGCTGCGGCTGGGTCTGCTGGCCGTAGCCGGCCTGCTGCTGCGGCCACTGCGGCTGGGTCTGCTGGCCCCAGGGCTGCTGCCCGTAGCCGGGCTGCTGGCCGTAGCCCGGCTGGCCCCAGGGCTGCTGGGGCGGGGGCTGCTGCCAGGCACCGGCGGGCTGTGGCGCGGGGCGGCGGCGGACCGCCCTGACGACCAGCACGATGATCAGGGCCATGGCCAGCAGCACCAGCACGCCGGCGACGCTGGCCCACAGCAGCACCCGGCGCGCGATGTCGCCCGGCGAGCGGTCCAGCCCGGCCGGCCGCGGCCCGAACCTGGCCTCCAGCACCGCTCGGGAATAGCTCCGCTCGCCGATGAAGTCGCTCCGGTCCCTGGCGGCAACGGTGATGCTGTCCAGCCGGAAGGGCAGGTTCCGCCAGATGATCTCGGCCGCCCGGTCCTGCTCCCGCACCCGCTCGAGCGGCCCCGTGGCCGGGTCGTACTCGAGCCTGGCCTCGCCGTCGTTGTACTGGATGTCGGGGTTGCTGATGCCGGCGTCCTGGAGCTCGGTCGCGGTCCGCACCGTCCCGGTGGCAAGCTCGCAGCCGGCCAGCAGGAACACCGCGGCCGCGGCCACCGCCAGCAGCCGCAGGCGGCCCCGGCGACCGGGCTTCGACATGGTCGCTCCCTCCCGCGATCGGCACCCGTCGAGGTGAACGTTACGGCAAATTCGCCGCGGGATTTCCCCGGCGGCCGCGAACGGCGATGATATGCTCGCCGACGCCCTCGTCCGCCCGCGCAGGAAGGCGCTTCCCCATGGCTGCCATCGAGCTGATCCTCGCCCGGGAGGTCCTGGACTCGCGCGGCAACCCCACCCTCGAGTGCGAGGTCCAGCTCGACGACGGTGGGCTCGGCCGGGCGATCGTCCCCTCGGGGGCCTCCACCGGCCGCTTCGAGGCGGTCGAGCTGCGCGACGGCGGCGACCGCTACGGGGGCAAGGGCGTGCGCAACGCCGTGCGCAACGTCAACGAGGTCATCGCCCCGGCCCTGCTCGACGAGGACGCCTACGACCAGCGGGCGGTCGACCGCTTCCTGCTCGACCTGGACGGCAGCGACAACAAGTCCAAGCTCGGCGCCAACGCCACCCTCGGGGTCTCGATCGCGGTGGCCAGGGCGGCGGCCGACTCGCTCGGGGTGCCGCTGTTCCGCTACCTCGGGGGGCTGTCCGCCTACCTGCTGCCGGTGCCGATGATGAACGTGCTCAACGGCGGCGTCCACGCCGACAACGACGTCGACTTCCAGGAGTTCATGGTCGTCCCGGTCGGCGCCCCCTCGTTCGCCGAAGGGCTGCGCACGGGCACCGAGGTCTACCACGCCCTCAAGGCGGTGCTGAAGGAGCGCGGCCTGTCCACCGGCATCGGCGACGAGGGCGGCTTCGCCCCCGACCTGTCCGGCAACGAGCAGGCCCTGGAGCTGCTGGTCGAGGCCATCGGCAAGGCCGGCTTCGAGGCGGGCGCCGAGGTGGCCCTGGCCATGGACCCGGCATGCAGCGAGCTGTACGCCGACGGCCGCTACGAGCTCGCCGGGGACGGCCGCACGCTGGACGCCGACGGCATGATCGAGCTGTGGCGGACGCTCGCCGACCGCTACCCGATCGTCTCGGTCGAGGACGGCCTCGCCGAGGACGACTGGGCCGGCTGGACCGCCCTGACCGAGGCGCTCGAGGACAAGCTCCAGCTCGTCGGCGACGACCTGTTCGTCACCAGCGTCGCCCGCATCGAGCGCGGCCTGGCCGAGGGCGCGGCCAACGCGGTCCTCATCAAGGTCAACCAGATCGGCACCCTCACCGAGACCGTCGACGCGGTCGAGCTGGCCCACCGCAGCGGCTACTCCACGGTGGTCAGCCACCGCTCCGGCGAGACCGAGGACACCACCATCGCCGACCTCGCCGTGGCGGTCGGCTCCGGCCAGATCAAGACCGGCGCTCCCTGCCGCACCGACCGGGTGGCCAAGTACAACCAGCTCCTGCGGATCGAGGAGCTGCTCGGCGACAGCGCCCGCTACCTCGGCCGGCGGGCCTTCCCGCGCACCTTCCAGGAGGAGGCCGGCTCGTGAGGGCCGCCGGCGCCCGCGGCCGCCCGCCGCTCGGGCTCACCCCGCGCGGCGCGCTGCTGCTGCTGGTCATGTTCGCGCTGGCCGCCGCGGCCGTGTACCCGCTGCGCCAGTACGTCTCCCAGGCCGACCGCATCCAGCGGCTCCAGGACAAGCAGCGCGCCCTCCAGGCCGAGAACCAGCGCCTCGAGCAGCAGCGCGCCCGGCTCAAGGACCCCGCCTACGTCGAGCAGCTCGCCAAGCGCGACTTCCAGCTCGTGGAGCCGGGCGAGGAGGCCTGGCTGGTGACCGGGACGCCGCCGACCACCCGGCCGGCGCCGGCCGCGCCGCCATCCGAACCCGAGGCGCCCTGGTACAAGCGCGCCTGGCGGCGGCTCAGCGGCTGGTTCCGCTGAATCGGGACGAACTGCCCTGACCGGGCAGCTCGTGAATTTGTTGACGCTCCCGGACGGCCATCCCTACGATGACGTCGGGCCGAGCGTCTTCGGCCCGGTTGTCCCTTGAAAGGAGCGCTGGTCGCAAGCATGAGTGCCGAGATCGGGGCCATCGTCCCAGGCACCGTCGTTCGGATCGCACCCTACGGAGCCTTCATCCGCCTCGAATCCGGCGAGACGGGTCTCGTCCACATCTCCGAGATCGACCGCAACTACGTCCGCTCGGTGGAGGAGCACCTCCGCATCGACGACCAGGTGACCGTCAAGGTCGTCGGTGTCAAGGAGGACGGCAAGATCGACCTCTCCATCAAGCAGGCCGCCCCCGACTGGCAGCCAGAGGTGGCGCGGCCCCGCAGGGCCGGCAAGGACCCCGAGTTCGAGCAGAAGCTCAAGCGGTTCATGCGGTCCAGCGAGGAACGACTGGTCGACGTCAAGCGCCAGCGCGAGGGCAGGCGCGGGTAGTTCCGGTGTCGCGCACACCGGTCCGGTCCCCGTCCCGGCCCGATCCCTCCGCCCTTCCCGACCCGACGCGGCTCGCCTGGCGCGGCCCGCCGGGAACGGCCGCCGCGGCCGACCCACGCCAGGAGCCGGGCTGGGCGGTGTCGCTGCCCGAGGCCGGCCCGACCGACCGCCGCCTCATCCAGGCCCAGATCGGCCGTGACGTCCGCGGCTCGGTGGCGGTCGCGGTCCGCTGCCGCTACGGCCTGCCGGCGGTGGTCCGCACCGCGCCGCGCCTGCCCGACGGCACCCCGTTCCCGACCCTGTACTGGCTGGCCTGCCCGGCCGCGCGGGTGGCGGTGGGCCGGCTGGAGGCGGCCGGCTGGAACGCCCGCCTGTCCGAGCGGGTGGCCGCCGAGCCCGACCTGGCGCGGGCCCACGCCGACGCGCACGCCAGCTACCTCGCCCAGCGCGACGCCATGGGCCGCCTGGAGGGCGACCCCGGCGTCGGCGGCCTCCCCGGCCGCGTCAAGTGCCTGCACGCCCTCTACGCCCACCATGCCGCCACCGGCGCCGACCCGGTCGGCCGCATCGTCGGCCAGGCCGTGGACCCGGTGGACTGCCCCGGTCCCTGCGTCGGACCCCTGTCGGACCCCCAGCCGTGACGCGGCTGGCGGCCGTCGACGTCGGGACCAACTCCACCCGGCTGCTGGTGGCCGACGTGGAGGACGGTCGCGTCGTCGCCGAGCACGCCCGCGAGACGATCATCACCAGGCTCGGCAAGGGCGTGGACCGCACCGGGCGCTTCGACCCGGCGGCGCTGCGCCGCACCCTGGACGTGCTCGCCGGCTACGAGGCGACCTGCCGCCGTCTCGGCGTCGCGCGGCGGCGGGCGGTGGCGACGAGCGCGACCAGGGACGCCGCCAACCGGCAGGACTTCCTGGACGGCGTGCGGGCGCTGCTGGGGGTGGACGCCGAGGTGCTCAGCGGCCAGGCGGAGGCCGCCACCGCCTACCGTGGCGCCACCCACGACCTGCCCGGCGAGGAGCGCACCCTGGTCGTCGACATCGGCGGCGGCTCCACCGAGCTGATCGTGGGCATGCGCGGCGAGCCCGAGGCGATGGTGTCGCTCGACCTCGGCTGCGTGCGCCTGCACGAGCGGCACCTCCACACCGACCCGCCCACCGCCGCCGAGATCGCGGCGCTGCGGGCCGACGCCGCCGCACGGCTGGAGCTGGTGACCGGCACGGTGGACCCGGCCTCGGCCGAGCGGGTCGTCGGGGTGGCCGGCACCATCACCACGGTCACCGCCATCGGGCTCGGCCTGGACACCTACGATCCCCGCCGCATCCACCGGTCCGCGCTGGGCGCGGCCGAGATCGCCGCCGTCGCCGAGAAGCTGGCCGCCATGACCGTCGCCGAGCGGGCCGCCCTGCCGGTCATGGCCAAGGGCCGCGAGGACGTCATCGCCGCCGGCGCGCTGCTGCTGGACGAGCTCGTGCGCACCTTCCGGTTCCTGCGGGTGACCGCCAGCGAGACCGACATCCTCGACGGCGTCCTCCTCGGCCTCGCCGACCGCGTCGCCTAGATCGTCCCGTCCGCGAACGCCTCCCGGTCCGCCGCCAGCTTGGCCAGCTTGCCGGCCGCGTCGGTGCCGGGCGCGGGCGTGTACACGATCATGTAGAGGGCGGCGTTGTCGTCCACGACCTGCAGCACGGTCTGCTTCAGGGCGATGTGCCCGACGGCCGGGTGGTCGATCACCTTCGCCGTCGCCTGGACGCGCCCGACGTCGTGGCGTGGCCACCAGGCCGCGAACTCGGGGCTGTGGCGCTGGAGCCGGTCGACGAACGCCGGGAACCAGGGGTCGTCGACGAAGTAGCGCGAGGCGTCGCGGAACTGCGCCAGCACCCGCTGCGCGTGCTGCTCCCAGTCCAGCAGCCGCTGGCGCGAGCCGTCGGTGAAGATGAGCCAGACGATGTTGCGCTCCGCGGGCGGGATGTCGGGGAAGGCGCGCCCGAAGACGCCGAAGACGTCCAGCGCCGCCTGGTTCCAGGCCAGCAGGTCGAAGCGGCCGTCGGTGATGTAGGCGGGGTTGGCTCCCTGCGCGTCCAGGACGTCCTGCAGGGTCGGGGTGACCGTCCTGACGGGCGCCGGCTCGACGCCGAGTGTCTCGCCCCTGGCCAGGGCGAAGACGTACTCCCGCTGGGCCGGGGTGAGCCGCAGGGCCTCGGCGACGCCACGCAGGGCCCGCGGTGAGAGCTGCACGTCCTTGCCCTGCTCGAGGCGGGTGTACCAGCTCACCCCGATGCCGGCGAGCTCGGCGACCTCCTCGCGCCGCAGGCCGGGCGTGCGGCGGCGCCTGGCGGCGGCGACCAGCGCGACGTCCTCCGGCTGGAGCGCCTGGCGCCGGGTGCGCAGGAAGGATCCCAGCTCGTGGTGTTGTTCGTTGCTCGCCATCGCCACTCCCCAACGACGGACGCGACCGAAGAGTGGCAGTTTCTCTCATACGCTAAGGAATGTCTCGTTGCGTGCAAGCCGCCACGTTAGCCTCAGGCCGGCGCTGCATCGCGACGGCAGGAGGGGCCGATGCAGCGCCGCTATGCTTGGGGCTATGGGCCGGGTCCGGACGATGGTGGAGCTCACCGACGACCTCGTGGAGTTCCTGGACCGCGAGGCCACCCGACGTGGCGTGTCACGTTCGGCGCTCATCCGCAGCGCGCTTGAGGAGTTCTTCCGCCATGATCGCGAGGCAGCGATCAGCCGGCAGATCGTAGAGGGAGATACGCGTGTCCCTCCCGCCCTCGCTGATGCATGGGGGGATCTGGCGACCCTGGCCAACCAGGCAAGCGTGGATCTGCTCCGGCGCCTCGACGCCGAGGGACGTCGCCAGGGACGGGAGCCGTGGTAGCCCGGCCGGCGCCATCTGCGCTCACCCTCGACAACCTGACCGTCATCCGCGTCGCCCTCTGCACCCAGCGGATCACCCGGCTCAACGCGGAGCGGATGCGCGCGGTGTGCGAGGCCCTCGGGCACGCGACCACCTGCCACCAGCCGGAGGTGAGCTGATGGACCAGTCCATCCCGCAGGTCCCGGACAGCCATCGGGATCTGCTCGAACGGCCGCTGATCGCGCATCTGGCCACGGTCCGCCCCGACGGCGCGCCGATGGTCAACCCGGTGTGGTTCGTGTGGGACGGCGACCGCATCCGCATGACGCACACGCGCACCAGGCAGAAGTTCCGCAACCTCCAGGCGGAGCCGCGGGTCGCCCTGTCCATCACCGACCCCGACGACCAGCAGCGCTACCTGGAGCTCCGCGGCGAGGTCGAGACGGTCGAGGACGACGCCGGCGGCGCCTACTACCGGCGCCTGCGCCAGCGCTACGGGGTCGACCCCGACGACCCGATGCCCGACGCCGACGTGCGGGTGGTGCTGGTCATCCGCCCGACCACCGTGCTCGCCCGCAGCCCCGCGCCCGGCGGGCCGCCCGCCATCGAGCGGGTCACCAGCGAAGGCCGCACGGTCTACCGGGCGTGAGGCCCTGACCACGGAACGCCGCGGCGACCTCCGGTGGCAGCACGTCGAAGTCCTCGCGGATCAGCACCTGTCCACGCCAACGGCCAGGTTCGCGCGGCGTGACGGCCCGAGGGATCGGTCCGAGCCTGGCCACCGGCCGGCCCGCCTTGCTGATGATGATCTCCTCACCCGCCGCGGCCCGCTGGACAAGCCGCGACAGATGCGTCTTGGCCTCGCGGATGTTGAACTGCGCTGGTCGCTCCGTACCGGCCATGGGACTTAGTCTACGGCGCCGGCCCTGGCCACGGCGTCGGCGACCAGGCGGAGGGTGTCGGCCAGGCCGGCGTCGTCGGGGTGCGGGTCCGCGCGCCAGGTCAGGGCCCTGGCGATCTGCTCCGGCCAGGGCGGGTCGAAGCGCCGGCTCGCCCACGCGGCCGCCGCCGGCTTGGAGACCACCGCGCCGTGGTCCAGGCAGTACAGGGCGCGGCACAGGCTGAGGACCGCGAACGCCTGGAGGTTGCGGGGCCGCAGCCAGGCCGGGGCCGGCCCGTCGAGCTGCCCGGCCCAGAACCTCAGCAGGGTGGCGCGCGCCGCCTCCCGGAGCTGCGCGGGCGCGATCGGGTCGATCAGGGTCCGCGGGGACGGGCCGGATACCACCAGGCCGTGCTCGCGCACGATCCAGCGGTCCAGCACCCAGGTGGCGCCCTGCGCGCCGAGGGCGAACTCCCGGTCGCCGGCGCCGATCGGGTAGCGGCGCCGGTCGGCGGGGTCGTAGCGGCGCAGCGCCGCCACCGGCAGGTACACCGCCTCCAGCCTGGCGGTCCAGCCGCCGGCGGCCCGCAAGGCCGCGTGCAGGGCGGCCAGCCGCTCCAGCGCCGGCGGCGGCGGCATCCGCGCGGTGGCGACCAGGACGTCGACGTCGCTGGAGCCCCGGTCGAAGCCGCCGAGGGCGAGCGAGCCGCCCAGGTACACGCCCACCGGCCTGGCGCCGAGCGCGTCCGCCACGCCGTCCCGCAGGCGCTCGACAGCACGGTTCACCTGCGGCCAGGAGGTCGGCCAGGCGGGGCGCCACGCGATCGCCGGGGTCATGTGCCGAGCCTACGTCCAGACCGCTCACGATCGGCCAAGCTTCACGGCCGCGAGCCGCCGACCTCCGCGTGGCCCGGCGGCGGGTCGGCGGGCTCCCGCCCGACCCGCGTGCCGGCCGCCAGGTCGGGTGGGAGGGTGGCCGGGCGCGACGCCGTGCCGGTGTCGGCGGCGTCCTGGGCGGCCACGGCGACGGCCAGGCCGTGCCAGCCGTCGGCGGGGGAGACCAGCGGCTGGCCGCCGTCGGCGATCGCGGTCAGCAGGTCGGCCAGGCCGGCGCGGACGCTCTCGCGGTAGACGCGGGGCCTGGCCGCCATGCCGCCAAGGGTCGCCCACAGCCGCAGGTGGTGGTCGCCGCCCGCCTGCCTGGCCAGCTCCAGCAGCTCGACCTTGAGCCGCTCGGCGCCGCTGGGCCGGTAGCCGGGGACGGCCAGGGTCCCGGCGGAGTCGGCGGCCAGCCGTTGCAGGCTGCCGAGCACCTGCGCGCCGGCCCAGGCCTCGAGCTGGAGCTCGACCGGGACCCAGCCGGCCAGCATGGCGCGGGCGGTCCCCCAGTCCAGGAAGGTCCACTGGAGCTGGGCCCGGGCCGGGTGGGCGACGGCGTGGGCGAAGCTGGCGGTGGCGCCGCCGGGGTGGCGCGCGGTCGCCACCACGGTGTCGACCCGCCCGTCCGGCCTTGACGCCGCCACCGCCTGGACCAGCTCGGGTTGCGAGCCGAGCAGGAAGGCGCAGGCGTCGAACAGGTGGACGCCGTGCTCGACGAGGATGCCGCCGCTCACCTCCCGGTCCCAGAACCAGTGGTCGGGGCCCAGGTGCTCGTCGCTGGCCAGGTTCTCGAAGGCGAAGCGGCGGGGCGGGCCGAGCAGCTCGCGCCGCAGCCGGTCCAGCAGCGCGTACAGCGGGTTGCGGCGCAGCACGTAGTCGACCGTGAGGCGGGGCGCGCCCGGGCGGGCGGCCGCCCGCAGCACCTCGGTGGCGTCCTCCAGCCGGGTCGCCAGCGGCGGCTCGCAGAACACGTGCCTGCCGGCGGCCAGCGCGTCCAGCACCAGCCGGGCGTGGCCGGCCGGTGGGGTGGCCACCGCCACCACCCCCACCCGGCCGTCGGCGAGCAGCCGCTCGGGGGCGACGGCGTCCAGGCGGTGGGCGGCGGCCAGCGCCGCGGCCCGCTCGGGGTCGCGGTCCGCGACCGCCACAGGATGCAGCTCCGGCAGGTCCCGGGCGGCGTCAAGGATCGCCGCCCCGAAGCGCCCGCACCCGACCAGGCCGAGCCCGATGCCGGTCAGTGACGTGGCTCGGCTTCCAGCAGCTTGACCGGCAGCTCGCGGCCGGTCGGGGTGGTGTAGCTGAACTCCTCGCCGGCCTTGCGGCCGTTCACCGCCCGGCCGAGGGCCGACTGCACGCTCAGCACGTCCATGCCGTCGATGGCCTCCTCGCGGCTGCCGAGGAAGTAGGTCTCCTCCTCGCCGGCGATCTCCAGCCGCACGACCGTACCCGGACCGGCCACGCCGCTGGCCGCGGCCTCGCCCACCACCGCCGAGCTGAGCAGCGCCTCGAGCTGGCGGATGCGCGCCTCCATCATCCCCTGCTCGTTCTTGGCCGCGTCGTAGTCGGCGTTCTCGCGGATGTCCCCGTGCTCGCGGGCCTGACCG
>Ga0081538_10002243_pt1 | contig 19134 bp, 23 predicted proteins | sample TabmetS5T2R1_FD_71022 | JGI IMG/M metagenome (GOLD analysis project Ga0081538, IMG submission 71022) | Tabebuia heterophylla rhizosphere microbial communities from the University of Puerto Rico - S5T2R1 | ecosystem: Host-associated > Plants > Roots > Rhizosphere ... | reverse complement strand
GCCCGCCCGACCCTGCCCGCGCGGGCGCGTCACTACCCCGCCGGTGTCAACCTCACCCTGGTGCCGTTCGGCGAGCCGGCACTGCGCCACTTCATGTTCCTCGAGCGCCCCGAGGGCATGGAGCTGAAGGACCCACGGGGGATCGACGCACCGGTGCACGAGGCGGTGCCGCTGATGGCGGAGCACGACATCGTTCCCCAGCCGCAGGACTTCGCGACCGTCGGGCATCTCTACCGTTCGATCGAGCACGGGATCGACCACCTGGCCGAGAAGTTCGGCGAGCAGAACCTGTTCGTTGGCCCGCCGCGAGCGCAGGCGACGAGCGAGCACTTCCACTGGCCGGAGCTCGTCCCCGTCACCGACCTCGCCTCGGCACACCGGGCAATCGACACGATCCTCGAGCAGGGCGAAGGGGCGCGCGGCCACTGGCAAAACGCCCACCTCGGGCAGTTCGTCCAAATCCTCGACCAGTACCGCCAGCTGAAAGCGGCGAACCCGGACTTCGCGCCGGCACGGCCAGTCCTCTTTGCGACCGTGCGGCCATCCGAGCGCGACGACACGATGCCTCGGATCACCGAGCCCGTAACGTCGCGTTGCACCGACCTGTTCAACGTCGGCTACGAGGGCCTCCTCCAGATACTGCAGCGCTACTTCGCCCACACCGAGGAGACCGACGCGCAGCTCGCGACCCTGTCGAGCGCGGCGATCGCGCTCATGGTAAGGGTGCTCAAGCCGCTCGGCGACCTGATCACGACGCTCCCGGTCGGGCTAGAGCAGCCGGGGATGACGGCGGGCCCGAGCTTCGAGCTCTTCTACGAGAACGACTACCTGATGCCGCACCGCGAGGCCGCCTGGGCGCTCCTCGAAGAACGCGTGCGCGAGGCAGCGAGCTTCTGCGACCTGATCCAAGAGAGCAGCGACGCGCGCGTTGCCACCGAAATCGGGAACATACGGACTTCGCTGCTCGCCGTCGCCGACTCGCTCGGCAGCCATTTCAGCGACTGGGGTGCTGTCAGCCGCTTCGCCGCCCGCCAACCCGCCCAGGAGCAACCTGCGGCCGGGGATGCTTTGAGAGACCGGAAGGAGCACATGGGAGACCGAGTCACATATGGAGAGGACATTCGCCCGCTGTTTCGCGACCGCGACGTCCAGTCGATGTCGTTCGCGTTCGATCTCTCGTCTTACGACGACGTGCGCGCGAACGCCGAGGCGATCTACGAAAAGCTCGCCGCGGGCAGCATGCCCTGCGATGGCCGCTGGCCAGCGGAGGATGTCGAGCGCTTCCGCACCTGGATCGACAACGGCTCCCCGCCGTAGCGTTCGGCCAAGCCGCCTATCCCCCGCTCATCCCGGAACCGCCAAATCCGACCTGTCACGCGGGAGATCCCGGGTTCGAGTCCCGTCGCTCCCGTTTCTCAACGTCCCAACAAAACAGGCACTTCTCGTTGGCTGGCAAGGCGAGGGAACCCTGAAGGTGGCAGCAGCCGTCAGTTTGGCCGCCGCGCGTCCGCCCTGATCTTGACGTACATCGGCATCAGGTAGACGCACAACATACGCGGGAACTCTTTCCGGCCCGCGGACATAATCGGTCGATGGAGCAGGCGAACGATGCTGACCTGTGGCGGCGGGCGGTGGACGGTGAGCGCGACGCCTTCGGTGTTCTCTTCGAGCGGCACGCACGGGCCGTCTACAACTATCTCTTCCGCCGCACGGCGGACTGGGCGCTCGCAGAAGACCTGACCTCGGTGGTCTTCCTCGAGGCCTGGCGGCGCCGCACGGACGTGCGCCTGGAGCGGGACCTCGTCCTGCCGTGGCTGCTCGGGGTGGCAACGAACGTTCTCCGCAACAGACGTCGCTCGCAGTGGCGGCACCGCGCCGCGCTCGAGCGGCTGCCGCGCGACCACGCCCTCGACTTTGCCGATGACGCGATCGGCCGGCTCGACGACGAGCGTCAGATGCGAACCGTGCTACGAGCTATCGGGAAGCTGCCCAGGCGGGAGCAGGACGTGCTTGCTCTCTGCGCCTGGGCCGAGCTCAGCTATGAGGAAGCCGCCGTTGCGCTCGGCGTTCCGGTGGGCACGGTGCGCTCGCGTCTTTCGAGGGGCCGGGCGCGAATCCGGAAGCTCAGCTCGGCCCAGGGACACGAACCTGCCGTCCCTGCGTAGGAGGCGTGAAGGATGAACGACGAAAATCGCATTCCGGCCCACCGTGACCTTCCTCCGGGACGGCTTCAGCTACGAAAGGAGCATGTCGTCAGGGAAGTGACCACGTGGGATCGAGCGTCCCGGCAGCGACGGCGTCGCCTCGCTCTCGTCCTCGTTCCGGCGGTCCTCGCCGCGCTGGCCGTCACCGGGTTCACGACCTACGCGCTCACCCGGGAGCCCACCCATCTCGAGAGCGTTGGCTGTTTCGAGACGGCTGAACTCGACGGGAACATCGCAATTGTGAACGCCGACGGACGGGATCCGACGGCCATCTGCGCCGAGCTCTGGCGCCGGGGAGACGTGGGACCTGGGGCTGCGCCCGAGAGTCTGGCCGCATGCGTGCTCGAGACGGGCGCGGTCGGCGTGTTCCCGAGCTCGAATGAAGACACCTGCGAAGAGCTTGGGCTCGTCGACCTCCCCCCGACGTACGCGACGGAGGCGGAGCGCTTCGCCGCTCTTCGCGACGCGATCGCCGAGGAGCTCGGTGCGTCGTATGGAAGTTCGGAGCGTGATCCGAAATGCCTACGGGAGGAGGAGGCCCGCGCGCTCGTTCGCCGCGAGCTCGCTGCCCGCGGGTACGAGGACTGGAGCATCGAGGTAATCGGCGGCGGGTTCACCGAGGGACCGTGCGCTGCGGTGGGCCTGGGGTTCGACGGCGAGCAGGAGGTCGTCTTCCTCGTCCCCGAGCCAGACGAGTAGCGGTCGAAACCGGCGAGCAGATCGGGGCTCGCACGGAGTCATGGAGGCGGCAACGCGCCGGTGTGCCGCCGCATCGCCGGCGCGCTTGCGTTCGGTGGTCTAGCCTCGACGCGATGCCGATCGGAACGGAGCATTTCGTTCCAGTCAGACGTGTGTCGACCAGAGGAGGCAATGGCAGTGATCGCCGAGAGCGCAGACGTGCGGCCGTACACCGTCCACATCGAGCAGGTTGACCTCGACGACCTCCAGGCGCGGCTCGGACGCGTCCGTTGGCCGGACGAGCTACCCGGCGTCGAGTGGAGCTACGGCGTCCCGTCCGAGTATGTCCGCGGGCTGGTCGATCACTGGCGGGCGAGCTTCGAATGGCGCGCGCACGAGGCGAGGCTGAACGCCCACCCGCAATTCACGACGACGATCGAGGGCCAGCAGGTGCACCTCCTCCACGTTCGCTCGCCCGAGCCGGACGCGCTCCCGCTGATCTGTACCCATGGGTGGCCGATGTCGGTCTTCGAGTACCTCGACCTCATTGGGCCGCTCAGCGACCCGCGCGCCCACGGCGGCGACGCCGCGGACGCCTTCCACCTGGTGATCCCGTCCCTGCCCGGCGTCCCCTTCTCGGGCCCGACCACCGAGGCCGGCTGGGGCACGCATCGAACCGCCCGCGCGTGGGTCGAGCTCATGTCTCGCCTCGGCTACGAGCGCTACGGCGCGCACGGTAACGACGCCGGCTCGCAGATCTCGCCGGAGGTCGGGCGCGAGGACGGCGAGCGGGTCGTCGGCGTGCACGTCACCCAGCTGTTCTCATTCCCGTCCGGCGATCCGGCGGAGTTCGCCGAGATGAGCGACGAGGACATGGCGGCGATGAAGTTCCTCGAGCAGTTCACAGCTGGTGGTGGGCTCGCGTACAACGCGTACCAGTCCGCCCAGCCGCAAACGCTCGCCTACGCGCTCCAGGACTCCCCCGCCGGCTGGCTCGCGTGGGTGACGCAGCTGTTCCAGCGCTCCGTCGATCCGGACTACATCCTGGTCAATGCCTCCGCCTACTGGCTCACGAACACGGTCGCCTCGTCGATCCGCCGCTACTACGAAGACGCGCACGCCGAGCAGCATCCGCGTGAGCCGACCACCACCCCGACCGGCGTCGCGATCTTCCCCGACGACTTCCAGTCCATCCGCCGCTTCGCCGACCGCGACCACGCCAACATCGTCAGCTGGAACCGCTACGACCGCGGCAGCCACTTCTCGCCCCACGACGCCGCGGACCTCCTGCTCGACGACATCCGGCAGTTCTTCCGCGCATTGCGCTGAGAAACGGCCGCGTACTTAGTTGCGGCGAGCGAGCACGGCGGAAAGCGCGGGCTTCCCTGCTCGGGGCAGTTCGTCCGCGGCGAAGAGATCGCAGACGTCCAGCGAGGTGCAGCGGCATTGCGCAGCGAGCTCCAACCATCCCTTCATCTTCTGGGCACGCTCGATGAGGGCATCGACATCGGGGAGCCTTCGCTCGGCCAGCTCCCGGAGCACCTCGGCGCTCTCCCCGGTGTCCGCACCGGCGAGCAACTGTGTGATCTCCGTCAGCGACAGGCCGACCTGCTGGGCGGCCCGGATCGTGCGCAGGCGGGCGATCGCGTCCGGTCGATAGCGCCGCTGGCCGCTGGCTCGCTCGGGTGCCGGCATCACGCCCTGGCGCTCGTAGTAGCGAACAGCCGAAGCATTGACGCCGACAGTGGCTGCCACCTGCCCGATGGTGAGTGTGGCTTCTTCCACGCGTACGGCCTTGACTTGAACTCGGGTTCAACGTGCACGATAGCCGCATGACGGCACCACGCCCACAAGCGACGAGCCCCGACGTACGACGCGAGGCTCCGATCACGTGCACCCTCGACGCGGCGGACCGCACCGCCCGACTCACTCACGCACGGGAGCTCGGCGAACAAGCCTTGGTAGACCTCGAAGTCGGCGAGCGCCGGGCACTGCTGCGTTTCCGTGCCGCCCACGAGTCCGTCGCTGCCTTCGTCGCCGCTGAGCGGGCCTGCTGCGCATTCTTCGAGTTCTCGATGACCCGGTACGGCGAGGACACCGAGCTCGAGATCCGAACGCCGGCTGGTGGCGAGGCCCTCTTGCGCGGGCTCGTCGCCGGCATCGTCGCCGGCTGGAAAGGAGGAATACGATGAGCCGACAGCTAGCGTTGATCGGCGCCCCTTCGGGCGCAGGCGCCTGCGGCGTCGGCCAGGAACGGGCGCCCGGCGCCTTGCGTGCGGCCGGACTAACCGAGCTGCTGACCAGCGCCGGCTTCGAGGTAAACGACCTCGGGGACTCGCAGGTCGTTCCCTGGCATCCCGACCGAGCGAGGCCCCAAGCTCAGAACCTCGAAGCCGTAGTCGATGTCGTACGGACGACCGCGACCCGCGTCGCGGACGCGCTTCAGGGGCGCGAGCGCACGGTGCTCGTCCTCGGCGGCGACTGCACGGTCGGGATCGGGACAATCGCCGGGATCCGGGCGGCGATCGGCGGCATCGCCGTCGTCTTCTTCGACCTCCACTCCGACCTGAATACGCCGGCGAGCGCGAGCGACGGGGCGCTCGACTGGATGGCGCTCGCCCACATGCTGGCGCTGGAAGGAACGGAGCCGACGCTGGCCACTGTCGCCGGCCCCGTGCCGCTACTGGAGCCGCGGCACGTACTGCTGTTCTCCCAGAACCCCAGACACGCGACGCGCTTCGAGCGGGGCGAGATCGAGCGATTGGCGCTGGCCCAAGTCCACTTAGAAGACGTCCGAGCCGATCCGGTCGGCGCGGCACGCCGGGCGCTCGACGTCGTCGCGTCCAGCTCGGATCACTATGCCATCCATCTCGATCTGGACGTGGTCGACTTCACCGACGCCCCGCTGTCCGAACATCCGTCTCGCAACGCCGGGCTGAAGCTCGGGGAGATGCTCACGGCGCTCGAGGTCCTCGCGTCGGATCCTCGTCTGGTCGCGATCACGCTCACCGAGCTCAACCCCCACAACGCTGCGGCCGACGACGGATTGCTCGAGCGCTTCGCGGCCTCCTTCGCCAGCACGATCAGCGCACTGGCGAGAGCTGGGAACCCCTCGTGACCGCGACGGCTCTCACGATCTGCGAGCAACAAGGCTAGGATCGCACCAACGAGGAGAGGAGGCACCATGGCGAAGAGCGTTCGCGACGCGATGACCGAGGATCCCCGCTCGATCGGCGCATCGGCGTCGGTGGTCGAGGCCGCGCGAATGATGCGAGCGGAGCACATCGGTTCGCTCCCGATAACCGACGACGAGGAGCTTATCGGGATGATCACCGACCGAGACATCACGACGAGAGTCGTTGCCGAGGCCGCAGACCCCAAGACGACGTCGGTTGGCGACGTCTACTCCCGGGACCTCATCAGCGTCGCTCCCGACCACGACCTCGAGGAGGCACTCGAGCTCATGGCTCGCCACCAGGTTCGGCGGCTGCCCGTTGTCCAGAACGGCAGGCTCGTCGGCATCGTTGCCCAGGCCGACATCGCCCTCAAGGAGAACGAGAAGACCGGTGCCCTCGTCGAGGCGATCTCTGAGCGCTCAGAAAGCGAGCGCAGGTAGCGTCACCCGGGCGGCAGGTTTAGATGATCGATCTCGCGACGGGCGAGACTGACCCGTCGTTCACGCTATGCAGTCGGCGCTCAGAATGCGTTCGCGGCCGACTTCCACTCCTGGAGGCGCTGCGCGATGAGCTGGGCCCGCTCGTCCGCGCTCCCGCCCTCCAGCACCTCGAGGTCGGAGGGATCGGCTCGAAGGTAGACGCCGGAGGTTCGGGCATGCAGCGCGGGGTCGCGCTCCGACCGCGTCGTCCAGTACCCCGTGGCGCGGTCGGCGGTCTCCAGCGTGATCTCGCCGGTGCCCTCGAGCTGCGGGGCGTTCGCGTCTCGTGGGCGCTCGCCCCTCCAGAAGTAGAGGACGCCGGCTGGCTCCCGGCGCTCCTTCGCCGCCTCGCTCCAGTAGCGGTTCGACAGCATGCCGTCCTCCTGCCAGGCCCGGCCGTTCACGTTAAGGCCGCCGTCGCGGTCCCGCGAGATACGCAAGAGGCTCACCGCCGACGGTTCGTCCTCGCTCAGCGCGGTGAGCGAGAGCTGCCACCACAGCCCCTCGATCGCGCCGCGGCGACCCTCGGTCTCGATCGCCTTGCGGAGCTTCTGGTTGATCGCGCGAACCTCCGCGGGGCTGGTGCCCGGGTCGTAGCGGACGGAGGTCAGCCCGAGCAGGTCACTCGGCAGCTTCGAACCGTGCGCGTGGAGGATGAACGTGCGCCGGATGCCGAGCGCGCCGCCGAACAGCCCGGCTTCGAACACCACGTTGTCGCGCGGCGACGCCTGGCCTGACCCGGATGGGTCGGTCGCGGTCCAGTCGTCCTGGGCAAACACGAACGCGGCGAAGTCGACCTCCTGGGAGAGCTCGACGAGGCGGTCGAGCGTCGACCGCCCCGGGTTGAAGGTGGTCGTCCAGGGCTCGACGTCGGCGACGCCCTCGAGCCCGCGCGTGATCGCCTGGAGCAGTTTGGCCTGCTTGCCCGACGACCCGAGGAAGATACGCGGCTTGTTCATCCGCGATGCATGATGACGGACCTCGGGCACACGCTACTCCGTGCGCCGCGCCGGCGACTCCCACAGGCGCGGCCGCGCAGAGGGCGCCCCACACGGATCAGGTCGGCGTCGCGCGCGCGAGTTCAACCAAGTCCGGCAAGCGTGGGTCGGCGATGCTGTAGTAGATCGCCCGGCCGCGTCGCTGGCGCTCGACGAGCCGCGCCCGTCGCAAGACGCCGAGCGCGTAGGAAACGCTGTTCTCGCTAGCGTCAATCGCGAGCGCGACGTCCCCGACGCAGAGCTCTCCGCCGCCGCTCAATGCCGAGATGACACGGGCGCGCACAGGATCTCCGAGCACGCGGAAGAGCTCGGCGAGATCGCCCGCCTCATCCGGCGCGATCAGCTGCCTCCGCGCTGCCGCCACCCGCTTCGGATCGAGGGGGTGTTCATGCGAAGCGCCGCGAGCCATACGTCCATGATGCCGCCTGTAACGAACCATCGATATATTCAGACAGTAGTCCATATGTCGGGATAACCGAGAGGAGGCCGGTTGAGTCACGTGCACGAACACGGATCCGCCGCTCACCAGAGCCACCGACCGACTAACGACGTCGGCCTCAACCGGCTTGCGACGAGCGCCACCAACCACTGCCTCACCGGCTGTCTCACCGGCGAGGTCCTTGGCTTCGTGATCGCGACCGCATTGGGCTGGGGCGACGTGCCGTCCATCGCCATCGCCGTCGGACTTGGCTTCCTCTTCGGCTACATCCTGACGTCGTTGCCGTTGTTCCGCGCCGGGCTCGCGCTCGGCGCGATCGTGCCGATCGCGCTTGCTGCCGACACGGTGTCGATCGCGATCATGGAGTTCATCGACAATCTGACGGTCATCCTCGTGCCAGGCGCCTTGGAGGCAGGCCTCGGCGACCTGCGCTTCTGGCTGCCGCTACTCGGCGGCTTCGCGATCGCCTGGCCGTTCGCCTTCGCCGTCAACCGCGCGATGATCCGGCGCGGCAAGGGCCACGCAGTCGTGCACGAGTACCACTGACTCCGCGGTCGCGATGTCGGTGAAGTACGTCGACTTGAGCCACGAGATCAGCGATGGGATGCCTGTCTTTCCGGGGCTCGAGCGCCCGCGGATCACGGCCTTCCGCGACCACGAGCAATCGCGCCCGCACTACCAAGGGGAGTCGGAGTTCTACATCTCCAAGCTTGAGATGGTGGGCAACACGGCGACGTACCTCGATAGTCCTTTCCACCGCTTTCGGGAGGGACGCGACGTCAGCGAGATCCCGCTCGAGGCCGTCGCAGGCCTTCCGGGCATCGTGCTGGAGGGGAAGGTCGCCGCCGACCGCGCAGTCTCCCTCCCCACCGACGAGATGCAACTGGCCGGACGTGCCGTGCTCATCCGCTCCGGCTGGGATTCCAGGTGGGGAACCGACGCCTACTGGCAGCCGGGCCCGTTCATCTCCCCACAGACGCTCGAGCTCCTCCTGCGCGCGCGGCCGAAGCTCGTCGGCGTCGACTTCTGGAATGTCGACGACACGAGCGACCACAGCCGTCGTGTGCACACCCGCCTACTCGCGGAGGACATCCTGATCGTCGAGCACCTCTGCAACCTCGACGCGCTCCCGCAGACGGGCTTCCGCTTCTTCGCCGTTCCGCTCCGTGTCGTCACGGGTGCATCCGTCTCGGTTCGCGCTTTCGCGGAAGTCGGGGATGATTCCTGGGGTTAGAGGACCGCGGCGGGGCGCGCGGACAAGAACAACGCTCCGCCGGAGTCATCGCGTTGCCTCCTCCTGTGCGGTCTCGTACTCGTCGTGGCGGTGCCACCAGTCCGCGGGGGCTTCCTCGTTACGACCCAGCGGCGCCAGGTCGAGCATCCGGTAGGTCCCCATCAGCTGCTCGACCCCACGGTCGTAGGTGGAGTAGGTGTGGTGCACGACCCCGTCCTTGAGCGCGAAGGCGCTCATCCCCTCGCGCTGCGGCTCGGGCTGGTCCACGTGGCGGAAGTTGTAGTCGGCACCGTTCCTCTGCTGCTCCTCGGTGAAAGCGGCACCGAAGTCGTACTTGAAATCGCTGCCGAGGGATGAGATCCAGGGGAATCGCCAGCCCATGCGCTCTTTGTACGCGTGTAGCTCCTCGAGCGGGGCGATCGACTCGGCCACCAATGTGACGTCGTGGCCGTTGAGGTGCGGGACGGCGCCGTCGAAGTGATCGGCGACGAACGAGCAGCCCGTGCATCCCGGGTTCTGCTCGTCGACCCGGTACCCGAAGCCGAACATGAAGTGGTAGACGAGGAGCTGGGAGCGGCCCTCGAAGAGCTGGGCCAGGGTCTTCTTCCCGTTGTCCGTTTCGAAGACGTACTCCTTCTCGATCGGGACCCAGGGCAGGTCCTGGCGCCGGCGGGCGAGGTCGTCGCCCTTCCGCATATGGTGCTTCTCTGCCTCGAGCAGCTCGAGCCGGGCAGCGAGCCAGTCTTCACGGGTACCTGTTCTGTGGTTCGACATCGCTTTCTCTCCTTTCTTGCTCTCCACGCTCACGCCGCGTCGTACTCGTCGTGCCGACGGATCCAGCGCTGGCTGAGCGGGGCGTGGATCTCCGGCTCGTTTCGCCCTCGCGGCGCCCGGTCGAGCCACTGGTACATGCCCCAGAGATCGTCGATCCCGCGCGAGTAGGACGAGTAGGTGTGGTACAGGTCTCCGTCCTCGAGCGCGAACGCGCTCAGGCCCCAGAACTCGCGCGTGTAGGTCGCCCAGTCCGTGCCGACCCTGTCTGCGAACTCGGCGATCGGCCCCTCTTTGCCGGCCTCCAGAGCCGGCCTCATGTCCAGCGCGCCGAAGTTGTACTCAAGGCCCTCCGACTGCTGCTGCTCCGCCGTGAACGTCACCCCGAAGTCGTAGTTGAAGTCGCTCCCATAGGACGACGCCCACGGGAAGCTCCATCCCATCCTGCGCTTGTAAGCCTGCAGCTTCTCGAGCGGGGCTCGCGAGATAGCGCAGAGGGTGACGTCGTGGTTCGCGAGGTGGACGACGAAGCCGTCGAAGCCGTCCGCGATCGACGAACAGGACGGACACCCCGCCTCGTACTCGGGCCCGAACATGAAGTGATAGACGAGGAGCTGCGAGCGCCCTTCGAAGAGGTCTGCCAGCGAGGCGCTCCCCTCCTCGGTCTCGAAGCGGTACTGCTTGTCGATTCGCACCCACGGCAGCTCCTGCCGCCGGCGGGCCAGCTCGTCGCTGCGCCGGGTCAGATCCTTCTCGGCCTCGAGCAGCTCCACCCGGGCGACCAGCCACTCTTCACGGGTTCCTGTTCTGTGGTTCGTCATTGCTCCTCTCCTCCTTGTCACATCGTTGGCGTGACACCGGGAATCGACGACGGCTCGACGGCGACGAGGATTCCGCCGGCGACGATCGCCAAGGCGAGTGGCACGTCGATGACCGCTCGCGGCCGCGCGAGCTTCTGCGCGAGGATGAGCGCGGCGACGACGCCCATCCACGCGACGCCCATGACGCCGAGCGCCACCAGCACCACCATCAAGCCGAGGCTCGAGCCGACGCAGTAGATCCCGAACTCGAGTCCCGACCCGACGCTCTCGCGACAGCGCCGGCGGCAGGCGCGTTTGAGCGGCGTGAGCTCGTACACGCCGGCCGCGACGATCAAAACGCCGGCTATGGCGGTTCCGTGCGGCTCGTACACCGCGTAGACAACGAGACCAACCGTCGTCCAAACAGCGAGATACGAACCTGCGAACAGCGGCGCCGCAAGCACACGACCGTCGGAGCGAACGAAGCTCGAGACTGCCGGAACCGCGCCCGGCAGCATCATCGCCGCCATCATCGGCACCCACAGGGCGACGAAGGACGCGAGCGAACCGAGCTCGGTCGCGACGCCCATATCCATCCCGTCCATCCGGCGAAGGGCCACGACCCAGGACGCGGCGGCTAGACCGAGCATCGTGAGCGCGGCCGCCGTTGTCCGCGTCGCGCCACGATCCGTGAGACGGTGATTGCCCTCGTAGACCATTCCTCTCCAACCCTCCCTCGCCATCTGTTCCTCGACGGTCATCTGCTCTCCGCCTGGGGCTCCTGCCGCGTCGTCAGCCCAAGCCGCACTGTTGCTGGCGGCTCGTCGACGGCGGGGAGGGTCTCGCCCGTCTCGAGCAGCGTCTTGAGGTTCGAGAGGACGCTCGGCCAGCCGTGGCTGACCAGTGACGCCATCAGGCTGCCCGGCTCGAAGCCGTCGTGGACGACCGTCAGCTTGACGAGCTCGCCAAGCGGTTCGATGTCGAAGCTCACCTTCGAACGATGCTCGGCGGCGATTCGCTCGCGGGCCTCATCGGTCAGCTCGAGCCTCTCGCCGAGCTCGGGCGTCATGGCGTGCCAGGTGTAGACGAGCCGGCGGGGCGGGTCGGCCTCGAGCACGACCTGCTCGGGGTCGGCGACCGTCACGCCGAACTCCCAGGTCATCGGCGAGCCCGCCTTCCAGTCGGTCTGAAACGTCAGGCCCCAGTAGCGCTGGGTGAAGGCCGGATCGGTGAGCGCCTGCCAAAGCCGCTCGGGCGTGGTTCGGATGTAGGTCGTGTAGACGAAAGAAGGCTTGTCCATGTCGGTGTCCTCCAGTGCTCGTTTGAGGTCGGCGAGCGCGTCCACGCGCTCGCGGTCGTAGCTATCGATCCAGCGCTCACCGATCTCGCTGATCGGGGCGGGGTTGAGGTAGTGGAGCTTCTCCCGCCCCCGGCGCACGGTGGTGACGAGGTTGGCCGCCTCGAGAACGGCAAGGTGCTTGCTGACGGACTGGCGAGCCAAGTCGAGCTCGGAGCAGAGCTCGCGCAGGGTCTGGCCGTTGCGGGCGTTCAGGCTGTCGAGCAGCTGCCGGCGACTCGGGTCGGCGAGCGCCTTGAAGACCTCGTCCAGCTCACGATATGCACCCATCTGGCTGCCTATTTTAGGCAGCCGATAGGCTGCATGTCAAGCGCCGGCGAGGAAGGGGCCGATCGGCCCGAGCCCTAAGTATCCGGACTACGCTAGGGCTTGCTGCCTGTGCCGGTGGATCGCACTGAGATTCGGTACGCGTGGAACGGCGAGATCGCGCTCGCCTACCAGATCGTCGGCAGTGGCCCGCTCGACCTGCTCTACCTGCAGGGGAGCATCTCCAACCTCGAGGTCGGATGGGAAAATCCCTCGCTTTCCCGCTTTCTGCGCCGGCTCGCAGAAATGGCGCGGCTGATCGTCACCGACCGGCGCGGCCTCGGGTGCTCGGAGCGCTTCACGCCCGCGGACACACCGCCGATCGAGACCCTGATGGACGACGTACTCGCGGTGCTCGATGCCGCCGGCGCCGAGCGGCCGGTCCTGCTCGCGACCGGGGATTGCTGCTTCTTCGCGTGCCCCCTTGCGGCGACGCATCCCGACCGCCTTCTGGCGCTGGTCCTCTTCAATCCGGCGCCGACGTGGCGCCGCACCGAAGAGACCCCGTGGGGACGGACCGACGAGCAGCTGGAGCGGTCGTTCCGCTGGGTGCAGGCGAACCTGGGCAACGCGAGCTGGACGCGCCGCGCCAACCCGTCCGTCGAGCCGAGCGAACGCGACCTTGAATGGTTCGGGCGCTACGAGCGCCTCGCGCAGGCGCCGGGTGCGCTCTACGCGGAGGCCCGCCGCTTCGCCGAGACGGACGTCCGCGGCGTTCTGTCCTCGATTCAGGTCCCCACGCTCGTGCTCCACCGGACCGCCAACTCCGAAGAAGGCCCAGTCGAGGGCGGGCGCTACATCGCCTCGCGAATCCCGGGGGCGAGGTTCGTCGAGCTCGCCGGCGGCGACTACTGGCCGTGGATCGGCGACCAGGCGAGCGTGGTCGACGAGATCGAGTCCTTCCTCGCCACGGTGCGTGAGGAGGAGGCCGACCTCGACCGTGTGCTCTCTACCATTCTGTTCACCGACATCGTCGGCTCGACCGAGAAGGCGGTCGAGCTCGGCGACCGCAGGTGGCGCGAGCTCGTCGCCGGCCACGACGCGGCGGTGCGCGCGCTCCTTTCCCGCTACCGCGGCAAGGAGGTCGATACGGCGGGAGACGGCTTCTTCGCCACGTTCGACGGGCCCGCGCGCGCAGTCCGGTGCGCGCAGGCGATCGTCGAGGCGGTGAAGGCGTTGAGACTGGAAGTACGTGTCGGACTCCACACCGGCGAGGTAGAGGCGACCGGGAACGTCGTCAGGGGAATCGCCGTGAACATCGGCGCGCGCATCGGCGCGAAGGCACGCGCCTCGGAGGTGCTGGTCTCCCAAACCGTGAAGGATCTCGTTGCCGGCTCCGGGCTCTCGTTCGAGGATCGTGGACTACACGAGCTCAAGGGAATTCCCGACCAGTGGCATCTCTTCGCGGTCGCTGGGCAGCCGAACCGCAGCTAGCGGCGCAGCTCGATGAGCGAGTTGTCGTAAGGGAGCGCCCACGAGGACCGCACCTCGAGGCCGACCGACGCCGCCAGTTGCCGAAACTCGTCGAGCGTCCGCTGACGGCCGCCGGTGAGCGTGAGCATGAACAGGTCGAAGCTCGCCGCATCGGCCGAGGGCGGATCGGAGATCACGCCTTCGACGAGCAGAATGCGCAGGTCGTCGTCTCCCGCCTCCACGCAGCGGCTGAGGATCTGCGCGGCGCGCTGATCGGGATGGCCGTGGATGATCTGCGAGAGGATAAAGGCGTGGCCCGGCGGCACGGAGTCCGCGAAGAGGTTTCCGGCGACGACCTCCAGGCGCTCGCCCGGCGACACGTCCGCGACGACTTGCGGTAGATCGAACAGCGTGCCCCGAAGGTGCGGATGCCGGTCGAGCAGCGTGCGCAGCATCACACCGGTGCCGCCGCCGACATCGACGACGTGAGTGACGGAGCTCCAGTCGTAGTCGTCAGCGATTCGCTGGGCGTTGGGCTCGACCTGGAGAGCCATGAGGGCGTCGAACGAGCGGCCGCGTCCCGTGCGGGCGAGCTCGCCGTAGAACCAGCTCTCGTCGTGCCCGGGCGAGCCCGTGCGAACTGCTTGCAGCAGCCACGTCCACGATTCGGCCCAGATCGCCGGAGCGCCGTCGAGATCGAGCCACGACCGCCAGCCGGCTTCGTCGACGAGCATTCGCGAGACGTCAGTGTTCGCGTAGCCGCTGCCCGTCTCGGCGAAGACCCCGCGGGCGACGAGGTACCGCAGCAGCCGCCCGAGCGAATCCGCATCGGCGCCCGCTCGTTCGGCCAGATCGTCTACGCGCGTCGCACCCGCCTCGATGTGGTCGGAAAGCCGTAGCGTCGCCGCGATCCACACCGCCCACGGCGCAGCGAAATCGGTGAGCTCGCTAAGCCGCGCCCGCGCTTCGTCAGAACTCACCTCGGGATTATGTGACAGCGCTGTCTCGCCGGTGGTGCCTGGTTGCGTAGCGTGATGGTTCGGACGTGGCGGTAACGGTTCCCGAGCGGATCCGCTGGGCGGTCGAGACCCTCGCCATCGAGGGCGCGGACCGCGTGTTGGAGATCGGGGGCGGCCCCGGCGTCGCCGCCTCGATCATCTGCGAGCACCTCGACTCCGGACACATGCACCTGATCGACCGATCCGCATCGGCTGTCCATCGAGCACGACGCCGGAACGCCGAGCACGTCGCCTCGGGGCGGCTCACGCTCGAGACCGTGGAGCTGCGCGACTTCGAGCCCCGCCGCAGGCGCTTCGACAAGGTGTTCGCGGTCAACGTCAACGTCTTCTGGACGACCCGGGCGACCGACGAGCTCGCACGCGTCCGCGACGCGCTTGCCCCAGGCGGGACGCTCTACGTCGTCTACGAGACTCCGACCGCCGAACGCGCCCGCGAGGCGGCGACGCGAGTCGCGGAAGCGCTGCGCGCGAACGGCTTTACCGAGCCCGGCATCCTCACACCGGCCGCGAACCTCATCTGCTGCGTCGCGCGTCTGAGGTGAGGTGCCGGTACCGTCGTTTGCATGGAGTCTCGTTGTCGATTGGACGGCGTGACAACCGCTCGGATGGGCATCAATCGGTTGCCATGTATCGCGAGCGGTTGCCGATCGGACCTCCGACGCCTGACCCGAGCCGAGACCGCGTGGGCGAACGCACGAGTTACGAGCCCGGCACATTCTGCTGGGTTGGGCTGGCTACATCGGACCCCGACGCAGGGCGGGGCTTCTACACGAGCCTGTTCGGCTGGCAGGCCGAGGTGCGCACAGCGGGCGAAGCCGTCACCTTCACGCTGCTCAGCCGGGATGGACGCGACGTCGCCCTCCTCTACCGGCAGCAGCCGCAGGCGCGAGCAGCGGGGGCGCCGCCGCACTGGACCTCGTACATCTCGGTCGAGGACGCCGATGCGACCGCCGCGCGCGCGGGCGAGCTGGGTGCCGCCGCCGTCTTCCGCGCGCCGTTCGACGTGCTCGACGCCGGCCGCGTGGCAGCGATCCAGGATCCGACGGGCGCAACCGTGTCGCTCTGGCAGCCCGGCTCCCGAATCGGCGCGAGGCTCGTCAACGAGGTCGGCGCGCTCTGCTGGAACGAGCTCGCCACGACCGACGTCGAGCGGGCCAAGGCCTTCTACCGCGAGCTCTTCGGGTGGGAGTACGAGGCTGACGACCGCGGCAACGTCTCGATCGTCAACGCCGGGCACCTCAACGGAGGTATCCGAGAGCAGCGCGGGCAAGAGCGCCGCCTCCCTTCGTCCTGGCTTCCGTACTTCGGGGTCGCGGACGCCGATGCCGCCGCCCTGCAGGCCGAGAAGCTGGGTGGGCGCAGGCTCCTGCCCACGGCGGAGATCCACGTCGGGCGTTTCGCCGTGATCGCAGACCCACAAGGGGCAGCGTTCGCCGTCGCCCAACGCGGGTGTGGCCGTTAGCACCAAGATGCGCGCTCTGCCCGAGCCTCGCGGAAGTGACGTAGACACTCGGCGGTGAACCCCGCGATCAGGGGCGTTACCCCCGTCGAAGGTAATCGAGGAGTTGATCGGCAAGTGCGCGCGGGTTTGCGAGCGCGAGGAGATGGCCACCTGGAAGGTCGTCGACGCCGAGGCGCAGCCGTTCCTGCGCGACGCGGCGCTGGAACTCGATCGGAAAGAACCGATCGTCGCGTCCGGCGAGCACGTGGATCGGAATCGCAGGCCACGTCTCGAATCGGCAAGGCTCGCCGAACACGACATCGGCCTCGGGGCGCTCCTGCGCTTCTCCTTGTTTCACGACCTCGGGCGGAAGGTCGTGCAGGAAGTAGGTGGCGAGATCGAAGCTCGGGCTGTAGCCACCGCGGTCGGCCGCGGCTACCCGCGCCTGGTCCCACCCGGTATTGGCCCACCACTCCCGCGCTGTCTCGCCGGGCACCGGGATCATGGCGTTGACGAACACCAGCATCCGAACGCTAGCCCGCGCGATGACGAGCGGCGCGGTGAAGCCCCCGAGCGACTGCGCGACGAGGATCACCTCGCGGGTCCCGACCGCCTCGAGCACGCGCTCGGCATAGACCGACAACCCGGCTTCCGCGTCGTCGCCGGGCAAGTCGACGGCTATCGCCTCGTGCTTTGCCTCTTCGAGGAGCGGCACGACACGATGCCAGTACCACGCAGCACCACCAGCGCCCGGGATGAGAGCGAAGGTCGCCAAGTCCTAACGCCTCGCGCCGGCGCCGCGAAGTCCCCAGAACAGGTCTGGATTCTCGTCATCGCTCGCCCGGACGAAGCGGCCCTCAGCGGTCACGAGGTCGACCGAGAGCAGGCTGTCGATGGTAAGGCCGAACCTCCGCTGCAGCCGTCCCATCCCCCCGCCCAAGGTCAGCCCGGCAACGCCCGTGTGGGACACGACCCCGACGGGGCAGACAAGCCCGACTGCTTGCGCCGCGTCGTCGAGCTCTCCAAGGAGCGCACCAGCGTTCACCACGGCGATGCGCCGTTCAGGATCGACGCGCGCGCCCCGCATCAGCGACAGGTCGATCACCACTCCGTCGTCGCACGTCGACAAGCCGGGGATGCTGTGGCCCCCACCCTTGACCGCGAGGGGAAGGTCGTGTTCCCTCGCGAACCGGATGGCGGTCGCCACATCATCCGCCGCCACCGGCCGCGCAACGATCGCCGGCACGCGCACCGCGTTCGCATTCATCGACGGCACTCTTCTGTCGCCACGTTCGGCGGCTTGCCGAGAACGCGGCGCATTTCCTCCGCGAGGCGCGGCTGGTGGTATGGACCGGAGCGCTCCAGCGCGGCGATTACCCGGTCCTGAACTTCTGGAGGCTTGTCCTGGGTGAGCTTCGCTTTGGCATCGACGTGCGTCGCGCGAAGTCGAAACGGAACCGTACCCGGCGCGATTCGGCGGGCATATTCCATCGAGCCGGCGAGTCGCCACGGCTCTTCACGAACCGCCTCGAAGTGCTCGACTGTGCGCTCGAGCACGGCGAGGCCCTCATCGCCCTCGAGCACCTGCGGAACGCCGTAGACGTGGACCGCCGTGAAGTTCCAGGTTGGAATGGAGGGACCGCTTTCATACCAGGCCGCTGAGATGTAGCCATGTGGCCCCTGGAACACGAGCAACGCCTCGCGTCCTTCGCCTAGGTGCCTCGACGTCGGATCCGCGCGCGCCGTGTGTCCGACGATGACGAGCTCGCGCGCAGGACCGCCGGGATCGTGCTCGGGATCGAGTAAGCAAGGGAGGTGACTAGCACGGAGGCCGTGCGCGCCGGCGGTTGCCAGCAGCGCCCACCCGTTCGCCGCGATGAGGCGGCGCACCGCGGCCATCCTCTCAATGGCGTAGCGCCGTTGTACGAGCATCGGTCTTACCGTCGAGTCCGGGTCGAACGACGCGCCCGCTCAAATGTCGCTCCCATAGGACCGATCGTGGACCAGCCCCGCCCACCGCCGCGACAAGGCGGGACGCGGGCTAGCTCCTCGAGAGCGCAGGTGACGCGGTTGCGCGCCGAGCGGAGCTCATTCATTCCCGCGACGGCGCACGTACTTCTCGATCTCCCGGCGTTCCCAGTCGGCGCCGAAGAGACCGCCGATTCCCAGGAGCACGATTGCCGTAATGGCAACGGCAATTCCCGTGCCGAGCATCGGCCAATAGAACCACCACGAGCTGCTGTCATCGCTCAGATCGATGAGAAACCACATCACGCACAGGGCAAGCCAGACCGCAAGCACGGTAAAGAGGATCCGCTTGCGGCGAACGTAGCGGCGAGCGTCCTCGACGGCCTCGCCTTTTGGCGTCGTGGTCATCTGTGCCTCCTGTCTTGAGTGTCCGGCGCCCTCGCATTCACCGGCGCAGGCGTCATACGTGTCGGCTTCCCCCGGCGATCGGCCGGAGGCCGCTCTCCGGTCGCGGCTCGGCGCCCTCGACGCGCACGTCGGGCAGCCAAACGAGCCAAGAGGGCAGGTACCAGTTCCGCTCGCCCAGGAGTTTCATCGTTGCCGGCACGAGGACGGACCGGACGATCGTGGCGTCGATCAGCAGCGCGACGGCGACGCCGAAGCCCATTTGCTGGAAGGCGATCGTGTCGCCCATCGCGAAGCCCCAGAAGACGGCGATGATGATGAGCGCGGCGCCGGTAATGAGCCGCGCGGTCGAGCCGATGCCGAAGGAGATGGCGGCATCCGTGTCGCCGGTCTGGTTGTAGCGCTCGCGGATGCGGCTGAGCAGGAAGACCTGGTAGTCCATCGAG
>Ga0081538_10002242_pt1 | contig 19139 bp, 22 predicted proteins | sample TabmetS5T2R1_FD_71022 | JGI IMG/M metagenome (GOLD analysis project Ga0081538, IMG submission 71022) | Tabebuia heterophylla rhizosphere microbial communities from the University of Puerto Rico - S5T2R1 | ecosystem: Host-associated > Plants > Roots > Rhizosphere ... | reverse complement strand
GGCGAGCTCGGGCCCGAGCTGGCCTTCGCGGCCGGCGAGGGCGCGCAGGTACTTGGGGGTGGGGTCGGCCTCCTCGGCGCCGGCCCGGCGCAGCCGTTCGAGCACCCGCTCGAGCACGCCGGTGGCGGCGGTCTCGGCCAGCTCGACCTCGACCTCGCGGAAGCGGCTGGCGATGCGGCTCCCGTCCAGCACCTGGACCTCGTCGTCGACGATCTCGACCAGGCGCGCGCCGGCATGGTCGCGCAGCTCGACCGGCCGCCGCAGGGTGCGCATCCGCACCACCGGCGAGAGTTGGCCGCCGCGGACGAACGCCCGCACCAGGTCGACGGCCTGCTCCGGGGGCTTGCGGCCGTCGCCGGGGAAGACGTGCTCGCCGCGGATGAGCAGGGCGCCCTCGCGCCCGGCGGGGAGCTTGACGGTCCAGCCCTCGCCCGTCCGGTGGCGCAGGCTGGCGCCCCAGCGGGCGAGGCGGAGGTCGGGGGTGTCGTAGTAGGTGGTGCGGGTGCGCTTGGGTGCCTGCGGCTCGGCGAGGAAGCCGTCGTCGGGGCCGCCGAGCTCCGGCAGCTCGAAGCCGACGGGGACGGCGAGCTTCACTTCCCGCTCTTGCATTCGGTCACCTCCCCAGTCGATCTGGTCACCTTAGCAGCGCCGCTGCGGGGTGGTCAGTGGGGGACCAGCGGCTCCAGGAAGTCGGCCGCGGCGACGCGGTCGCCGCCGTCGCGGTCCAGCACCCACGCCGAGCCCTTGGGCCAGCGGGGCCGGCCGGGCAGGTCGAGGCCCTCGGCGAGCAGCCGGTCGAAGACCTGGGCGATGAGCTCGCCGTGGGTGCAGAGGACGGCGTTCCGCAGGGCCGGCGCGGGGAGCAGCTCGAACACGCCGTCGGCGGCGGCGTCGACGCCGAGGGCGTCGGTCTCCTCGACCGCGAGCCGGCGCAGGCGGGCGAGCGGTCGGACCGTCTGGAGGCAGCGCTCGGCCGGGCTGCTGAGGATGCGGTGCACGGGGTAGCGCCGGAGCCGGTCGACCAGCCCGGCGGCCTGCCGCCGGCCGGTCTCCGACAGGGGGCGGGCCTGGTCGGGGCCGTCCCACTCGGCCTTGCTGCCCGCGTGGGCGTGGCGCACCAGGTAGACCATCCCGCAAGCCTAGCCTTCCCGTCGGTGTCCCGGCACGTGACCCTCCGTGGTTGCTTGCCCAGCTTGCCGGATGGTGCCGTGGACGGCCAGTCGCCTCAGCGGGCGGTCGGGGGCCGGTCGCCGTTGCCGGGGCCGCCGGGCGGCGGCTGGCGGCCGGGCCGCCTGGACGACAGCCGGCTCGACAGGGGCGGCCGCAGCTCGCGCAGCAGCGCCTGTGCGGTGGTCAGGCTGACGTTGACGCCGCGGCCGGCCAGCGCCTGCTTGAGCGCCTCGGGGGTGAGCGTGTCGGCGTCGGCGCGCTCGTCGAGGATGCTGGCGGCGACCATGTAGGGGGGCTGCCCCCTGGCGGCGTCGTTGCCGCGCACCGGCACGGCGTCGGCGCGGACGCTGGCGGCGATCCGGGGCCGGCGCGGCCGCGGGACGCTGGCGCTGTCGTCGCCGCGCGCCGCCGCGACCGCGTCGCGGAAGGTGTCGAGCCCGGCCCGCTGGGCGTCCCGGTCGGGGGCGGGGGCCGGGCGCTCCGCCGGGCGGGTGGCGCCGGCCGAGGGTCGCGCGGGCTGGGCCGCCGGCGCGGGCGGGCGGGGCAGGGCGCCGGCGCGCGGCTCGGCCCGGGCGGCCCTGGCGCCGGTGGCGGCGAGCTCGTCGACGGCGGGGCGGGGCCGGCGGATGGCCTCGATCTGGAGGCGGGACAGCGGCGCCTCCATGGCCGCTGCCTGCTCGGCCTCGAACTCGGCCTGGAGGCGGGCGGCGCGGAGCATGGTCGCCCGGCGCAGCACCATCATCAGCAGCTCGACGCCGAGCACCAGGGCGGCGGGCGGGATGGCGGCGACGCCGCGCGCGGCCCAGGTGGGCTCGGCGTGGGCGACGTTGAGCACGAAGCTGACCCCGGCGGCGGCGGCCAGCAGCAGCTTGGGCCACCACTGCTCCCACCAGGGGCGGCGCGCCTTGGTGGTGGTGAACCACAGGTCGGCGCCGGTAGCGACCACGATGAAGGAGTCGACCAGCAGCGGCACCGCCCAGCCGTGCTCGGGGGCGATGCCGTGGGAGCGCACCGCGTAGCTGCGGATCGCCTCGAAGCTGGTGTAGAAGGCGAGGCAGGCGATGCCCATGACGGTGGCGCCGAGCACGGCGACCAGGGTCGTCCGGAACCGGGTCAGCCAGATGTCGTTGGCGATCGCGGTAGGGGGCATGGCTGGTCCGGCGAAGGCCACGTGCGGTGCTCCTCGGTGCGCTGACGGCGAGATCGGCAGCGGAAGCTACCGCACGGGAGCCGGGCTCCACCAATCGGTCGTTTCAGTCCTTGTTCGCTCCGTGGACGCGGACGAAGTCGTTGACCTCGTAGTAGGCGTCGATCGACTCGCCGGCGTCGCCCCAGAACCCCTCCAGCACGTCGTACTGCATCGCCCGCCGCTCGACGTACCAGTTGTTCACGTCGGTGATCTCGAGCTCGCCGCGGCCGGACGGCTGCAGCGTCGGGATCACCTCGAACACGTCGGCGTCGTAGAAGTAGATGCCGGTGACGGCGTAGCTGGACGGGGGGTCGTCGGGCTTCTCGTGGATGCGGACCACCCGGCCGTCGCCGTCCAGCTCGGGGACGCCGAGGTGGCCGAGGTGGGCGGGGTCGTCGATGCGGGCGAGCACGATGCGCGCGCCCGACTCCTGGGTGAGGAAGTTGCCGACGGCCGGCCGCAGGGTCCGCTCGACGACGTTGTCGGCCAGCATCACCACCACGCGGTCGCCGTCCACGAAGCGCTCGGTCAGGCCCAGGGCCTCGGCGATGCCGCCCGGCCGCTCCTGGTAGGCGTAGAGCAGCCGGTCGATGCCGTACTCATGGCCGTTGCCGAGCAGGCGCAGGAACTCCCCGGCGTGGGTGCCGCCGGTGACCAGCATCAGCTCGGTGACGCCGGCCCTGACCAGGGTCTCGATGGCGTAGGTGACCATCGGCCGGTCGTAGATGGGCAGCAGGTGCTTGTTGGTGATGCGGGTGAGCGGGTGCAGCCGGGTGCCGGTCCCACCGGCCAGGATGACGCCTTTCATCCACCTTCCTCTCGTCGGGGTGGTCAGGCCCCGTACTTTGCCAGGCGGCCGGCGGCGGCCAGAAGCTGGGGCATCAGGTGCTTGGCCCGGAAGCGGCCGAGGGAGCCCTGGCGGCAGTGGACCTCGTCGAAGGCGGGCAGCCCGTCGGCGGCGGCGGTGCCGCCCCACAGCAGCACCGGCACCGGGTGCCAGGAGTGGGCGGCCATCTGCGCCGGGGTGGCGTGGTCGCCGGTGACGGCCAGCACCTCGACGCCGGCGTCCAGGATGCGGGGGACGAGCGCGTCGACCTCCTCGATGGCGGCGACCTTGCGGTCGAAGTCGCCGTCCTCGCCGGCGGAGTCGGGCTTCTTGACGTGCATGAAGACGAAGTCGTGGGCCGGCAGCAGCGCGGCGAGGGCGTCGACCTCCTCAGGCGCGGCCCCGTCGACCTGGTGGGTCTCGAAGCCGAGCAGCCGGGAGATGCCGACGTACATCGGGTAGGCGGCGACGGCGAGGGCCTTGACGCGGTAGCGCTCGGGGAAGCTGGGCAGCTCCTGGTGGGTGTCGAAGCCACGCAGCAGCAGGAAGTTGCCGCGCTCGCGGCCGGCGAGCAGCGAGCGGGCCCGGTCGAGGAAGGCCTTGACGAGGTCGGCGGTGCGCTTGGCCTCGGGGCTGCGGGGCTGGGGGTCGAGCGGCGGGACGCCCTCGCGCTGCGGGTCGGTGTCGGCCAGGTCGGGCGAGAGTCCCCCGCCGCGGAGCACCAGCAGGCCACGGTGCTCGCGTTCGGGCCGCAGGAACAGCTCCACGCCGTCGAGGCGCACCTCGCGGGTGAGCAGCTCGCAGATGGCGGCGGCCTCCTCGGTCGGCAGCCTGCCGGCGCGGCGGTCGACGATGCGGCCGTCGTCGCCGAGGGTGGCGAAGTTGACCCGGGCGGCGACGTCGCCCGGGCGCAGCGCGAAGCCGATCCCGGCGGCCGAGAGCGCGCCCCTGCCGATCTCGTAGGCCAGCGGGTCGTAGCCGAACAGCCCGAGGTGGCCGGCGCCGGACCCTGGCGTGATGCCGCGGGTGACCGGGTCGTGCAGGCCGAGGGAGCCCTCGCCGGCCAGCCGGTCGAGGTTGGGCGTGCGCGCCTCGGTCAGCTCGGAGCCACGCTGGACGGTCCGGTAGCCGCCGAGGCCGTCCATCACCAGCAGCAGCGCCTTGCGGCCTTCGGGCCTGGCCATCTCGGTCACGACGGTCTCGGCGGTGAGCGACACGGGCGCCTCCGAACCAGCGGCGGTGGTACCGGGCGCAGTCTAGCGGTCGGGGGACGCGAAGGACCCCCAGGAATCCCGTCCGGTTGACCGGCGGGCGAACCCGCCTGCTCCCGGCCGATGACCCCTGGGGGTCAAGTGCCCCGAGGAACTCCCGCGACCTTCCCAAGCCTCGTCAAGAGAGCCCCGTCCTACGACCCGAGAGCCGCTTGGACCTCACCGGCGCTGCGGCAGGTTGCGCGTACCCACCGCCCAACGGTGCGCCTTCCGGACCCGTCAGCCCTTCCGGCAGGAACTCCAACCCGGATTTCCTGGTCCAACCGCGTCGGCCCCTCGGGGCAGAGCGGAATCTAGGAGGCGACGGGCCGGCCGTCAAGCCACCGTTTCCGCAGGTCAAACGCGTATGTCCAGCTAGGGACGGGTAGAACTACTCTGATGAAATTTCCGGTGAACGGGCGGAGCCCTCGGCCAGGCGCGCCCGCCAGGCTTTTTCGGCCGCAATGCTCGACGCGAACCCAATCTCCACCGCGGGCAAATAGGCGGCATCGGCGACCTCGAGCACCGTGCCGACGACCCGGTCGACCTCCGCCGCGGTGACCGCCCGCAGCGGGACCTGGCCGACCAGGAACAGGTCGCCGGCCTCGTCGAGGGTGAAGCGCAGCACGTAGGTGGTCGCCTGGCGCAGCAGCAGGTCGCGGTAGAGCCGCTCCTGCTGCTCCTCGGGGGCGCGCATGAAGAACGACTCCACCCGCAGGGTGCGGTCGCCGACCGCGAGGTGGACGCCGATGCCGAGCTTGCGCTCGCCGGCCAGCCGCACGAACCAGCGGCCGTCGCCGAGCTCCTCGGCGTCAAGGCCAGACTCGGCCAAGAACACGGCCACCGCGGCGACGGCCGCGGCGCGCACCTCCTCCGGCTCGGGCCGGCCGCCCGGGTCCCGGTCCACCTCGCGCTGGGTCACCGGCCTCCTCCCGTCGCCGTCGCTGGCTCGACCCCGCCCTCAGCCTACCGTTCCTCCCCGGGCGGCAGGAGCCTCGAGGCCAGGGGGAGCTGGCCTCAGGATCGACTTATATAAGAAGTGGCTGATGCGATGGTGCGCCGGTGGCCGGGCAAGAGGAGGAAATGCCGATGCTGAGCATTGCCATGACGAGCGTCTTCGTCGACCACCAGGAAAAGGCCCTCAGGTCCGACACGGACGTCCTGGGATTCACCCACAAGCGGGACCTCCCGGTGGGCGACGCCCGGTGGCTGCACGGTCGCCCCGCAGGCGGCGCCGGACGGCGTCGAGCTGCCGCTGGAGGCGAATAGCAACCCGATTTCCCGGACCTACCGGCAGGCCACCTACGCGGCAGGTATCCCGGCGAGGACGTTCGCCACCGATGATATCGAGAAGGAATACCGCAGGACGACCGGGCGCGGCGTGGTGCTCACCGCACCGCCGGCCCCGGGCCACGCGGCGCGCGCCGGTTCTTCCCTACCCTGGGGACCCGGTTCGGCTCACCGGCAGGGAGTGGGGATGGAGCGCAGGGCAGCGATCCGGGTGGCGGGGCTGCGCAAGGCCTACGGCACCGTCGAGGCGGTCGCCGGGATCGACTTCGAGGTGGCCGAGGGCGAGTGCTTCGCCCTGCTCGGCCCCAACGGGGCCGGCAAGACGACCACGGTGGAGGTCCTGGAGGGCTACCGGCGCCGCTCCGCCGGCGAGGTCGAGGTGCTCGGCTTCGACCCGGAGCGCGGCGAGCGGGCCTTCCGCGAGCGGATCGGCATCGTGCTCCAGTCCGCCGGCGTCGACCGCGAGCTGACCGTGCAGGAGCTGGTGACGCTGTTCGGCGGCTACTACCCGCACCCCCGCGACCCCGCCGAGGTGATCGACCTGGTCGGCCTCGGCGACAAGCGGACGGCGCGGACCAGGACGCTGTCCGGCGGCCAGCAGCGCCGCCTCGACCTGGCCCTCGGCATCGTCGGCGACCCCGACCTGCTGTTCCTGGACGAGCCGACCACCGGCTTCGACCCCTCGGCGCGGCACCGCTCCTGGGAGCTGGTGGAGAGCCTGCGCGAGCTCGGCAAGACGATCCTGCTGACGACCCACTACATGGACGAGGCCCAGAACCTGGCCGACCGCGTGGCCATCATGGCGGCCGGCCGGATCGTCGCCCAGGGCAGCCCGGCGTCGCTGGGGGGCCGCGACGTCGCCGAGGCGGAGGTCAGCTTCCGGCTCCCGCCGGGCGTGGCCCTGGCCGACCTGCCCGGCGAGCTGCGGGAGGGGCTGCGGCGCCACGAGGACCGCGTCCTGCTGCGCACCAGCGCGCCCACCAGGGACCTGCACGTCCTCACCGGCTGGGCCGTGGCCAGGGACGTCGAGCTGGAGGCGCTGGCCGTGACCCGCCCGTCGCTGGAGGACGTCTACCTCCAGCTCACCGGGGCCTCCCATGGCTGAGCACCGGGCGACCGGGCCGCTGCTGCTGCGGCAGGTCCGCTACCAGAACAAGCTGTTCCTGCGGAACCCCTTCTCCGCCTTCTTCGCGCTCGCCTTCCCGCTGATGTTCCTGCTGCTGTTCGGCTCGCTCAACGGCAACGAGCGGATCGGCACCAGGGGCGGCATCCGCTTCGCCCAGTTCCTCACCCCGGGGCTGCTGGTGTTCGCGGTGGTCTCCACCTGCTACACGGGGCTGGCCGTCGGGGTGGCGTTGAACCGCGACCTGGGGATCCTCAAGCGGATCCGCGGCACCCCCCTGCCCGCCTGGGTCTACGTCGCCGCCCGCATCCTGTCGTCGGTGTGGTTCTCGCTGGTCAGCGCGGTGCTCATGGTGGCGGTCGGGGTGGCCCTGTTCCACGTGCAGGTCGTCTGGCGGATGCTGCCCGCGGCGGTGGTGACCCTGCTGCTGGGTGCGTCCTGCTTCTGCGCGCTCGGGCTGGCGGTGGCCGCGCTGATCCCCAACGGCGAGGCGGCCCCGGTGGTGGCCAACTTCACCCTCCTGCCGGTGGTGTTCGTCTCCGACGTGTTCTTCCCCACCGACAACGCGCCGGCCTGGGTCGCGGCGGTCGGGTCGTTCTTCCCGGTGAAGCACTTCGCCCTGGCGATGCAGGAGACCTTCAACCCGTTCGTGGCCGGCAGTGGCTTCCGCTGGGACCACCTCGCCGTGCTCGCCCTCTGGGGCGCCGCCGCCGTGGTGGTGGCCGTGCGCCGCTTCCAGTGGGAGCCACGTACGCCGGGGCCCTCCCGCGCCCGCCGCCGCGCCGCCACCCCTTGACCGCCGCCCCACCGAGGGCGGCGCTAGCTGGTGCGCTCCAGCCGCAGGAACGGCTCGCGGGTGGCCTGGACGAGGTCGCCGTAGATGCCGAGCAGGCACGCCGCGGTCCGGTCCCAGCCGTGCACGCCCGCGAAGCGGGCGGCGGCGGCCCCCATCGCCGCCAGCCGCCGCGGGTTCGACAGCAGCTTGGCGACCGCGCCGGCCCATGCCTCCGGCTGGCGGCTGGCGACCAGCACGCCCGTGGTGCCGTCGCCGACCGCGTGCTGCAGGCCGCCCACCCCGGCGGCGACCACCGGGGTCCCGCACGCCTGCGCCTCCAGCGCCACCAGGCCGAACGACTCCGACCAGGACGGCATCAGCACCAGGTCGACCGCCTGGTAGACGGCCGCCAGCCGCTCGTGGGGCAGGGGACCGAGGAAGCGGACCCGGTCGGCGACCCCGGCCTCGGCGGCCAGCCGGGCGAGGCGGGCCGGCTCGCCGCCGCCGTTGCCGGAGGCGCCCCCCACCACCAGCAGCTCCACGTCGAGGTCGGGGCGCCGCTCGGCCAGCCGGGCCAGCGAGAGGACGGCGACGTCCGGCGCCTTGAGCGGCTGCAGCCGCCCGACGAAGGCGAGGGCGTGGCGGCGGGTGACGCCGAGGGCGGCCCTGGCGGCCGCGCGGTCCCCCGGGTGGAAGCGGGCCCGGTCGACGCCGTAGGGCACCACCCGGACCCTTGCCGGGTCGGCGCCGTAGAGCTCCACCAGCTGGTGCGCCTCCACCGGGGTGGGCGTGAGCAGGGCGTCGGCGGCGGCCGCCACCCGCTCCTCGCCGGCCAGCCGGGCGGGCGGCTCCGGCTGGTCGCCGTCGGCGAGGCTCAGGTTCTTGACCCGGCCGAGGGTGTGGAACGAGTGCACCATCGGGCCGTCCCAGCGCTCCCTGGCCAGCCGCGCGACCCAGCCGGACAGCCAGTAGTGGCTGTGGATGACGTCGTAGGGGCCGTAGCGCTCCCCCGCCCGCAGCAGCGAGCAGAGGAACGCGCACAGGTAGCGGGGCAGGGTCTGCTTGGGGACCGGCTCCAGCGGCCCGGCGGGCAGGTGCAGCAGGCGCACCCCCGGCCGGAGCTCGAGCACCGGCGGGTCGTCGGGCGAGGTGGCCCGCGTGTAGAGGTCGGACTCGACCCCGGCGTCGGCCAGCTCGCCGGCGAGGGCGCGGACGGCGACGTTCATGCCGCCGGAGTCGCCGACGCCGGGCTGGGCCAGCGGCGAGGAGTGCACCGACAGCACCGCGACCCGGCGGATCGACCCGTCCCACCCTGCCGCCATCCCGACCTCCCCGGATGGGCACGGGCTCCGCGACCGTGACGCGAAGCACCCGCGGGGAGTACCCGCGGGTGCCTCATGCTACCGGTGTCAGGCGATTTGCTACTTCTCGCCCACCTTGGCGGCGGCCTCGCCGGCCGCCTGGGCGTCGGCCTCGGCCGCGCGGCGCACGCTGGTGCCGGCCGCCTTCGCCGAGGTGCGGGTGGCCCTGGCGCTGCGGCGGGCCCGGGTGTTGGCCGCCCTGGTGCGGGAGACCGCGGTCCGGGTCGCCTCGGCGGCCTGCTGGGTCGCCCGCGAGCGGCGGACGCCGGTGACCAGCGACTCGCCACGGCGGACGAGCTGGTCGTAGGTCTTGGCGGCCTCGCCCGGGAGGCGGGCGCGGAACCGCTCGGCCTCCTGCGGGAGGTGCCGGATGGCCGACACGGCCAGGTCGGCGACGCCGGCGACGGCGTACAGCGCCTGCCTGGCGTCCTTGTTGAGGGTCGGCATCTTAGTGATGCTCCTTCCTGTCGGTGGTGGCGTGCCCATCGGCGCTGCCGGGCGCCGCGCCGTCGGCCCGGAACGAGCGGTAGACGTCGATCAGGACCTGCTTCTGCCGCTCGGTCAGGTGGGGGTCGCGCAGGATGCCGACCTCCAGGTCGGCGGCGTCGGCCTGCTCGTCGAGGATGCCGGCCCGGACGTACAGCGTCTCGGCGCTGATCCGCAGCGCCTTGGCGATGTCCTTGAGGATCCTGGCCGACGGCTGGCGGAGGCCACGCTCGATCTGGGACAGGTAGGGGTTGGACACCCCGGCCTGGCTGGCCAGCTTGCGCAGCGACAGCTCGGCCTGGCGCCGCTGCTCACGGATGTAGCGCCCGACGTCGCCGAGCTGGTCCATGCCGCTCCGCACCGGTCTGCCTCCTTCCACCTGACGCTGTCTAGAGTAGGCCGGAAGGATAACTTTTGCAAGCACTCAGCCGGGCGCCGGCAGGTCGAGCTTGGCGGGACGGACCGCGCCGACGCTCCGGCCGCCGCCGTGGACCGTCACGGTGGCAGCGGGCAGGACCGCCTCCCACTCCCCCTCGTCGAGCCAGCCGAGGCCGCGCAGGGCCGCCAGCAGGGCCGCCCCGCGGGCCCGCGAGCCGCCGTCGACCACCTTGAGGGCCAGCCCGATGTTGCTCGCCAGGTTGACCGCGCCGTAGACGGCCTCGGCCCCGACCTTGGCCAGGACCCGCCCCGCGGTCGCCTCCAGGATCGCGGTGTCGAGCTGGCCGCTGCCGGCGACCATGAACGGGTGCCGCCGGACGGCCTCGACCAGCGCCGACGGGCCCTCCTCGCCGCCGGCGGCCCGCGCCCCCAGGCGCGCGTAGGCGGTCGCCAGCCCACGCAGCGCCAGCGCGTGGACCGGCACGCCGCAGCCGTCGACGCCGACGTGCCCGATCGGGACGCCGACGTAGTCGCTCAGGGTGTCCGCCACCACCGCCTGCAGCGGGTGCTCCGGGGCGGTGTAGCGCTGCGGCTCCCAGCCGCCGACCACCGAGCCGGCCAGCATGTAGGCGTGCTTGCCCGAGCAGTTGTGGTACACCGGCGCCGGCCCGGAGGCCTTGGCGCGGGCCTGGGGGTTGCTCGGCAGGATCGGCGGGCAGCGCAGGTCGGACTCGTCCAGCCCGGCCGCCGCCAGCACCTTGCGCACCGAGGCCACGTGGTCGGGCTCGCCGGCGTGCGAGCCGCAGGCCCCGGCCAGGGCGGGCGGGCCGAGGCCGAGCTCCCGCTCGACGCCGAGGCCGAGCACGGCGAGGGCCTGGAACGGCTTGGAGCAGGACCGCGGGTAGACGACCAGGTCGGGGTCGCCCGCGGCGGCCAGCAGCTCGCCGTCCGGGCTGGCGACCGCGACCGTGCCGAGGTGCCGGCTCTCCACGAACCCGGACCGCTCGACCTCGGCGAGGACCTCCATTGCCGCCTCCTGGGGGCGCGACGGTGAAGCCCCCGAGGCTAGCCCAGGCTGGGGGAGGCGTGCAGGGACGCGTGCAGGTCGGGGAGGTCGGGGGCGATGGCGGCGAACACCTCCACCACGGTGGGGTCGAACTGGGAACCGGCCCCGTCCTGGATCTCCTGGCAGGCCCGCTCGAAGGGGAGCGCCCGGCGGTAGGGGCGGTCGGAGGTCATGGCGTCGAAGGCGTCGGCGACCGCGAAGATGCGGGCCCCCAGCGGGATGGCGGCGCCCGCCAGGCCGGCGGCGTAGCCCTTGCCGTCCCAGCGCTCGTGGTGGCAGCGGATCACCTCCACCGCGTGCCCCAGCGACTTGATGCCGGCGACCATCTGGACGCCGATCAGCGGGTGGGCGCGCATCACCTCCCACTCGGCGTCGTCCAGCGGCCCCGCCTTGTTGAGCACCGCCTCCGGGATGCCGACCTTACCGACGTCGTGGAGCAGGAACCCGTAGCGCAACCGCTGGTCGGCGGCCAGCTCCGGGGCGACCGCCTCGGTGAGGGCGACCGCGTAGTCGTGGGTACGCTGGAGGTGGGCGCGGGTGCGGGGGTCCTTGGCCTCGACCACGAACGCCAGCGTCCTGGTCATGTCCAGGCCGCCACCAGCCGGCGCACGGCCGCCAGCAGCTGCAACGACGAGAACGGCTTGACCAGGTAGGCGTCGGCGCCGGCGTCGCGGGCGGCGGCCCGGTCGTCGGGCTGGTGGCGGCCGGTCAGCACCAGCACCCTGGTGGCGGCCGGCTCCGGGTCGGCGCGCAGCGCCTGGCAGGCGCGCAGGCCGTCCAGCCTGGGCATGGTGAGGTCGAGGATCACCAGGTCGGGCCGCTCGACCCGGACCAGCTCCAGGGCGGCGAGGCCGTCGGGCGCCTCGAGCAGCCCGTACTCGTCGAGGCCGAGCAGCGCGCAGACGACCCGCCGGGTGGCCGGGTCGTCGTCGACCACCAGCACGCGGTTCACGTCCATCTGGGTCACCTTCCGTCCGCCGGCGGCGGGTCAGGCAGGCGCAATCGGACCGGCTCTGTCCCTATTGGACCATGACTTGGGAAACTTGAGTTCTTCGAGCAGATCGGGGAGGTCACTCGAGGAGCTGGGAGACGTTGGCGCCGCCGTCGCGGTAGCGGCCCGCCAGCTCGCCCCTGAGCAGGTCCACGACCCGCAGCACCGCCCGCCGGTGGGTGGAGACGCTCTCCCCCTCGTGGCCGACGCCGGCCACGAACCGCGGGTCGAGGACCCGGTCGATGCGGCGCTGGCCGCCGCGGACAACCTCCACGCTCATCCGACCCCCCCTTTGTCGCTCACGCAACGAGCGCGACGATTGTAGGGCAACTACCTCCGGGGCTGGCCCGAGGCCGTGAACGGCAGCTCCACCACGGTCGCGGGATGGGCGCCGGCCAGGACCAGGCTGCCGGGCGCGACCACCCGGCGGACGTAGGCCAGGCCGATCGGGCCCAGCTCGGGGTGGCGGACCACGCTGCGCAGCTGCCCCGCCCGCCGGCCGTCGTCGGTGAGCAGGTCGGTGCGGGGCTCCGGCAGGCCGTCGGGGCCGCCCGGCCGGAACCGGAGGCCCGCCAGCCGGCGCTGGACCTGGCCGAGGTTGCGGACCCGGGCGACGGTCTCCTGGCCCGGGTAGCAGCCCTTGTCCAGGTGGACGTGGGAGCCCAGCAGCCCCGCCTCCTCCGCGAGCACGTCGTCGGTGAGCTCGCGGCCGGCGCGGGGCAGCCCCCGCTCGACCCGGACCAGCTCCCACAGCGTCGCGGGGCCGGTCGCCACCCCGGCGCGCTCCAGGGCGGCGGCGGCGCTGGCGGCGTCCGGACCGACCAGGTCGACCCCTGGCGCCGTCCGGTGGGCCACCAGCCCTGGCCCGGGGGCGGCTGGCACCCCGGCGGCGGCCAGGGCGCCGCCGGCGGCGGGGCCGAGCAGGCTGACCGCCCCGGCGGCGGGCTCGGCCACCGTGACGTCGTGGCGGAACACGAACCGCGCCAGCCGCTCGGCCAAGGCCGGGGCGGCCTGCGCGTCGGCGTCCAGCAGCACCCCGGCGTCCAGCACGGCCAGCCGGAAGGCGAACTCGATCTTGCCCTTGGGCGACAGCAGCAGCGCCTCGGCGACGTCGCCGGGGCGCAGGCCGGCGGTGTCCTGGGTGCAGACCGCGTGCAGGTACCGCAGCGCGTCGGCGCCGCCGAGGGCGATCGTCGCCAGGTCGGGACGGTCGACCAGCACCACGCCGTCGCGGGCGGCGGCGAGGGCGTCGGATTGGCTGGTCAGCGCGGTCACGACCCCATGGTAGCCAACTTGTTTGCGATCCCTCCGTCGCTGTGGCTAACTGGCCGTACGCGAGAAAGGAGGTGGTCCAGCTGTCAGAACCGGTAGGGACCCGCGAGGTGACTGTCCGGTAGGGCGAACCAGCCTCTGATAGCGGGGGAGGGATCACCCCCGGAATCCAAACAGTTCACCGAACCCAGGGAGCCCCGGCTTGGTCCGACCGGGGTGGGCACCGCCCGCGAGGGCGGAGGCTCGGCTCCCTGGGTCTTCGCTTGCCCGGCGCCGGTGGCCGGGTGGCGGCTCAGTCCTTGAGCAGCCGGTAGACGACGTAGACGGCGAACACGCCGGCGGCGCCCAGCATCGCGACCAGCAGCGCGGTGTACCAGAACTCCAGGGTCATGCGGGCAGCGTATCAGGTGGCCACGCTGACGCCTGCGGCGCGGCCGGTGACGACCACCGTGCCCGGCCGGGTGTCGACGCCTTCGAGCCGCAGGCCGGCCGGCAGCTCCGGCAGGGGCACCCGGACGGCGAGCAGCGGGGCGACCTGGGACCCGAGCGCCGGGTCGAGGCCGCCGCCCAGCTCCACCTTCTCGGGCGCGAAGGCGATGGCCCCGCGGCTGGCGCTGAGCCTGCCGGTCGCCACCGCCTCCACCGGCTGGCCCAGGAGCTCGGTCCGCAGCCGCACCCGCACCCCGTCCTCCCCGACGTCCAGCGACGCCCCTGGCGCCCGGTCCGCCAGCAGGCGGTTCACCTCGGCCTCGGTCAGCTCCACCTGGCCGTCGGCCCGTCCGACCTCGACCCGGCCGCGCTCGCCCAGCAGCACGTCGCGCGGCACCGTGACGTCGTGGAGGTGGAGCACCAGCCGGGCCGCGTTGACGCCGCCGGCCTGCACGTCGTCCGCGGCCACGTCGACGTTCTCCAGGCGGCCCGTGGCCAGGTTGGGAAGGAACGGGAAGTCGCGGACCTGGACCACCGGCCGCCGGTCGAGGCCGTACTCGCGCTGGAGCACCTCGGTGACCCGGTCCTCGAACACCCGGGCGGCGGCGAAGTCGGCGGCGACGCCGAGGATCAGCAGGACGACGGCGGCGATGAGCAGTTTGCGCATGGTCGTCCCGAGCCTCCCACGATCCCGGCGACCGGTTCCAGTGGGAGGCCCTGTGCTCAGCCGCCGGAGAACGGTGGCAGCAGGGCCAGCTCGGCGCCGTCGGGGACCACCGTGGCCGGGTCGTGCCAGCGCTCGCCGTCGACCAGCACGCTGGAGTACTCGAGCACGGCGGCGAAGCGGTCGCCGAAGCGGTCGCCGAGCCCGGCGAGGATGCCCTCGAGCGGACCGGCCGGCACCTGCACCTCGGGCACCCCGGCCGCCTCCCGCAGGGCGGCGAACAGTCGGATCCGAACCATGCCCGCTATGGTAGGTTGCCGGCGGCGCAGCCGAGCCGCTGAAGCACGTCCTCGGAGGGAACGGTGGCCGAGCTCGCCTGCCTGACCGGCCAGCCCGGGGGGGCCAGGGAGGTCCTGCCCGCCCTGGAGTACCTGGCCCACCCGGTTGCCACGCTGCCGCTGGACGCCTCCAGCCTGGACGCCGCGGCGGGCAGGGACCTGGTGGTGGTCGACGCCACCCGTGACCTCTCCCGGGCGCAGGCGCTCTGCCGGCGGCTGCGGGCGGTCGGCGACCAGGTCGCCATCCTGGTGGTGATGCCCGAGGCGGGCCTGGCCGGGCTGCAGCGCGACTGGGGCGCCTCCGACTTCGTGCTCCCGGCCGCCGGCCCCGCCGAGGTCGAGGCCAGGGTCCGGCTGCTGGCGCAGCGCCCGGAGGCGGCCACCCCCGACGCCGCCGTCCGGGTCGGCGAACTGGTCGTGGACCCGGTCTCCTACCAGGTGCGGCTGCGCGGGCACCCGCTCGACCTCACCTACAAGGAGTTCGAGCTGCTGCGCTTCCTCGCCGCCCGGCCGGGGCGGGTCTCCACCAGGGCCCAGCTCCTCCAGGAGGTCTGGGGCTACGACTTTTTCGGCGGCACCCGCACCGTCGACGTGCACGTCCGCCGCCTGCGCGCCAAGCTCGGCGCCGAGCACGAGTCGATGATCGCCACCATCCGCGGCGTCGGCTACAAGCTGCTCCCGGCCGACCAGGCCCGGGCCGAGCGCGAGGCGGCCACCTAGCCGCAGCGCCCAGGTGGCGGCGGCGCTCAAGGCATCCCTCCGAGCGGTCGAAGACCACAGGGTCGGGTCCGCTCCGGTCCGGAGGAGGCGCCATGCTGGTCCGCCGCCTGCTGATCCTGTCCCTGCTGGTCTCCGGCAAGCTGCTCACGCCGTTGCTCGGGCAGGAGCCGGCGGAGGCCGGCCCGCGCACCGACGCCTCGTTCGTCGCCTCCACCAACGCCCTGCGGGCCCAGCGGGGCCTGCCGAAGCTGCGGGTCTCGCCGACCCTCAGCAAGCTCGCCTACCGCCACTCGGTGGCCATGGCCAAGAAGGACCGGCTGTGGCACAACGACATCTCCAGCGCCACCGACCACTGGGTGTGGCTCGCCCAGAACGTCGGCGTCGGCCGCTCGGTCGCCTCGCTGCAGAAGGCGTTCATGGACTCCCCCACCCACCGCGCCAACATCCTCCGCCGCAAGGCCAACCTGGTCGGGGGTCGGCACCTACATCAGCAAGGGCAGGATCTGGTCACGGTCAACTTCGAGCAGACCACCCCGGTGGCGGCCCTGACCCGCAGGACCCTTTGACAGCATGGCGACCGCGATGGCACCATCGGCGCGCTCTGTCGTGGGCCGCTAGCTCAGTTGGTAGAGCACCCGGCTTTTAACCGGGGTGTCGTCGGTTCGAGGCCGACGCGGCCCACCCCGACCCTGGAGCCGGCCCCCATCGTCTAGTGGCCTAGGACACCACCCTTTCAAGGTGGCGACGCGGATTCGAACTCCGCTGGGGGCACAGAAGGGACACCAGGCACGGTCCCGTGGAGCAGCTTGGCTGTGCTCGCCGCCCTGTCAAGGCGGAGGTCGCGGGTTCAAATCCCGTCGGGACCGCGGTCGCGGACCGGAGGCCGCTCGCGGCCTCCGGCTCCCGCGGGCAGGTAGCTCAGTCGGTAGAGCGTGCGGCTGAAAACCGCAAGGTCGGCGGTTCGATCCCGTCCCTGCCCACCAGGTCCGCCCAGGTCAGCGGGATGGCTGCTGGGACTCCCCCGCTGGACGATCCTCAAGATTGAGGCATCGTTGAGGCATGTCCCGTTGACCTCGGTAGATCTCCGGGAGCTGGGGGACGGCCATCCACCGCCCGGACCCCAGAGACAATCAGCGGCCAGTGGAGCCTGCCCGCCCCACCGGCCGCTCAGGAGCGGTGGCCGCGACCGAGTCGTGAGCGTCAGGCAGGAACACGCGAAATGAGGCGCCACCCCCAGGTCGCTCCTGCACCCAGGCGCGACCGCCGTGCATGCCCGCAAAGTGCGCCACCAGCGCCAAGCCGATGCCGGACCCGGGGGCGTAGGCGGTGATGGTTGGCCCCTGCCGAAACGGCTGGAAGATCGCCTGGCGGACCTCAGCCGGCACACCGGGTCCGGCGTCCTCGACTACCATCAGCGCACCCCCGGCAGCCGCCTGGACCCGCACCCACAATGGCGTGCCGGCGGGGGTGTGCCGGGCCGCGTTGGCCAGCAGGTTCTCCACGATGCGCTCGACCTTGGGGGCGTCGACCGCGATCAGCACGGGCGCGGTCTCCAAGCTGACGGGACGCTCGCCGAGCAGATCCGGCCCTGTGTCCTTGACGATCCGGCTGACCAGCGCACCAAGGTCGACATGTTGACGGTCGGGGTCGAGGGTGCCTTTGGTGAGGCGCTCCAGGTCCAGCAGGTTGGTCAGCAGGCGGCCGAGCTTCCGGGCGTTGCCCACCAGCCGGCCGAGCAGGTCGCGGACCTCGCCGGCCGACAGCAGCTGGTGGCCGCGGTCCAGGGTCGCCGCGATCCCCAGCACCGAGGTGAGCGGGGTCCGCAGGTCGTGGGAGACGGCCTGCAGGAACGCGTCCTTCATCTGGTCCAGCTCGCGGAGGTGCTGGGTGGCGGTCTGCTCCCGCTCCAGGGCGCTTGACAGCTGCTCGGCGGCGGCCTGCTCCCGCTGCAGAGCAGCCGATAGCCGCTCGGTTGCCGCCTGTTCCCGCGCCAAGCTGTCGCGAAGGTCTCGTTCGGCCTGCCGACGCTCGCTCACGTCCCGGGCGATCAGCAGCGTCCCGCTCGGCTGCCCCTGCCGGTCGGGCAGGGCCGAGACGGTCAGCTCATACATGCGACCAGCGATGATCGCCTCGTCCCCGGAGGTGTCGCTCGAAGTGGAGGCGCCATGCCCACCGGAGATGGCGGTTGCCCACGCCGGTACCAGCTGCGCAAGCGGCTGCCCGACGACTTGGCCGATCGGCTGGTCGATCAGCCGCTCGGCAGCCAAGTTGGCATCCACGACCCGCCCGTAGGGGTCCAGCACCACGACCGCATCCTGCATGAGCCGGAAGATCTGGCTGCGCGCGATCGGGGCCAGGTCCAGCAGGCGGAAGCGGAAAACCCCCCACACCAGCACCGCGCCGGTCAGCACGAGCAGGAACGGGGTCAGCTCGACCCGGCCGAACGGCCCGACGTTGAGGTTGTGGAGGATGTTGGCGAGGATCGGCAGCAGCAACGTCACGATGAGCAGCAGGCTCTGGCGCCAGTACAGCCGCGACCGGTGCAGCAGCGTCCACACAAACAGCGCCGTGCAGCCCCAGATGACCAGGTCGGCGTAGACCAGGAACGGCCAGAACAGCGGCCCGACCTGGGCGATGGCGTCCTCCGGGTGGGCCGCCGCCGACGGCGGGTAGTAGCGAACCAGGTCGTGGGTGGCGGGGTTGGCCAGCAGCACGATCACCGCCGCGGGCGGGACCGCCAGCGCGACCATGGCGGGCCGGTTCACCCACCGGTCGCGGCCGGTGTACTGCATGACGAAGGCGAACCAGGCCGGGGGGAGCAGGGCGACGCCCAGCCACTTGGCGTCGCCCCACAGCAGCTTGGTGGGCAGCTCGGTGGCGGCCAGCTCGATGGCGTAGGCAAGGCCCCACCAGCCGGCGGCGGCCAGCACCACCGCCAGGCTCGCCCCGGCCGACGCCCGCCGGTGGCGCCAGACGTAGAAGGCGTAGGCGGCTAGGCAGGCGCCACCGGCCAGCGCCAGCGCGCTGAAGACCCAGTGCTGACCCACACCGTCGCCCCCTCAAGAATGCCCGGCTTCGCCGAACGCAGAGCATACGACAACGGCGTCCTACCGAGCAGGTGTGGCGAGCGGACTGGACGGTGTGGATGCTCTTCTCGCAGAGGCCACATGCGAGGGCTCGTGCTGGCTTCGTTGGTCCCGATAGGGCCGGCCTCGTGGACCGACTCCCGCCGGACGGGTTGTGATGGCTTATTCAATCCTTGCTGCCAGGCTCGCCACCCACCCGCGCGGTGATGTGCCACGCCGCGTGGATCAACCACCGGACGTGATGGCCCTGACCTGCCCTTTCGGGGATGCTTGAGGCGGTGTTGAGGGCGGGTCGAGGACGGCGGCGGCCACGACACTCGCCGCTCCTGCTGAAGCGATGGGATCAGACCGCCCGGCCAGGCAACAGAAGAGCGGCAATCCATGGAAGTGCGGTGGGTTTCGCCAGCCCTGCGCCGCAGCCAACCCAGCCCCGGGTCACGGCCTCGCACGACGGTACGTTGCTGCTGGCCGTTCTTCTCGCAGGCGCACCGTCGATGGCACCGGGTCGCCGTTCGGTGACCCGGTGCCGTGCCCCCCGGACCATGCCCGCCGTGGTCACCTCCTTAGCCTGAATCCACCGATGTCATCGCTGGAGTCGTTCGTTCACCTGGTAAGAGGCCATTTTCTGCCACTCGGGCCGTTCACCTTCTGGATGCAGCGCCCTGCGACCGCCAACAGTTCCTGACCTGCAAGGGCACCGCAGAGCGCACCGAGTCTCGGTGGAT
>Ga0081538_10002241_pt1 | contig 19139 bp, 18 predicted proteins | sample TabmetS5T2R1_FD_71022 | JGI IMG/M metagenome (GOLD analysis project Ga0081538, IMG submission 71022) | Tabebuia heterophylla rhizosphere microbial communities from the University of Puerto Rico - S5T2R1 | ecosystem: Host-associated > Plants > Roots > Rhizosphere ... | reverse complement strand
GGATGCGTTCTTGGCGAGCGCGTCGGACAGGGGGTGACCTGTGGGGCATCTACGCCGGGCGCCGTCGGGAAACTGGCGGGCCGCCTATCGGACCCCGGAGGGCAAGGAGCGGACCAAGACGTTCAGGACCAAGCGGGAGGCGCGGGCGTTCCTGGCCCAGGTCGAGGGCGACAAGACCCGTGGGCTGTATGTTGACCCGGCTGGCGCGCAGCTGCGGTTCCGTGAGCTGGCCGACCGCTGGTGGGCCGCGCGGGAGGTTGAGTTGACCACGGCGGCGGCCAACCGCTCTCGCCTGGATAACCATGTGCTGCCCATGTGGGGTGAATGGCCGATCGGCCGCATCGAGCACCTGGACGTGCAGGCCTGGGTGACGCGGCTGTCGCGCCGGCTGGCTCCAGAGACGGTGGCCTCCTGCCATGGGCTGTTGTCGGCGATCCTGGCCACGGCCGTGCGCAGCCGCAAGCTGGGCGCCAACCCCTGCGATGGTGTCCGCTTGCCGCCTCGCCGCCGGACCGCTGATGCCGGGGTGACGATCACCCGCGACCAGCTCCTGGATCAGGTTCTGCCCGCGCTCCCCCGCCGCTACCGCGCCGTCGTGGCCGCAGCGGCCGGGGCGGGCCTACGTTGGGGTGAATGCGTCGGCCTGCGACGCCGCAACATTGACCTACTGCGCCGCGAGCTCCAGGTGGTCGAGGTCGCGGTGGAGGTCGCCGGCCGCGTGACCTGCAAGCTGTACCCGAAGTCCAAGGCCAGTCGGCGCACCGTGCCGCTGCCCGATTTTGTGATCCAGGCGCTGGCCGAGCATCTGGCCGCCTTCCCGGCCGACCTGGATGAGCTGGTGTTTCGCAACGAGTGCGGTGGGCCGCTGCGGCGGGCCAACTTTCGTCAGCGGGTGTGGCTGCCGGCGCTTGCCCGGTCGGGCTTGGTGGAGCAGCCGAAGTTCCATGACCTGCGCCATTGCTATGCGACCTGGCTCATCTCGGAAGGGGTGCCGGTGAATGTGGTCCAGGCGGTGATGGGCCATGAGCAGGCGAGTACGACCCTGAACCGCTACACCCACGTCCCGGCTGACATCCAGGCCCGGGTGCGGGCGGCGCTGAATGCGCCCGCCGCCTGTTCGCCGCCTGCCGGCATCCGGGCAGCCGGCGACGACCGTTAGCGTAGGGCGTTGACCTGCGACGATGGTGGGTGGGCGTGACAGGTTTCGAACCTGTGGCCTCTGCCGTGTGAAGGCAGCGCTCTCCCGCTGAGCTACACGCCCGTGGTTGGGGGCGAGTCTACGGTTGCGACCCTCCGCCCGCAACGATGGGGACAGGGAACTGGTTCGTTCGTGGTGGGCAGTTCTGCGGATGCGTAGGCGGCGGGGAGTTCCTAGGCTGCCCGGGGGCTGCGTGGGCGGCCTGAAGGGGGTTTCGTGGCGACGCCTGGGCAGTCGAGGGTGCATGGGCATCGGATCGTCAGCCTGCGTGGGGTGCTGGAGCAGCTCGACGGGGATGTGCGGACGGGGCGGGCGAACGGGCTGCGCGGGATCCCGACCGGGTTCAGCCCGCTCGACTCGTATCTGCATGGGGGGCTCCGGGCTGGGGAGCTGTTCCTGGTCGGGGGGGCGCAGGGGGTTGGCAAGAGCACCTGGGCCCTGCAGGTGGCGCGGCATGTGGCGGCCGCGGGGCATGGGCGGGTGCTGTACGTGTGCTACGAGCACCCGGAGGAGTTCCTGCTCGAGCGGCTGATCGCGATGGAGAGCGCGCTGGCCGGCGAGGAGGACCCGATCGGCGTGGGCGACCTGCGGAACCTGCTGGCGGCCAGGGCCAAGGCGGGGGGTCGGGAACGGGGCATCGGTGAGGTGCTGGCCGAGCTGGGCCAGGCCCAGCCGGTGCTGCAGCGGCTGACCGCCTACGAGGAGCGGCTGTTCCTGGTCAAGGCGGGGGTGCTGACCACGGTGGAGGCGATCGGCAGCCTGGTCCGCGCCTGCCCGGGGTCGGGGCCGCTGGTGGTGATCGTCGACTACCTGCAGAAGGTGTCGGTCTACCCCGACCCGCAGACCGAGGAGGAGCAGGTCCGGCGGAGCGTCGAGGGCCTCAAGGAGCTGGCCATGAGCCAGTCGGTGGCGGTGCTGGCGGTGGTCGCCGCCGACGCCGAGGGCGTGAAGGCCCAGCGGATGCGGATCCACCACCTGCGCGGCGACACCGCGCTGGCCTACGAGGCGGACGTGGTGCTGATCATGAACGACAAGCATCGGGCGGTCGCCCGCCACCACGTCGTGTACCACCCCGGCGTGGCCGAGGGCTTCCGCAACTGGGTGGTGCTCTCGCTGGAGAAGAACCGCGGCGGGGTCGACGGCGTCGACTTCGAGCTCCGCAAGCGGTTCGCCCATGCCTGCTTCGACCCGGCCGGCGGCTTCCTCAGCGAGCAGCTGGTGGACGGCCGGATCTACACGACCTGAGCGATGCCGGACACGGTGACCCGACACCCGCCCCTCGAGGCGGTCGACGACGCCCGGACCCGACCCGGTCCCTGGCTGACCATGCCGCGGCTGTGGCTGATCGTGGTCCTCGGGGCGATCGGGGTCATGGAGCTCGTCCAGCTGCCCAGCGCCATCGACCTCGCCTACCACATCAAGGTGGGCCAGCTGATGGTGGCCGAGCATGCGGTGCCGCGAACCGACGTGCTCGCCTGGACGACCGCGGGCGAGCCCTGGCTGGACCAGAACTGGGGCGCCCAGCTGGCGCTGTACAGCGTCTGGCGGCTGGGCGGGTTCCCGCTGCTGACGGTCGTCCACGCAGCCCTGGCCGTGGCCACCTGGGGGCTGGTGGCGGCGGCCTGCCGGCGGCGGACGGCCAACCTGCGCCTGATCGCGGGAGCGGTCCTGGCCGGCTACGCCGCGTCGGCGGCCGCGTTCTCGGTGCGGCCGCAGATGTTCTCGCTGCTGCTGTTCGCGGTCGAGCTGTACCTGCTGGAGGTGGCCAGGACCCGGCCCCGGGCCGCGCTGGCGATCCCGCTGCTGATGCCGTTGTGGGCGAACCTCCATGGCGCCTTCGTCGTCGGGATCGGGTTGCTGGTGGTCGAGGCGGCGGCGGCCGCCTGGCGGCGCGACCGCGCCGGGGTCGCCCGCTGGCTCCTGGTCACGGCGGCCAGCGTGGCCGGGCTGCTGGTCAACCCGTGGGGCGTTCGGGTGCTGGGCTACGCGCTCTCGCTGCCGACCAACCGGACGGTCACCGGGATCGTCTCCGAGTGGGGGCCGACCAGCGCGCGGCACCTGGCCGGGGCCCTTGCCCTGGCGGCGATGGGCCTGCTCGCGGTCGCCCTGACCCGGGCGACCGCGCCCGAGCGGGCGCCAGAGCAGCTGCTGCGGATGGCGCTGCTGGCCGTCCTCGCCGTGTGGGCGATCCGGGCGACCGCCTGGTTCGGTCTGGCCCTGCCGGTGGCCCTGTGCGCGCTGGCCCGAGAGCGCCCGCCGCGACCGGCCAGCGCCGACCGCGGGTCGCCGGTGGCCAGCGGCCTGGTGCTCGCCGTCCTGGCGGTGGCGCTGGTGGCGGCCGCGCCGCCGCTGGGGCGGAACCTGTTCGGCGCTCGCCCCGAGATGACCGCAGCCCCGCGGGCCGCCGCCGACTGGCTGGCCGCCAACCCGCAGCCGGGGCGGATGTTCAACTACCAGCCGTGGGGCTCCTACCTGGAGTTCCGGCTCGGCCCGGAGACCCAGGTGGCGTTCGACTCGCGCATCGAGCTGCCCCCGGCCGACCGCTGGAGCCGCTATCTGCCTGTGTTCACGGGCCGGTGGGACGCCGAGCGACAGCTCGACGCGTGGGACGTCACCTATGTGGTCACCAGCCGGGCGGGGACGCCGGCCCTGGCCGGGCTCCTGGAGGCCTCGGGCCGCTGGCGCCTGGCGTTCTCGAGCGGCGACGAGCTGGTCTACGTCCGGGTGGCGAGCGGCGGGGCGTAGCCGAGCGTCGGGTTGGGCATGCGGTTTGCCCGCCTGCTCTGCTCCTTCGCCATCCCGGTTCAGCTCTCTCGGGTACGTCGTCGGACCACCGCGTCGAATCCGGCGGCGAGCAGGAGGACGGCGCCGGTGACGACCCATTCGTAGCCGGCGGAGTTGGCGCCTTGGATGAGGTCGCTCATGCCGTTGATGATGACGGCGACGACGAGGCCGCCGAGGACGGCGTCGATGACGCGACCGCGGCCGCCGAACAGGGAGGTGCCGCCGATGACGGCGGCACCGACGGCGAGCAGCAGGGTGTTGCCGGCGCCGGCGTTGGACTGGACCGATTGCAGGAGGGAGGCGGCGACCAGGCCGGAGATGGCGGCCATGGCGGAGCCGATGACGAACACCGAGATCCGGATGGTGGACACGGGGATGCCGGCGCGGCGGGCGGCTTCGTCGTTGCCGCCGACGGCGTAGACGTGGCGCCCGTAGCGGGTGCGGGTGAGGGCGAAGTTCCACGAGCTGTAGAGCAGCACCAGCAGCACCACGACCCACGGCATACCCTCCGCCCTGCTGCTGAAGAACGCGTTGTCGGCCAGGTTGCGGTTGATGCCCATCACGTAGGTGAACGCAGCGCCGACGATGGCCACCGCGACCACCTTCGCCGCGATCACCGTGTACGGGGCTGGCGGAAGGCCGGCCCGGCGGCGCCGCAGCGCGTCGTTGACCTTGACCGCGGCGTAGCCACAGACGAACACCGCGAGCAGCGCCCAGCCCAGCCAGATTGGCGCGAAGCTGTTCTCCAACTTGATGAGTGGGGTGTCGGCGGGCAGGTTCACCGAGCCTTGCCCACCGATGAGGATCAGCGTGACGCCCTGGAACGCCAGGAACGTGGCCAGCGTGATCACGAAGGAGGGAATGCCGACCCGGGCGCGCAGCCAGCCGATGGCCAGGCCGATGCCAATGCCGGCCCCGAGCGCGACGAGGATCCCCAGCCACCAGCTGAGGCCGTGGCGCAGCATCAGGACGGCCATGATGGCCGAGCACAGCCCTCCGGTGGTGCCGGCGGACAGGTCGATCTCGCCGAGCAGCAGCACGAACACCAGTCCCATCGCCATGATGATGATCGGGGCGGCCTGGATGACCAGCGTCTCCAGGTTGTATGCGCTCAGGAAGCCCTGGTGCACGACCGCGAAGATCACCGTGACGACGATGAGGCCGACCAGCGCGGGGACGGAGCCCAGGTCTCCGCCGCGGAGCCGGGCCAGGTAGCCGCGGGCGTAGGCGGCGAGCGCGGCCGTTCCCTCGGCCGGCTCGGCCCGGCCGGGTCCGTCCTGGGTGACGAGCTCATCGACCGGGGCGCTCATGCCGCGGCTCCAGTCGACTCGGCCGGCGACAGCCCGAGGTCTCCCGAGCGGCCGGCCGTCATCAGCTCCACCACCTGGGTCTGGGTAACCGACGCGCGCGGTACCTGGGCGGCCATCCGGCCCAGGTACAGCACGGCGATCGAGTCGGCGACCTGCATGACGTCGTTCATGTTGTGCGACACCAGGATCACCGCGACGCCCTGGTCGGCGAGCCGGCGGACCAGGTCGAGCACCTGCGCGGTCTGGGCGACGCTCAGCGCGGCGGTCGGCTCGTCGAGGATGACGATTTTCGACCGCCACAGCACCGACTTGGCGATCGCCACGGTCTGCCGCTGGCCACCGGACAGGGTGGACACGACCTGGCGCACCGAGCGGACGGTGCGCACCGACAGCGACGCGAGCACCTGCATCGCCTGCCGCTCCATCGCGTTCTCGTCCAGCGTGCGCAGCCGCGTGAGCTCCTCGCGGCCGAGGAACATGTTGGCGACCACGTCGAGGTTCTCGGACAGCGCCAGGTCCTGGTAGACGATCTCGACGCCGAGCCGGGCGGCGTCCCGCGGCCCGTCGATGGTCTGCGGGGCGCCGTCGAAGAGGAACCTGCCGGCGTCGACGCGGTGGATGCCGCCGATGCACTTGATCAGGGTCGACTTGCCGGCGCCGTTGTCGCCGACCAGTGCGGTCACCTCGCCCGCGTTCGCGGTCAGATCCACCGAGGTCAGGGCGCGCACGGGACCGAACGACTTGTCGATGCTCCGCAGCTCGAGCGTGGGGATGGTTGCCATCTCGGGTTCACCTGCTCTGTTCGGCGCGGGCCCGGAGTCATCGCTGGCCCCGGCCCCGCGGCATGCCGGGCTACGAGACCTGGATCCCGTTGGCGGCGCACAGCTTCTGGAGCGTCGCGGTCGGGCAGACCGCGGCTGCGGTCACGTAGCCGTCCGTCACCGGCCTGGCCACGTTGGCCTTGGTGATGGTCACCGGCGTGGCCAGGAACGACGGCACCTCGCGGCCGTTGGAAGGGTCCTTGGTGGTCGCGGGCGCGGTCGGCTTCTGGCCGGCCAGGATCTGGCTGGCGAGCTTGATCGCCACGTTGGCTTCACCGGCTACCGGCTTGTAGATGGTGAAGCACTGGGCGCCTTCCATGATGTTGTCCAGGCCGCCTGCGGTGGCGTCCTGACCGGACACGGCCACCTTGCCGGTCAGGTTCTGGGACTTGAGCACGTTGACGACCGACTGCGCCATGGTGTCGTTGGCGACCATGACGGCGTTGATGTTCGGGTGCTGGCCGAGCATCGTCGTGAACACCCGTTGCGCGGTCGCGGCGTCCCAGTTGCCGGTCTGGTCGGCGAGCTTGTGCCAGCCTGGCTGCTTGGACAGCACCGAGTTGTAGCCGTCGGCGAACAGCGTGGCGTTGTTGTCGGTCGGCGCGCCGTCGACCTCCACGTAGTTGACGCTGCTCTTGCCCTTCACCTGCGGGCACTGGGTCAGCGCGGTGCCCTGGTCGATGCCGACCTGGACGTTGTCGTACGACACGTAGTACGGCGCGCTGCCGCCGGGAGTGAGCCGGTCATAGTCGATGGTGACCACGTTGTGCTGCTGCGCGAGGCTCTCGATGGCCTTGCCAGATCCCGGGTCGAGGTTCACCACCAGGAGGACGCCGACACCAGCGTTGATGAGCGCCTGAGCCTGCGCCTGCTGGGTCGTGGCGCTGCCGTTCGCGTTGTCCACGTAACAGGTGAGCTTGTAGATCTTGCACTGCTCGCCGATCTGCCGCGGGTCGGCCGACACCCAACGCGGCGAGGACGCCGTGTCCGGCAGCAGAACACCCACCTTGGTATTGGCCGGCTTGGCGCTCCCCCCATTGGCGCCTCCCGAGCCACTGTTGTTACCGCAGGCCGCCAGCCCGACTACCAGCGCCATGGCGACGCCCGCAAAGGCGATGACCCGGAGGGGTCTGCGTCCCATCGGTGCGCTCCTTCCTGATCGGGTACCCGATACCGTGAGCCGAATCCACGCCGGCGATGACCGGCGTCCATGACACGGTGCGACCCGGGATCGCCGCACCGGTGTGCTTGCGACTTCGAGATTGGCGCCGGCCGCGGGCCGCTGTCGTCGCGGCGAGCACCCGTTGTCGCCTCTGGTCTGCCGCAAACCGCGTCTACCCGGTAGCTGCAAGGGCGACCTCGTTCGCCGCGAGGGAGCTGCGCCGATCGATGGGGCCGGGCGTCCGGCGGACGGCTTTTAGCCCTCTTCCTCCAGGGCTTTGAGCTGGCCCTTGAGGTGGCGCAGGAGGACCGCGGTGCGCAGCGACGCCGCCGCGGCGTCGGCGAAGCCCATCAGCACCTCGATCTCGACGTCGGTGAAGACCTCGGTCGGCACCCCGGTCTGGCTGCGGTTGCGGCCGGCCATCAGGACCCCGAAGCCGAGCCGCTCATGCACCAGCGGGACCATCACCAGGGTCTCGGCCCGGCTGCCGGGGATGCCGGCCAGCGCGCCGCGGACGCGGTCGGTGTCCTCGATCAGCCCGACACCGGCCCGGAACAGCTCGCGCATGACGTCACGGCTGTACTCGACGCTCAGGCGCCGCTCGGCCGGGGTGAGGCCGACCCCGCCGGAGACCTCCATCAGGCCCTCGCCGTTGTCGAGCAGCAGCACGACCACGTCGGCCCGGACCCGCCGGGCCGTCTCGGCGGCGGCGATCTGGGGAAGGTCGCGCTCGTAGAACTCCAGCGGCTGGCCGCCGAGCGCCTCGGTGACGCTCTCGATCGAGGCGGTGAGCCGGTCGAAGTCGGCCAGCGGTTGCGGGGCGTCGGGCGAGGCGGGGTCGCGCTCGGCGCTCTCGGGACGGCGGGGAGCGGTGAAGCGCAGGAGGTTGCGGGCGCGGCGGCCCCGTTGCCGGCGGTCCGGCGGGCCCTGGCCGGCGGCCTCGGGGTCGTCCACGCCGGGGATCGCGGGTCCGGGCGGCCGGGCCGGGGTTCCCGGGGTGGGCCCGGGCATGGCCTCGGCCACCTCCGCCGCCGCCCGGATCACCTCGGGGGCGCCGGGCGGGACGCCCACGGGTCCGGTGGGTGGCCGGGGGCTGGCGGGCGGCGCCTTCTCGGGTTCGGGGCCGCCGGGCGCCGCCGGAGGTGGACCGGTCGGCTGGGTCGCCCGCTCGGATGGTGGCGGGGCGGCCGGAGGGGGTGGTTCGGCTTGGGGGGCCGCGGGGCGCGACTCGGGGGCCGGCGGGCGCGGCTGGGCTCGGGTGGCCGAGGAGCGCGACTCCGGGGCTGGTGGGCGCGGTTGGGTGGCCGGAGAGGGCGGCGCCTCAGCGGCGGGTGGGGTCGGCTGGGCGGGCGGCTCCTGGGGACCCGGTCGGTCGCGCTCCCCTACCCGGGTGCCGCTGGGTGGGGGCGGGGTGGGGGTCGGTGGGAGTCCGCCGGGACGAGCGCGCCGAGCCGACCTGCGTCCCCGGTCGGCCCCTTTGCGGGGCGGCGGAGCGGTCCGGTCCCGCTGGGTCCCGGCGGCGGCCGCCGCGGCCACGGCGGCGGGGTCGCCTCCGCGCTCGGTCGCCGGAGCATCCTGGGTCGTCGCGGCGGCCGAGGCCGCGGCATCGCCGCGGGCGGTCGCCTCGGAGGCGGGTTCCGCGGGCGCCGGCGCGGCGGAGGCGGCCGGTTGGATGGGCGCTGGCTGGGGGCTCGGCGGGGCGGCCGGGTCAGGCGTCGCGCGGGGCTGGGGCGGCGGTTCGGCGGTGGGCCGGTCGGGCCGGGTCGGCCGTGTGGGTCGGGCCGGGCGGTCAGGTTGGGCGGTCCGGCGGGGTCGGGCCGCCGGGGGCGGCGAAGCCGGCCGAGAGGGCTCCGGCGCTGGAGCGGGTGCGGCTGGGCGGGTTGCTGGGGCGTCGGGCGCGGCCGATGCCGTCGGGGACCCAGCCGGCGTCGCTGATGGATCCGGTGCCGCCGGCGGGGTCGATGGAGGGGTGGAGCGGCCTTCGGCCGCCGACGGCTGGGGTTCGCCGGCTGGCTGGGGTGGCGTGGCCGGGCGGGTGGGTTGCTCGGCCCGGGCGGGCTGAGGGGTGGTTGGGGTGGACGGAGGCTGGGCGGGGCTCGAGGGGCGGGCTCCCACCTCGTCCGGGGCCGACCTGACCTGGGCCGACGCGGTCGGCCAAGCCGGGATGTCCGGTGGGGGCAGCTGGGCGGCCTCGGGTGCGACCGGGGCCGGTTCGAAGGCCGGGTTCGATGGCGAGCGGACCTCGGTGGGAGGTGGCGGGGTCTCGGCCTCGGTGGCCGGTTTGCGGCCGCCGAGGCGGCCGGTGAGGCGGCGGAGGAGCGACGACCGCTCGCGGTCGGAACCCTCGGGCGGGGATGCCGCCGGAGTCGCCGGCGACTCCGGCCCGGCGCCGGTCGAGGAAGCGGTCATGCCCGCGGGCCTGGCGGGCTCCGTGGGCGGCGAACCGGCGGCCGGGGGCGAGGTCGCCGGTCCGGGAGCGGAGCCTGAGCCGGGCGAACCCGAGGCGGCGCGGGGCGGCCCCGCGGCTGGCGGGCCCGAACCGGGCGTTCCAGGGTCCGAGCGAGGCGCGGCCGGGCTCGAACCGGGCGACCCGAGGGTCGGGTGGGGCGGCGTGGGGCTTGAAGCCGGTTCCGGAGCGGCTCGCCCGGCCGGCGCTGGGCCGGTCGGCTGGGCGGCGGCCTGGTTGGTCTCGGCCGGCGGGGGCGGCGCGGCGGAGCGGCGTGGGAGCGCTCCCCAGCGGCGGCCGCTCTGGCCAGGCTCGGTGGGCCGGCCCGACGCCGACTGGTCTGCCGGCGGGGGCTGGTCCTGGGAGCTGGCGCCGGGCGGCTGCTCGCCGCCGACCGGTATGGCGGTCGCGGGGCCGTAGCGCTGCCCTCGCCATTTCCAGGTGGAGGCCTCGCCCATGCCAGGCCGCGGCGGGTCGGGCGCCCGTCCGGTGGGCGGGGCCCCGGCCTGGGTGCCAGGTCTCGACCCGGCGGCGGCGGGACGGCTCGGCGGCGATCCGGCTGCTGGCTCCCCGCTCCCGCCGGGGGCTCGGCTCGGCTCCGCGGCGGCGGGATCCCGCCGCTCGGTGGGATCGGGTTCCCGACGCCCTGTCCCCGCCGGCTCCTCGGCCCGCCCCACCCCACGCCGGCTGGGGGCAGCAGGGTCGGTGGTGACCAGGTGCCAGAGCTCCACGATCTCGAACGGCCGCTGCACCACCGAACAGCCGTGCTGCCCCGGAACCGTCGCCGGGTCGTCCGTCGGGTCGAGGACCACCACCAGCCGCCCCCCGAACCGCGACCGGACCAGCTCGATGGCCTTCCTCCGCCGCCGGGTGGGGACGTCGATGACGACGGCGTCGATCGGCTCGGCGGGCAGGGTCAACCAGGACTGGAGATTGGGGAGCTCGGTGACCTCGCCGGTGCCGTGGAGCAGCGCTCGGAGGGCGAGACCCAGCGAGGGGTCACGTCGTAGGAGCACGACATGGCGGGACATCTGGCTGTCCTACCCGGCGAAGACTTCGGCGATACGCATGATGGCCGGACCGAGGATCACGACGAACAAGGCTGGGAAGATACAGAAGAGTACGGGGAACAGGACCTTGATGGGAACCTTCATTGCCCGCTCCTCGGCCAGCTGGCGGCGTTTCATGCGCATATCCCTGGCCTGGACGCGGAGCACGTTGGCGACGGACACGCCGAAGACGTCGGCCTGGACCATGGCGAGCACGAAGGCCCGCAGCTCGGGGACGTTGGAGCGCTCGGCCAGGTTGCGCATGGCCTCGTTGCGGCTGCGGCCCAGCTGGACCTCCTGGAGGGTCCGGTAGAACTCGTCGGCGAGGGGGCCGGTGGTGTTCCTGGAGACGTGGGCCATGGCCGCGTCGAAGCCCAGGCCGGCCTCGACGCAGATGGTGAGCAGGTCGATGGAGTCGGCCAGGGACGTGCGGAGCTCCTGCTGGCGGCGCTGCACCGCGTTGGTCAGGACGATGTTGGGCAGCCAGTAGCCGAGCGCGGCGATGGCCAGGAACCCGAGGAAGCGGAGCGGCCAGGCGAAGCTGAACACGGCCACGAACAGCAGGCCGAGGAGCACCCCGACGGTGAGGCAGGCCACCTTGGCGACCAGGACCCGGTCGGGGTCCCAGCCGAAGGGGCTCCCGGCCATGATCAGCTTGCGCCGGATGGCTTCCCTCGCCCCCGCCGGGGTGAAGCGGTGGGCCAGGCCCAGGGCGGCGTTGTGGAAGGGCTTGATCAGGCGCTCGCGGGCCGGGCGGGCCAGCTCGCGGTTGCGCAGGTCGGTCGGCCGCAGCTCGACCGCGCGGATGGCCTGGATGGTCCGGTAGGCCTGGCGGCGCTCGGCCACGATCGACTGGACCGAGTAGGCGATCGCGAACACGGCCAGGAAGGTGGCCAGCGCGCCGATGGCGAGGATGGAGGTCGACATGCGATTCAGACCTTGATCTCGGTGATCTTCTTGAGCCAGAACACGCCCAGGACCATCAGGATCGCCGCCACGACCAGCATCATGATCCCGATGGTGGTGGTGAACAGGGGTCGGAGGAACACGGGGTTCATCAGGAGCAGGGCGGCGAACATCACCACCGGCAGGATGGAGAGGATCACGCTGGAGAGCCGGCCCTCGGCGGAGAGCGCCTTGATCTGCCGTTTCAGCGAGTAGCGGTCGCGGATGGTCTGGGAGACGGTGCTCAGCACCTCGGCCAGGTTCCCGCCGACCTGCCGCTGGAGCCGGATGGCCATAACCGTCCACTTGAAGTCGACACTCTTGGTGCGCTTGGCCATGGCCTCGAACGCCTCCTCCAGCGGCCGGCCGAGGCGGGCCTCGGTCAGGACCCGCTGGAACTCGCCGGCGATCGGATCGCCGGCCTCGTGGACGACCGTGTCCACGGCCTGCTGGAGGCTGTGGCCGGCCTGCAGGGCGCCGGCCAGCAGCTGCAGGGTGCTCGGGAGCTGCTCCTCGAACTTGGCCTGGCGCCGCGACGCCCTGACCGACAGGTACAGGAACGGCGCGACGGTGCCGAGCAGCACCACCAGCGCGGCCACGAGCAGGTTGCGGGTGACGATGAGGGCCAGCAGCGGCGGGATGAACGCCGACCCGAGCGAGATGAGCACGAACTCGGCCACCCGCATGTTGAGCCCGGCCGCCTCCAGGCGGTCCAGGAAGGCCTCCTCCAGGTTGCCCCGGCGCACCAGCGTCTCGGCCATGGCGGTGGCCTTCCCGGCCCACTCGCTGGAGCCGAACGCGGTCAGCCGGATCTGGTCGTCGGCGATGGCCGGGGTGAGCGAGTAGGGCGACAGCCGCTGTCGCAGCGCCCGGTAGGGCCGTCGGCTCGACCCGGGCCGGAGCAGCAGCAGGCAGACGATCAGGACGGCGGTGAACCCTGCCAGGGCGGCCACGTACCGCCCCTGGGGGCTCTCCAGCCGCGACAGCCCCGGGGCCGGCGGCAGCTCGGCCGGGACCGGCGTGGTCGCCGGGCTGGCCCCGCCGGGAAGCGCGAAGTTCGCGTTCTCGTAGAAGCCGACCGCGCCGTTGGCCCTCACCTCGAGCCGGAAGGCCGCGTACTTTCCCAGGCCGGGCGGCAGCTCCATGGTCACCACGTACTGGGAGGCCAGCGCCTGCCCGATGCTGCCGAACTGGGTGACCAGGTCGTCGGCGTTGTTGGCCTCGAAGGCCCGCCCGTCGGTGCCGGTGGCCAGCTGGTTGAGGGCGGCCAGGTCCTGGTTGAAGCCGGGCACCTTCAGCCCGACGGTGTACACGGTCACGTCCGCCTGCTTGGCGGCGTCGATCGCGCGCTCCAGGTTGGCGCTGGAGCCTTCGTCGCGGCCGTCGGACAGCACCACCAGGTTGCGCTGCCCCTGCTCCCCTTCCAGGAGCCGGGAGCCGAGGGCCACGGCGTCGTACAGCGCGGTGTCGCCGCCGGCCTGGAGCCTGTCGATGGCCTGCCGGACCTGCTGGTGGTTGTCGGTGAGCGGCTGGACGACCCGCGGGTCGTCCGAGAACGCCACCAGCCCCAGCCGGGTGCCCTGCGGCATGCGCTGGACGAGGGCGGTGGCGGCGTCCCGGGCGCGGGCGATGTTGTCGTTCACCCGCATGCTGCCGCTCGTGTCAACGGCCAGCATCACCGCGACCTTGCCGCGCTCGCCCTGCTGCTCCTGCAGCGGGGTGGCCTCGGTGACCGGGGCCGACTCCCGGTTGATGGTCGCCGTGAAGCTGCCCCGATCGAGCCGCTGACTGGGATTCCAGGCCGTCCCGGACATGGCCATCGTGACCTTCATGCCCCCTGGCGTCGCCTCGCTGGTCCGGTATTCGACCTCCAGCGGCTCGCTCCCCTGCGTCTGCCCGGCGGCGACGCCGCTGGCGGCGACCGAGCCGAGCAGGAGCAGGGCCGCCACGACCCCGATGCGGGCGATCCGGCGACTCATCGACGCATCGCCAGCGGGACCGAGCCGCTCTCGTGCAGGAACAGGTCGGGCTCGAAGTAGACGCCGTGGTCGCTGAGCCGCTCCAGGAACCGCGGGCGCAGGCCGGTCGGCTGGATGATGCCGCGGAAGCGGCCGTTCTCGTCGATGCCGGCGCCGTAGTCGAACTCGTAGATGTTCTGCAGGGTGATGACGTCGCCCTCCATGCCCACGATCTCGGTCACGTGGGTGAGCCGGCGGGTGCCGTCCTTGAGCCGGGCCTGGTGGACGATCAGGTTGATGGCCGAGGAGATCTGCTCGCGGATGGCCCGCAGCGGGATGTCGACCCCGGCCATCAGGACCATCGTCTCCAGCCGCGACAGCACGTCGCGGGGCGAGTTGGCGTGGACGGTGGTGAGGGAGCCGTCGTGGCCGGTGTTCATCGCCTGGAGCATGTCGAGGGCCTCGCCGCCCCGGACCTCTCCGACCACGATCCGGTCGGGCCGCATCCGCAGGGCGTTGCGGACCAGGTCGCGGATGGTGACCTCGCCCCGGCCCTCGATGTTGGGCGGTCGGTACTCCAGCCGCAGCCAGTGCGGCTGGCGCAGCTGGAGCTCGGCGGCGTCCTCGATGGTGACGATGCGCTCGGCGGCCGGCAGCCAGGACGAGAGGACGTTCAGGGTCGTCGTCTTGCCGGCACCGGCCCCGCCCGAGACCAGGATGTTCAGCCGGCCGGAGACCGCCCTGGCCAGGAACTTGGCCACCTTGGCGGACATGGTGCCGAAGGTGACCAGGTCCTCGGCCTGGTAGGGGTCGGGCGAGAACTTCCGCACGGTCAGGTAGGGGCCGCCGTTGACGCACAGCGGCGAGATCACCGCGTTGATCCGGGAGCCGTCGGGCAGCCGGGCGTCGACGTAGGGGGAGCTCTCGTCGATGCGCCGCCCGACCTGGCCGACCATCTTGTCGATCACCCGGCGCAGGTGGGTCTCGTCGACGAAGCGGCCGTCGGCCGGGAAGATGCGGCCCTCACGCTCCACGTAGATCACGTCGGGCGCGTTGACCATGATCTCGGTGACGGTCGGGTCGCGCAGGAACGGCTCGATCGGCCCGAAGCCGAGCACGTCGTCGGCGATCTCCTCGACCAGGCGCCGGCGCTCGTCCCTGGTGAGCGGCGTCTCCTCCTCCTCCAGGGCCCGCTGCAGCATCTCGCGGACCTTGGTGTGGAGCTGCTCGGCCGACAGCTCGGAGTCGTACAGCCGGGGGCCGAGGGCCTCCACCAGGGCCCGGTGGACCTTCTGGCGCAGCTCGGCCAGAGGGTCGGGCCGGGCCCGGTGCAGCTGGCGCTGGTCGGGCTCGCGGGGCGCGGTCTGGGGCAGCACCCCGGCCGTCCGGGCCCGGGCGATCCGCTCGTGGAGCGAGGACATCGGCGGCTCCTAGGATCGGGCGAACAGCGACCGGCGCTGCTTCTGCTTGGGCCGGCCGTTCGCCGGGCGCTCGACGAGCTGCGCGGCCACCCGGCGGATGGAGTCGGCCACCGGCCCCTTCGGCTCCTCGAGCATGATCGGGCTGCCCTTGTTGACCGACAGCGGGACCGACCGCGAGGAGGGGATGGTCGCGTCCACCGGGGAGCTCAGCAGCTTCTCCACGTCGGGCAGGCGCAGGCCGACCTTGGAGTCGGCCCGGTTGACCACCACCCGGATGCGGTTCTTGGGGAAGTGGAGCAGCTCCATGGTCTGCAGCGTCAGCTTGAGGTTCTTGATGCTGGGCACGTCCAGGGAGCCCAGCATGACCAGCCAGTCCGACTCGTCGAAGGCGGCCAGCACCGGCTCGGAGAACGCCGGCGGGGTGTCGATCACCACGTAGTCGAAGGCGCTGCGCAGCAGCTTGAGGATGTTGCCGATGGCGCCCGGGTTGATGGTGTCGGCGGCGGTCGGCTCGGTGGGCGCGACCAGCGTCCAGATCCCGGAGTCGTGGTGGGTCAGGAACGACTTCAGCGACAGCGCATCGAGCCCGGGGTTCTGGGCGGCGTCGTAGATGGTGTGGGACGGGAACAGGTGCAGCATGATGGCGACGTCGCCGAAGTGGAGGTCGAGGTCGACCAGGGCGACCTCGGTGCCCCCGCGGCTGAGGGCGACGGCCAGGTTGGTGGCCAGGAACGTCTTGCCGCAGCCGCCCTTGGAGCTGAAGACGGTGGCCACCTTGCCGGGGTCCCGCCCCTCGCCGGCGTCGGTGGGCGCCCCGCCGCCGAGCCGGCCGCGCAGCGTCCTGGCGATCTCGATCGCCCTGGCCGCGGCGGTCCGGATGGCGGTCTCGTCGCTGGCCGAGGACAGGACGTCCTTGACCCCGACCCGCAGCGCCTGGCGGATCAGCTCGCCCGACTCCTGGCGGCGGATCAGCAGTACCGAGACGTCGGGGGTGCCCTGCTGCAGGGCGCCGGCCAGGGCGAGGGCGTCGCGGTCGGCCAGGCTGGGCCCGAAGATGGCGGCCAGCACGTCCTTGCCCTCGGCGGCCACGGCGGCCATGGCCTCGTCGGGGTCGGCGGCGCGGACCACCCGGTCGGTCAGCCCCGAGAGGGCGTTGGCCAGCCAGGTGGCGTATTTCTCGTAGGGCTCGACGATGAGGACGGCCATCATTCCCCCTGGCTGGGGGGGATGACGTTGCTGACGGTGATGCCCTGGGTGTTGGGCTGCGGCTTGGCGTTCGGGGGCAGCAGGGTGAGGTAGATCGAGCCGTTCTCGGCCGCGAACACCACCCGCTCGACGTGTTGCTTGGGGATGGCCAGGGTGACCGCAGTCAGGTTCTGGCTCCCCCGCCCCTGGTTGACGCGACCGCCGCTCTGTGAGCTCCCGTTGGGCAGGGCGGTGGCCCCCACGGCCAGCACCTGGATGTCCTGGAGCAGGAAGTGGGTCTTGTCGACCGACTCGCTGCTCTCCTTCTCCTTGTAGGAGAAGACGAGCCCCACCTTGTCCCCGGGGGTCACGAAGCCTGCCACCTGCTTGGTCAGGTCGAGCCCGAGGGACAGCGCCTGGGCGTTCTCGGGAATCTGGAGCAGGCGTCGCCCAGCGACGTCCTCGGCCCCCACCCAACGCTGCTGCAGGAGCTGCTCCCCCTTCACGATGTCGACCGCGGCGTACCGCTGCTCCAGCAGCGGCAGCGAGGTGACCGCCCCGGCGACCACGCTCTTCCTCGGCACCAACTCCCGGCTGATCAGGTTGCGGTTCTGGGCGTCCTCACCGCTCGTGCCGGCCGGGATGGTTTGCCTGGCCACCAGGACGGCCACCAGCTCCAGTTCTCTTCCCGCCCGCCGGTCGGCGCTGGTGACGTAGACGACCATGGCCGCCGTCGCCACCAGGGCGAGCACGACGGCGATGAGGATGGCCAGAACTCTGCTCTGCATACCGGTTCCTCGCTACCTAGCAGCCGCCCGGGCCTCCGGCGGCGGAGATCTGCTCGATCCGCATGGACGCCCGTGCCGTGCCCGTCTGCCACGCCGGCGGATTGGGCATGAACGGGATGACGAGATGGGTCGGGAAGTCGAAGGAGACGGTGAGGTTCCCTCCGACCACGTTGTCGGTGGTCAAACTGCAGTTGGTCAGGTTGCCCAGCCCGGCCTTCGACTCGACGACATTCCAGAACGAAACGCCGCCGCCGAGGTCGGCCCAATTGTCGATGCCGATCACGGCGGTCCTGGCCGCCTCGCGAGCGGCGTTGGTGGCCTGGATGCGGGCGTTGAAGGCGATCCCGAATTGGATGATCCCGAACAGCAGGAGCACCAGCAGAGGGAGGAGCAGCGCGAACTCGACCGCGGCCGCGCCATCTTCCTCCCTGTAGGGCATCACGCTCGGGATCAGGGTCCTGCCGAGGGCGAGCATCTCTCGGGCAACGGGCCGCTGGAGACACAGCTGCCAACCTCGCTGTACCGCCCCTCGACCGCGTTGAAGAGCGCGTAGAAACCTCCGACCAGCAGCAGAGCGATGATGGCAACCATGAGCGCGTACTCGACCGCGGTCACCCCGTCTTGGCGGGCCCGCTGGCCGCCGAGACGAGCTCGCGCAGAGGCGAGCATCGCGGAGAAATACGTCAGCACGAGGACCGGCCCCCTTAGGTTCCCCTACAGGTCAGTGCTCCTGGACATGGTTGGAAGCCATGCCGGCGGGGGGCTCTCGGGGCCTGCCCCGCCGGCATGACAAACCGGTTACGGCTGATCGCAGTTGGCAGCGCTCGGGTTGCTCACACACGTCCCCGTCTCTTGGAACGCGGTGGACACGTTGTTGAACAGAAGGAAGAACCCAGCCACCATGAGCAAGGCGATGATCGCAACCATGAGCGCGTACTCAACCGCGGTCACGCCGTCTTCACGCGCCCGCAGGTCCGCGAACCTGGTGCGGATGTAGTTGACCGTCGTGCTCAGCAGGAGCATTCGTCTGCACCTCCCTTCCCCCCGCAGGGGCCGGCCGGCGGCGCGGCGGCCCAACGACATGTCCCGCTCGTACTCACAGCGCCGGCGGCACTCGGGGAACCCGTCCAATTGCGGGCGTGCCTCGCCAACGCATTGCAGGGGAACCTAGTCGTCCAAGGGGGCACATGCCCATCGGGTCTGGTGCAGATCGGACCTGCGCAAAACTACCCACCCGATCCTGCCCACTCAACACCCCACATTGCTCTCATACGCCTGCTTGGCGCAGTCGGCGTCGTGCTCGAAGCGGTCCTGCACCGCGCCGAACAGGGCGACGACGCCGGAGATGAGCAGGAGCGCGATGATGGTGGCCATCAGGGCGTACTCGACCGAGGTGACGCCGCGCTCCCGCCAACGGGGTTCCCGCATCCTCAACCTCAGCTACAGCGAGAGGGCCAGGCCACCGGCCGGCTGCGCGGCCACGACGGTCAGGCGCCGCTCCATCCTTGACGACGGGTCCTCCTGCTCGTCGGGCTCAGCCCCCGCCCGCGCGCCGCCCGCGCCCTCCTCGAACCGCCCCGGGACCGGCGGCTTGCCCGGCCGGGTGGAGAGCACCAGCGACTCCAAGGCGTCGACCAGCTTGGCCGGCAGGCGCCCCAGGCCGGCCTCCTGCCGCAGCACGGCCATGGCGTCCCGCTCGGACAGGGCCGGCCGGTGGGGCCGGGGCCGGGTCAGGGCCGCCCAGGTGTCGACCATCCCGAGCACCTGGGCGGCGAACGGCACCTGGCGGCCGCGCAGGCCCCGGGGGTAGCCGGAGCCGTCGAGGCGCTCGTGGTGGGCGCGGACGGCCGCCACCGGCAGCCCCACCCGGGCCAGTGGCTCCAGGATGTCCCCGGAGATGTCGGCGTGCCCGTGCAGCAGCTCGACCGCCTCGGGGGCCAGCGGGCCCGGCGGGGCCAGCAGGTCGGCGGGCAGGGCCAGCATGCCGATGTCGAGGAACAGGCCGGCCAGCTCCATCCCCCGGACCCGCAGCGGCGGCCAGCCGAGGGCGTCGGTCAGGTCGCGGGTGATCG
>Ga0081538_10002240_pt1 | contig 19142 bp, 19 predicted proteins | sample TabmetS5T2R1_FD_71022 | JGI IMG/M metagenome (GOLD analysis project Ga0081538, IMG submission 71022) | Tabebuia heterophylla rhizosphere microbial communities from the University of Puerto Rico - S5T2R1 | ecosystem: Host-associated > Plants > Roots > Rhizosphere ... | reverse complement strand
GATGCGCTGCGCGGTCGCGCGGACGGCGAAACCAGCGAGCAAGGGATCGACCGTCTACTCGAGGAGCTGAGCGAGCACGACCAGGTATCACGCATGGTGGTGAAGGAGCTTGAGGACTTCGCTCCGGTCGGCAACGCACCGGCCGAGCGGGCACGACGTCTGATCCCGGTGACGGTCGAATCGGCTTCTGCATCTGAATGAAATCGGTGGACCACACGGCGCGCAAACTCCCGGACGGCTGGACACCGCTGCGCGCTCCATGGTCGCCCGGTGGCGCGCTGACTACACGCCGCCCAAGCCGGCTCAGAGGATGCGCGGATAGGTCCATCGGCTCGGCGAACCGTTGTCAGTGTCGCCCGGAGGCCGAGCTGTAAGACCTGGGCTTAGCTTGTAATACCGTCCGGTTCGGTGTCCACATGCGGGCCTATCCGCTCGGCCTCTAAACCTGGGACATGGCAACCGAGAGCACCACGTGCGCGCCATCTTCGGTCATCACAACGGGCCTGTCGTCGTCGCAGGCTCCTTCGGGGGGTTCGAGCAGCAGGAGCGGGAAGCCCGGGCCCCCCAAGGCCCGGAGCTGGTGGACCAGCTCGAGCGTGATCCCCAGCATCTCTCGAGTCGTGGTTCCAGCGGCCTTGGCGAGCTTCGCTACCGTGACCGGCTCGTCGTCCACGACCCCGCGGGCGATGGTCGCTACGGCGGTCCGCGACAGGTCGTCGAGCTGCTCGTAGAGCCTGACCACCGACTCCCTGCTCCACCCCGCACCCATGCTCATCGCCTCTCGTCGAATCAGGAATTCCCTCACGCGGGGCTCGAGCTCACTGGGAACCGGCACCATCACGTAATCCACGACGCCTCCCTGTGCCCGGGTGATCCATAGATGCGGCGTGGCCTACTGCGCCGTCGCACTTGTGGCAGCTGGCTCTCGAAAGTTCACACTGAAGAAACGGCGCCGGTTCACGCCGTTGAAGCTGGCGTGAATGACCCGATAGTCCCACACCAGGACGTCTCCTGGGTCCGAGTCGATGATGACCGCAGGGATGGCGGTGCTGTCGACACCGAACAGATCGCGCGTCCTTCCAACTTCCCGGAACGAGCTCCTGAGACGCAGGGCATAGTCGCCTTCCCAGAAGTGTGTGCCTGGTAGCACGCGGATCGCACCCGAGTCGTCCCGTAGCTGATCGAGGTAAAAGGATATCTTGATGTGGCGCTGGGTCATCGGCGCGCCGTAGGTATCAGCGTGCCACTCGCTATGACAGAATGCGAGGTTCCCATCGCTCTCGGCATACTCGATATCATCGCCGAGAGTTGCCCGCGCTATCCCGACGATCCTCTCGTCCTCCGGCAGCTTTGCGAGTACAGGATGCCTATCAACAAACGCTGGAATGATGATGCGTCGATCGTTGCGATGCAGCGCTTCATTCATGTCCATCCGGGCGTGTTTAGGATCGGAAAAAACCGCTTCGAACGCCTCTGTGATCTCCTCGATCTCGTCGGCAAAGAGCCTGGGGATGTGGAGATACCCGAACATCTCCAGGAAGTTCGCCTGCTGTTCCGTCACGACCCCCATCGCTGGCCACGCTAGCCACGGGCTTCGGCGTCGTCGACCGGGCTCGTCGGTCCCGCCCCCCGTTGCAGCCGTGAGCCGGCGCGACGCAACCTGGTCGTGCGATACTCGCGCGGGGTTGTCGGCTGGGGGTGTCAGCCGGCTGTGTGTGTAACGCACGAAAGGCCGAGGCGATGCCAACCAACGTGGACATGGAGGTGACCAACCGCTGCAACGCGAGATGCCACTTCTGTCCGCGGGATCGCACGCCGCACCAGGGGCTCATGGCGCCCGATGTGTTCGACAAGGCGTTGGAGCGGGCTGTCGAGTACCGAGATGTCGCAGCCGACCTACCCGACCCCGACATACACATCAGCCTGTGCGGCCTCGGCGAGCCGCTGCTGAATCGCCATGCCGTTGACTACGTCCGCCTCGCCCGGGCCGAAGGGTTCGTGGTCAAGATGTCGAGCAACGCCTCACTGCTCGACGAGCGCCGTTCGGCAGCCCTCCTGGAGGCGGGACTCCAGGAGATCCTCATCAACGTCGGCGAGGAGGGCGAGGACTACGAGGAGATCTACCACCTCCCGTTCCAGCGGACCCTGGAGAACGTGCTCCGGTTCAAGGACATGGCGAAGGATGTCTGCCGCGTCGTCATGGTGCTCGTCGACCATCGCGGCGACCCGACCCACGTGGCGCGGATGCGGCAGTACTGGGCGGACCGTGGCATCGAGCACGCGCTCAGCTACGAGATCATGAATCGGGGCGGCTCCCTGTTCGTCGAGCACATGCAGTACGAGCGCTACCCGGAACACGCCGAGGCCCGGGCCCGGCTCGCGCACGCGCTCGGGACTCCGCTATGCGGGGCACCCTTCGTGTTCCTCTTCGTCGGCTACGACGGTCAGTACTACCTGTGTTGCTCCGACTGGGAGAAGCAAACACCGCTGGGCAGCGTCTTCGCGAAGTCATTCATGGACGTGGCCCGGGCCAAGCTCGCTTTGGTGGTCTCCCGCGACCCCGTGTGTCGCACATGCAACCTCGATCCGATCAACCAACTCACCGGAGAGCTCCGCGCCGAGGCCGCTGGCGACGTACCTCCAGGATCGGCTGACCAGGTGCTGGCAAAGATCACCTCTGATAACAAGCTGCTCGGCGAGGGCGTGCTTGGACCACTCGGCGTCGAGGTCCCAGTGGCGCCACCCGGTCGGCGGCTGATTCCCGTGCGCGCGGTGTAGCGCGGGGCTGCTCTTCATCGCCCCGTGCCACCGACCGCGGCATCTCGATACAGTCCGCGACCAATGGGGACTGAGAGGGGGGACGCAGGGCCGGGAGACGCCCTTGGAGCAACGGGGCGGCGCGACTTCCTGCGCAAGGCGACCATGGCCAGCACCGGCGCGTTTGCCGTGCCCATGATCGTCACCGTCGACCCCGCCGATGCCCAAGCCCCCACCAGCCCACACCCCGGGCCACCGGGGTCCTCGAACCGTCCCCAGTCGTCCGCAGTGCACCCTGTGAACGAACCCGCCGCGGGCAGCGGTCCCCAGAACTCCACGACCGGGGGCAGTCTGGCGAGCCGTCGGGGAGCGTTGGGCCGCACCGAGCTGCCACGTACCGGCGCCGATATAGACCGCATGGTGGCCGCCGGGTTGGCCGCCACGACCGGCGGCGCAGCACTCGTCCTGTGGAGCGCCAAGGCGGGGCCCAGGCCGGCTGCTCCCGAGCCCCCCTCCCCCGGGGCTGCCGACCCAGAGACGACCGCCTGAGCCAAGGGGAGCCGACTGGCCGCGTCGCCTGACACCGCCCCAGCGCCGGCACCGACACGAGGCCGGCGGGAGCGGGCGACTCAGGTCGGCCGCTTCGCTGGGCGCGCGGGCGGTGCGCTGGTCGACCAGGTGCTGTCCAGCGGCACGCAGCTCTTGCTCATCGTCCTCGTGGCCCGACAGGCCGACCCCACGACCTTCGGTGCCGTGAGCGTCGCCTTGCTGGCTCACGGCCTTCTGTTGGGTGTGATGCGCGCCGGCGTCGGCGAGATTGTCCTGCTGCGTTGTCGCGCACACCGCCCGGCGGCGGGCCGCGAAGCGCGACGCGGCCTCTTCCTCGCGCTGGTGGTGGCGGCGGCTGCCGCACTCGGGTACGTCGGTGCTGCGTCCGTCATCGGCGGCCAGGTTGGTCATTTCCTCCTGCTGATGGCCCTCGCCGGCCCGCTGGTGTACGCGCAGGACGTCCTCCGCTACGTCGCGTACGGTGCGGGGCGGGTGGACCATGCGGTCGCCCTGGATGCCGTCTGGTTCGTGGTCCAGGTCACAGCGTCCGCCATCATCGTCGCGGCCGGCGACGCCACCCCGACGGGCCTAATCCTCGCATGGGTGCTCGGAGCCGCGGCCGGGTGGGCGAGCTTCGCCGTTCCACGACGACTCTGGCCACGCCCGGTGGCCGTTCGCCGCTGGTGGACGGAGGAGCGTGCGCGGGCCGGGGGGTTCCTCGCCGACTTCCTCGTGTCGAACGGGATGTGGCAGGCCTCGTTCCTGCTGCTCGGCGCGCTCATGTCACTGGAGGAGCTCGGCGCCCTGAGGGTGGCCATCGTGGCCGTGAGCCCGCTCGCCAACCTGCTCGCTGGGGTGCGGACACTCGGCCTTGCCCACCTTGCCGACCTACGGGCGCATCCGCTTCGCGCCTACCGCCGGGCGGCGCAGATCGGCCTGGGGCTGGCTGGTGCAGCCGCCATCTACGGGGCTTGCCTCGTGCTGCTCCCCGACAACTGGGGCTCAGAGTTGTTCGGGGAGACATGGGCGGAGGCCGTGGTGCTCGTCGGCATCGTGGCCGTGGCGGAGGTGATACGGCTCCCGACATTCGCGGCGATCGACCTGGTCAAGGTGCTGGGCGGCCCTGTCGACCTGGTGCGCACACGGCTGACCGGTGGCGTCGGCGTGATAGCTGGCTTGCTGCTCGGCGCGCTCGTGGCAGGACCACGCGGGGCCGCGGTCGGCACGGCCATCGGGTATGCGTGGAACGAGCTCGTCTGGTGGAGGCGGGGCCGCTCCTTGGGCCTGTGTCTTGCACGGACGCCACCGCCGGCACCCAGCTGACAACGCCGTCCAGCCCGGAGCCGTGGCCGCAGCGGAGAGTGGAGCCCTGGCCGCAGCTGAGAATACGGCGGTCAGCGGCCTCCGGGTGCGGCCGTCGCGAGCGCGTGGTACACGGCCTCGGTTCGCTGTACCGCCGTGTCGATGGACAGTTGCATGCCGCGCTGCGCCGCCGCCTCGGCCATCCGCTGGCGGGTATCGGGATCCTTCAGGAGCGTGACGAGCGCAATCGCCAGCTCGCGGGGCCGACCCGGCCTGACCAGCAAGCCTTCCCGACCGTGCTCGACCACCTCGGGAACGCCGCCAACAGCGGTGGCCACCACCGGCAAGCCGAGGGCCAAAGCTTCCATGACGGCTACTCCGAGGCCTTCGTAGAGTGACGCCAGGACGAACACGTCGCACGCCGCCATGACCCGTATGGCATCGGGACGGTGACCCAGCAGCAGGAAGCGGTCGCCCAAGCCCAGGCGGGCGTGCTGCGCACGGATCTCCACCTCGAGCGGACCCTGCCCCACCGCCACGAACCGGACTTCGGGGAATTGCGCGATCACTTCGACCGCAGCCTCCAACAGGTCCGGATAGGCCTTCTGCACTCGCAGGTTGGCCACGGTGCCGACCACGAGCGCCTTGGGGTCCAATCCCAGCTCCGCCCGCACCGCTGCCCGCTCGGCGCGCTGCGCACGTACGTGCTCCACCTCGATCCCCTGGAGTACCACCTGGGAGCGACGCTGGATCGTCGTGGGCAGCGATGCCCGGACGGCCTCGGACACGGTGAGGCGGGCGTCGTCGAGGCGGCTGGTAAGGCCGTCGGCCCAACGACTCACTGGCATGTAGCCGTACCAGACGTTGTGGTCCGTGACGACCACACGCGGGCGCAGGCGGCGCGGCAACGAGTGCGTCACGAGCCGAGCGCCGACCGCCATCACGGGGTTGTGGGCATGGACGATGTCGACCGGGTCTTGAACCAACGATCGCCGCAGAGCCGTGAGCCATCGGGGATCGAGCGCGCTTCGGTACCCGAGACAGACGACCGGGACGGCCTCGGCCTCCAGCTCCGGAACGAGCGCCGACTTGTACGGGAGCAGGTAGACGACGCGTACCACCAAGCGCTGGCGATCACGACGTCGCGCCGTCGTCACGAGGAGCCGCTCGGCGCCCCCGGGACCGAGTCCCTTCGTGAGCCAGAGGACGCGCACGGGCGGGGCCCCGTCGGAACGGGAACCGAACGAGCGCGGCGTGCGCGCCCCAGCCGATTGCGCACGGGACAGGACCACCAGCTGCGGGTATGGTATCCCGCGCTACATACAGCAGCTTGAAGGAAGCGGCACCGGGGGGAGTCCGGCTGGGAGGCCCGCCGGGGCACGCCTGACACGGTTCGAGGAACGCCACGTGCAGCTTGCCGACGTCATCACCTCGTTCAGGCGCCACTGGCGTGCAGCGGTTGCGGCCGTGGTGCTGACCGGCGTGGGACTGGGGCTCTTTCTCTTCCTGCGAGACCAGACGCAGCCTCCCGACCGGTGGGAGGCATCGGTCCAGCTCCTCGTGCCGGCGCGCGACGAGACGGGGAAGGTCCCAGAGGGAGTGCCGCCGATGTTGCTGCAGGGGCAGGAGCCGGTCGCGCTCTCGGGAGACGTGACGAACAGAGCGATGAGGAGAGCGGGGGTCGGCGACGACGCCCGCGACGACCTCACGTTCGAGTTCAGCACGAACGAGCTCGGAGACATCATCGTGCTGACAGTGACCGCGCCGACCGAGGACCAGGCGGAAGCCATCGCGGACGGCTACGCCGGGGCGTACATGGCGGCGCGTAGCAGGTCCGTTGCCGAGAGATCCCGCGGCGAGAGCCAGAACGCCGAGCTGGCGCTCGCGACGGTCCAAGAGCGCTTCAACCAGGTCGAGGCCGAGCTGCGACGGATCGACCCCGAGTTGCTGGGGGGCCTACCCGACACTGCCGAGCCGGTCGACGAGGACCCAAACACAGCGGAGGAGCCGATCGGAGTCAACCTCCCGGCGACGACTCCAATCGAGACCCAAAAGCTCGTGTACGAGCGGCAGGACCTGCTCCGCCGGATCGAGACTGCTAGGCGGGGCTTTGCGGAGAACGCGACCAACGCCCTCGTGCCTCGCCCATACGCGAGCGTGGTCGAGCGGGTCGCTCCCGAAAACATCACCCCCGAGCCGCCTACCCCGCTGATCCCGATCGGCGTCGCGTTGGGCGTCGCTGTGCTGGTGGCGCTGGGTCTGCCCGTGCTCCTCGACCGGACCGACCATTCGATCCGGGACAGCCACACCGCCGGTGCCGCGCTGGCCGCACCGGTGCTGTCCACCATCCCGGCGCCCCCGGCGGCCCACCAGGAGGCGTTGGCACGCCCCGGCTCTCCGCGCGCCCACGCCTACCGCACGCTGGCCACCGCCAGCGTGGCCACCGACCAGTTGCCGCGCGCCATAGTGGTCACGGCACCGGTCGGCCACATGCAGGACAGCGTGGCCGCCAACTTCGCCGCCGGCCTCGCCGACCTCGGCCTACGGGTCGCGCTCGTGCCCACCCACGAACGGCAATCATGGTATGCGGATGCCCCCAAAGGCGCGTTGAGGCTGCCCGACTTCCTGGCACTGGCGTACGCCGGTCGGCTCAACGGCGAGGTACCGAACCAGCTCCAACCGACCCCCGTCGAGAACCTGCGGATCCTGCCCCACGGTGACACCGAGGCCGACGCGCTCATCGACGGCATCCCGCCGCTGCTGCGGGCATTCTCCGACGGTGGTGTCGATGTGACCGTGATCGCGGCGCCCTCCATCCTCGAGGACCCGTCCGCAACGATCCTCGCCTGGAGCACGCGCAGCGTTCTCTGGGTGGTCGAGACCGGCGAGGTCACGCAGCAGCAGGCCAACGAAGCGGCCGCCAAGCTCGAGCTGGCCGGCGCGAGCCCCTTCGGCGTTGCCGTCGTCGACGGAAAGGCTTAGTCGCGCGGTCGTGGAGTTGTCGCGGGCCCTCGAGCCCTCGGACCGGCTCCGCCTGATGCCCAGCGCCACCCGGCGGCTTGGGTCTGACCTGCTGGTGAGCGCCGGCGGCGCGACCCGGCCGGTCGAGCGGCTGACGGGCACCGGGCCGGAGCTGTGGAGCGCGTTCGCCGCCGGGCTCAGCGTTAGCGAGGCCGCAGCCCGCCTCGCCCAACGCACCGGCGCGGCGGTCACCACCGTGGAACCCCACGTCCTGGAGTTCGCGGAGGCGCTCGTCCACGCCCAGCTCGCCGAGCGGGCGCAGTGACGCAGGTCGACCCCATCCTGCTGGCGATCGCCCGGGCTGGCCTGCCCGGGACGGCGCCTCCGCCTCGATACGGCTGGGAGGAGCACCTGGACCTCGTTCTGTCCCAGGGCTTGGCCGGCCTGTTCTCCGCCAGCGCCGCCGCCGGCATGGTCGATATCGACGCCGGCATGGCGGCCCGCCTCCAGCGGCAGCTCGACGCGGAAGCGGTGCGCGCCGTGCAACTCGAGGGTGAGCTCCTGAGGCTTGTGCCTGTGCTCGAGCATCTCGGTGCCGTCGTCCTGAAGGGCGCGGTCCTGGCTCATGCCGCCTATCCCGATCCGCTGCTGCGCCCGTTCACAGATATCGACCTGCTGGTGCCGGGCGACCGCATGAACCACGCCATCTCGGTGCTCGCCACCTACGGCTACCAGCGGACGCGTCCGGAGCCGGCGCCCGGCTACGACACCCGCGTCGCCAAGGCGGTTGCCCTGCAGCACGAGGGCGGGGTCGTCATCGACCTGCACCGGACGCTGGCGGCGGGGAACGCCGGCGAAGGCATCGACGTGCCCGAGATCGTGGCCGCCCGCCGGCAGGTCCCGATCGGTCCCCATACGATCCCGGCCCCGACATGGGAGGCCCACCTCGTCGAGTGCGCCCTCCACGCGGTCGCTGGCGATGGGTTGGCCCGGCCGCTGTCGTTGCGCGACATCGCCGAGGTCACGCACCACCCCTCGCTCGACCCTGGCCGTGCCGCCGAGCTCGCACTGCGCTGGCAGGTGGCCGAGCTCGTGGGTCTCGGGCTGCACGCTGCTCGCGCCGACCTCGGGCTCGAGCTCCCCAACTCCCTTGCCGCCCTCGCTCGCCGGGCCGATATCACCGTCTCGGCGTCGGAGCCCGCCCGCTCGGCCCGCAGCCGGCTCGACGAGGTGCGCAGCGGCGACCTGCGGCGGCGGGCCACCCTGGCCCGGTCGCTCGTCGCACCCTCACCGGAGTTCCTGCGGTGGGCCCACGGCGACGCCCCCCTGCCCCGCCTCTATGGCCGCCGGTGGCGGTCGCTCTACGAGCGAGCCCTGGACGCGCGACGGGGCGAGCCCGAGACCGGACCGTCCACGGACAGCGGGCTCGCCGCCGACGGCAACGGCACGGACGCCGTGGTCCCCGCCGGACCCACAGGGTCGCCGCCCGCCGTGGCCCGTGACACACCGTCGTCGGCGTCAGCTCTCCCGATCGTGTTCCGGCGCACCGCCGGAGCGCTGGAGCGTGTGGCCCCTGCGAGCCGGCAAGAGGCATGGAGCCGGGCCCGGCCGCCCCGACAGAACCGCACCAACGGCAACGGGCGCAGCCCCGACGCATCGGGCGGCTCGGGCCGGGACGATGGGAGCGACAATGGCGACGGCCAGGGAGGCGGTGACGACGACGGTTCGGGCCCACCGGCCGGGCCGGCAGCCTCCCACAGTGACCGCACGCGGGGGACCGCTCCCGCCCCACCGCCCCGTAACGGCCTCGCCTTTGGCATCGCTGGCGCCGCGCTACTGACGGTCGCCGCCGTCGGGTCACAGATCGGGTCGAACGACCTCGGCGTCGTGTTGGTCCCGCTGGCCGGATTGCTCCTGGCCGGTGCTGCGTCCCGGCGGATCGCCCGGTTGCGCCCCGACGAGGCGTGGGTGGGGCGCTGGCTCGTGCTCGCCGTCGTCGTCAAGATCGGCGCGTCGTACTACCGCTACCACACCGCGTTCAACAGCTATGGCGGTGTCGCCGACGCCTCCGGCTACGACGAGTGGGGCAGGGCGCTCGCGCGGGCGTGGCTCGATGGAGGCAGCGCGCCCGAGTTGCCGAACCTCCGCGAGTTCAACTTCATCCGGTGGTTCACGGGGGTCGTCTACTACGGGTTCGGCACCAACATGGTGGCGGGCTTCTTCGTGTTCGGGTTGCTGGCCGTCGTCGGGTCGTACCTCTGGTACCGGGCGACGGCCGACGCCGTTCCCGGCGTCAACAAGCGCCTGTACCTGGCCCTCGTGCTGTTCGCGCCCAGCGTCGCCTTTTGGCCCTCATCGATCGGGAAGGAATCGCTGATGCAGCTCGGCGTCGGCACCGTCGCCCTTGCCACCGCCCACCTGCTCAATCACCGGCTGGCGAGGGCCGCCGTCATGGGGTTCGCCGGCGGCTGGCTGCTGTGGGTGGTGCGGCCCCACCTGGTGGCTTTGGTCACGCTCGCCGGGGGCTGCGCCTATGCCGGGGGCCGGGTCCGCGGCCGCGGCGGTGCCATGCGCTCGCTGATGGCGCGGCCGGTCGGCTTGCTCGCCGTGGTGCTCGTAGCGGCGTTCACGGTCAGCCAGGCAACCGAGTTCCTCGGCATGGAGGACCTGTCGCTGACGTCCATCGAGGCCGAGCTCGACGAGAACACCGAGCGCACCTCGATGGGCGGATCGGAGTTCGAACATGGCGGCAACTCGCTCAACCCCCTGCGCCTCCCCGAGGGTGCGGTCACGGTCCTGCTACGGCCGTTCCCATGGGAGACCGACAGCAACCTCCAACTGCTCTCGTCGCTCGAGTCGGCCCTGCTGGCCGGGCTCATCGTGGCCCGTCTGCGGTCAATACGAACTGCCCTCACGCGCGCACGGTCGACGCCCTTCCTGCTCTACTGCTGGACCCTCGTCATCCTCTACGCCGCCACCTTCTCCTCGATCGCCAACTTCGGCCTGCTGGTGCGTCAGCGGTCGTTGGTGCTGCCGGCCCTGTACGTCCTCATCTCGGTGCGCCCCGACACCGCCGCGCCACGATCGGCGCCCACCCGGCCCCGACAGCTGGCCATGGCTGGGGGCCCCCATGGCGCCTAGCGGCCTGCTACGGCGGGCGGTGAAGGAGGCGGCGGTTGGCGTCGACGCGTTGCGTCGCCCGCCGCGCGGCGTGGTCGTGCTGATCTACCACCGCGTCGGCGCGGCGTCGGGGCTGGAGCTCGACCTGCCCGTGGATCTCTTCGCGGCGCAGGCGGAGGTCCTCGCGGCCTCCGGCCGGGTTGTCAGCCTCGGCGAGGCACTTGCGTGGCTGGGCCGCCCGGACGACGGCCGGGACACCGACACCGGGTCCGACCCGGTCGTCGTGACGTTCGACGACGGGACGGCGGACTTCGTCGAGCATGCCCTTCCGATCCTCGAACGCCATCGGCTGCCGGTCACGCTGTACGCCGCGACCGCGTTCATCGATGAGGGCCGGCCATTCCCGGGCGATGGCCTTCCCCTGTCGTGGCCGGGCCTGGCCGACGCCTGTGCCACCGGCTTGGTCGACGTGGGGTCGCACACGCACGGACATCGGCTGCTCGACCGACTGCCTTCCGAGCAGATCGACGACGAGCTCGACCGCTCGATCGAGCTGATCGGCGAGCACCTGGGACGACCCCCCATGGACTTCGCCTACCCGAAGGCCGTCGCTGGCTCCCCGGCTGCCGAACAAGCCGTGCGCCGCCGGTTCCGGTCGGCGGCCCTGGGCGGAAGCCGACCGAATCGCGTCGAGGCGACCGACCCGTACCGGCTCGCGCGCTCGCCCATCCAGCGCAGCGACGGCATGCGCTGGTTCGCGCGCAAGCTCGAGGGCGGCATGGCCGCCGAGGAGCGGCTGCGCCGGCTGGTCAACCGGTGGCGGTATGCGGGGGCGACGACATGAATGCCGGCGGACCACGGTCGCACGCGTGGCCGAACGAGCCATCCACGCAGCGCTGACCGAGCGCCACCGGGTGGCGCGACCGACGCCGACGCGCCAGACTTGCTGCTCGTGGCGGCGACAGGTTGGGGAGCCGCTGGGCGCCCGCTGGCACAGATGCCGACCGCTGACCAGGTGCCGATCGCAGGCACCGTGGCGGTCCCCACGGTCACGCGCCCTGCCGGCGACGACGGAGCGCCGTCGAACAATGGGGCAAGGCAGGCAATCGACGGGCCGCGGGCTGGGGACGCGCCATGGCGTGTGCGGCGCTTTCGGGCCTCGCGGGGGCTCGACCTCGCGGTGGCCGTGCCGGTGTTGGTGCTCGCCTCGCCCGTGATCCTCGGGGTGGCGCTGCTGATCCGCCTCCGCATGGGCTCGCCCGTGCTGTTCCGCCAGGAGCGCGCGGGCCTGGATGGCGAGGGGTTCGAGCTCGTCAAGTTCCGCACCATGCGGCTGGCGGCACCGGGCGACGACGGACCCGACTCCGACGCCGACCGCCTGACGCCGCTCGGCCGGGCGCTGCGCGCCACGAGCCTCGACGAGCTGCCGACGCTGCTCAACGTTGTCCGCGGGGACATGAGCCTCGTCGGCCCCCGGCCTCTGCCGGTGCGCTACCTACCCCGCTACTCCCCGAAGCACGCCCGCCGTCACGCCGTCCGTCCCGGCATCACCGGCTGGGCCCAGGCCAACGGCCGCAACGCCCTCTCGTGGGACGAGCAACTCGACATGGATGTCTGGTACGTCGACCGCAAGTCGCTGCGCCTCGACATGCGGATCCTTCGCCACACGCTGGCGCGCGTGGTGCGGCGGGACGGTATCAGCGCCGACGGCCACGCCACCCGCCCCGAGTTTCCCGGGTCCGGCGCATCGAACGCCGAGGTGGTCGGCGTGGGGGCCAACGGCCCGTCGTGACCTTCGGCGAGCCGGTCACGGTCCTGATCTCGTCGGCTGGCCGGCGCGTCGAGCTACTACGCGGGTTCCGACGGGCGCTGGACGCCATCCGGGCGACCCCCGGCCGGGTCCTCGCCACCGACTGCTCCTGGTACTCGAGCGCCTTCCACGACGCCGACGAAGCCTTCCTGGTCCCGCGACTCGACGACCCCGACTTCGTGCCCCGGCTCCTCGAGCTGTGCCTGAAGCACGACATCGACCTGATCGTGCCGACGATCGACACCGAGATGCCGGTGTGGGCCGCGCACCGCGAGCAGTTCGACGAGATCGGCACGACGATCGCGCTGTCGGACGGCGACGTCGTCACGATCGCCGGGGACAAACGGCGCACGCACGACTGGCTGGTGGCGCACGGCTTCCCCACCGTCGAGCAAACGTCACCCGCCGCCACGCTCGCCGATCCGGACACCTGGACGTTCCCGCTTATTGTCAAGCCCCGCTTCGGCAGCGCCGGGCTGGGCGTCGGGCTGGTGCGCGACGCCGAGGAACTGGGGCTCGTCGCCCGCCGCGGCCACGAGCTGGGCGAGATCGTCGTACAGCAGGTGGCGCCGGGGGCGGAGCACACCATCGACGTGCTGGCCGATCGCACGGGTCGCTGCGTGTGCGCCGTGCCGAGGCGCCGCATCGAGGTGCGTGCGGGCGAGGTGAGCAAGGGTGTGACGGTGCGGTCGGCCGCGCTCGAGGACCTGGCTGCCCGGGTCTGCGAGGCCCTCCCTGGCGCCTACGGGGCGCTCAACCTGCAGGTGTTCGTCGACGGCGACAGCGACGAACCCGACAACCTGGCGGTGATCGAGATCAACGCCCGCTTCGGCGGAGGGTTCCCCTTGAGCCTGGAGGCGGGCGCCGACTTTCCCCGCTGGATGATCGAGGAGCTGCTGGGCCTGCCGTCGACGGCGTCCCACGACGCCTGGCGGTCGGGCATGGTCATGCTGCGCTACGACGCCGCGGTGTTCGTCGAAGAGCATCGCCCGCACGAGTGAGGCGAGGGGGAGCGCGGTGCGTCGCCTCGTCGTGTTCGACATCGACGACACCCTCTACATGGAGCGGGACTACGTGCGCAGCGGGTTCGCGGCCGTCGGAGAGTGGGCGCGCCGGGAGCTGGGCGTGGACGACCTGGGGGACCGGGCATCGGCGGCGTTCGAGGCGGGCGTTCGCGGCCGGATCTTCGACGAGGCGCTGGTCGCCTGCGGCGTCCGGTCCAACGGCCTGCTCGTGCCACGGCTCGTGGACGTGTACCGAACGCACACACCGGCCATCGAGTTGCTCGACGACGTGAATGCCTGGCTGTCGGCGCGCCCGCCCGACGTGGCCCTCGCCGTGGTGACCGATGGCCCGGCGGCGAGCCAGGGGGCCAAGGCTGCGGCCCTGGGCCTGGCGGGCTGGGCCGACCCCATCGTGTTCACCGAGGCGCTGGGGCCCGGCCGCGGCAAGCCGCACCCCGCCGCCTTCGAGTGGGTGGAGGCCACCACGGGGATGTTGGGCGCATCCTGCGCCTACGTGGCCGACAACCCGGCCAAGGACTTTGGCGGCCCGCGTGCGCGCGGCTGGCGCACCGTGCGGGTGCGGCGGGCGGGCAGCCTCCATTTCGCGGTCGCGAGCGGCGACGACGTCGACGCGGAGGTCGGCGGTTTCGCCGCCCTGGACGACGCCCTGGGCTGGTGGGCGTGACGGCGCCACCCGGCTGGGCCAGGTTCCCGATCGTGGCCTCGGAGGCGACGGCATGAACAGTGGCGCCCCGACCGTCGTACACGTGGCCACGGTCGACGTGAGCCTGGAGGGACTGTTGGGGGCCCAGCTCGAGGCCATCGCCGCGGCCGGCTACCGCGTCGTCGGCGTGTCGGCGCCGGGGCCGTACGTCGAAGCCTTGTCCCGCCGGGGCGTCGAACACGTGTCCCTGGCCCATGCGACTCGCGCCATGGCACCGCTGGAGGATGTCCGCGCCATGGCCGAGCTGGTGACGCTGCTGCGCAGGATCCGACCGGCGATCGTGCACACGCACACCCCCAAGCCCAGCATCTACGGACGTCTGGTGGCGCGGCTGGCGCGCGTCCCGGTGATCGTCAACACCGTGCATGGTCTGTACGCCCTCCCGGAGGACCCCTGGCCCAAGCGGCTCGTCGTCTACGGCGTCGAGCGGGCCGCCGCCGCCTGCTCGGATGCCGAGCTCGTCGCGAGTCCGGAGGACCTGCGCACGCTCACGCGACTCCGGGTGCCCGCAGAGCGGCTCGTGCTCTTGGATGCCGGCCTCGGCATCGACCTCGAACGCTTCAATCCCGAAGCGGCCACCGCCGCCGACCGGGCCGCCGCCCGCGGCGAGCTCGGCGCGACCGCCGACGACGACGTGGTGGTTGGCGTGGTGGCGCGGCTGGTCCGCGAGAAGGGGTATCTCGAGCTCTTCGATGCCACGGCCCGGCTTCGGCGGCGCCACCCCCAGATCCGGGTGGCGGCGATCGGGCCCGACGAGCCCGACAAGCACGACGCCCTGACGGAGGCCGACTGCCGGGCGGCCCGGGAGACCGGGGTCCGGTTCCTCGGCGCCCGCGACGACGTCCCGCGGCTCTATGGCGGCATGGACATCCTCGTGCTCGCATCGCATCGCGAGGGCTTCCCGCTGACGCCGATGGAGGCGGCGGCGATGGGTGTCCCCGTGGTGGCCACCGACATCAGGGGCTGTCGCCAGGTCGTCGACGACGGGGCCACCGGCCTGCTGGTCCCCGTCGGAGACCCGGTAGCCCTGGCGGCTGCCGTCGCTCGCCTGGTGACGGACCCGGCCGAGCGGCGGCGAATGGGGGCGGCAGCACGCCGTAAGGCCCAGAAAAACTTCGACCAACGGCGCTGCATCGATGTCACGCTGGCCACCTACGAACGGCTGCTGACCCGGGCCGGCCTTGCGCCCCCGGGGCACGCACACGCCGCATGACGACGTGAGCACCCTCGCCGTCGAGGTGCTCGGAACGGCGGTGGGCATCGCGGCGCCAGCGCCGGTCCTGGCACAGGTCCGGAGGTCCCTTGCCGACCTCGAGTCCGCCCCCAGCGCGGACCGCGAGCTCGCACTTGTGCCGACTCGGAACGGATTCGACCTGGTGGATAGGGGACGCGTCGTCCGTCGGGGCGTCGCCCCAGACGTCGGCGCCGCCACCGTGGTCTGGCGCCTCAACGCCATCGCCGCGGAATCGACGTTCCACGTCCTGCTCCACGGGGCTTGCGTCGTCGGGCCGCGTGGTGGGGCCGTGCTGCTGGTGGGCGGGTCGGGTGCGGGCAAGTCGACCTTGACTGCGGCCTGCGTCGGCGCCGGACTCGCCTACCTGTCCGACGAGGTGGCCGCGATCGATCGCCGCACGGGCCTCGTCTCGCCGTACGCGAGACCCCTCAGCATCGACGGTGGGCGGCTCGTGGCGGCCTCGTCACTCGGCTCCGTCGCAAGCGCGGCCGCGACGCCGGTGGCCCTCGTGTTCCCCCGCTACGAGCCGGCGGCCGAGGCCAGGGTGGTCCGACTCGACCCCAGCTGGGCCCTCGCCGCCCTGGCGAGCCACGCGACGAACCTGGCCGCGCTCGGCGGCACCGGACTGGCGTGGCTGGCGGGGCTCGCACTCGGGTGCCCCGCGTACCAGCTCACGCATGCCGACGCGGGGGAGGCAACGATCACCATCGCAGGCACGGCGGAACGGGCAGGGCGCCCAGTCGAACCCGCGGCGGTGCTCGGCGCGATCACGGTCGACACGACGACGGTGGCCGTGGGTGATTCCCTGGCGGTGCTGCACGAGCCCAGCGGGACCATCCACGTGCTGAACCCCGCCGCCGCGGACGTGTGGCGCCGGGCTGCGGTCGGCGACGCCGCCGGCGGCTGGCCCGAGGGATCGGCCAACGCCGCGACCATCGTCCAGCTGACGCGACGCGGCCTGTTGGTGGCTCCGCCCGGCTCTTGACGACGCTGCGCACCTTTCCCGTCGAGGAGTTCCTCTGGGGCCTCGGCGCGGCCGTCCTCGCCCTCCTTGCCGCGGCGGTCGAGTCGCGCTTCCATCCCGACCACGCCCTGGTCATGGGGCTGGTGATAACGGTGGCCGCCCTGGGTGCGATCAGCCGGACGTGGTCCGTCGTCCCGGCGGCCCTGCTGGGACTGGTCGGTGTGGCCGCGGCATTGGCGTGGCTCGATTGGCGCCGCGTGCCCACGCGTCCCTCGCTCACCACGGCAGCAGTCCTCATGACCCCGTTCGCTGCAGTTCTCGCCGTCGACGCATCTTCAACGGGATGGGTCCGCGGGCTGATCGGTGCCAGCGTCGTGCTCGGCGCGCTGGCCGCATCCCGGACCGCCGCCGCGTGGGGCGAGACGGGCGTGCCGCCGGTGCTCTACGCCATCACGGCCGCCGGCGTGTTCGCGGCGGTGCCCGACACCGAGCAGGCCGCAACGCTGCTGGGAGCGAGCGTGCCCATGGCACTGTGCGGTTGGCCGCTCGGGCACGCCCGGCTGGGCCGGATCGGCGCCGGCACCGCCACCGCCCTGTCGGTCTGGGTGGCGGCCGTAGGCGGACGTGGGCGGGAGCCGTCCATCATCGGTGCCGTTGCCTGCCTGGGCCTGCTCGTCACCCTTCCCGCCGGTCGGTGGCTGGCGGTGAGGGCCGGTCATCCCCGCGCCCTCGGTCGCGGTCGTCCCGCCGCGGTTCCGCTCGTGTTCGTTCACCTGGTGGTCGTCGCCGTGGCGTCGAGGGTGGCGGGCGTGACCAGCGACCTCGAGGTGGCGATCCCGGTGGCGGTCGTGACGATGCTCGTGGCCCTGGCCGCGAGCGTGTGGCTGGACGCGACCCAGCCGTGAGGACACAACCGATCCCGCCGATGCCTCGCGGCAGCGAACGCCGATGGTTGCACGCACTAGTGACCGCCACTACAACGGTCGGCGTGGCTGGGGGGCTGGTCCAGCTGGTGCGGGCGGACCGACGCACCGTGCTGCGGTGGACGGTAGTTGTCATCGTCGCCGCCGTGGTCGTCCGGGTCGGATGGGCCGCGTGGATCGCGCACGCCGAACCCGAGGCCGTCAGAACTCCGGACACGCCCGGCTACCTCCAGCCGGCCTGGGCGCTGCTGGACAACGGTCGCTTCAGCCTGTCGCCGGAAGACCCCACCCCCATGTAAGTGCGGACGCCCGGGTATCCGGCGTTCCTGGTGCCGATTCTGTGGCTGACGGACAGCGAGTGGGCGATCAGCCCGATCCAGGCGGTCGTGAGCCTGCTCGCGGTGGCGGCGACGGCGCTGGTCGGGTGGCGGCTCTTCGGGCGGACCGCGGGGCTGCTCGCGGGCGCGGTGGTCGCCGTCGACCCGCTGCAGTTCCTCTCCGGGGGCACGATCATGACCGAGAGCCTGGAGACTGTCGTCCTCACGGCGATCGTCGCCGTCGGCGCCATGGTGTTCGCGCTGCGCAGGCCCACTCAGGTCCCAGCCGCCGCGATGGTCGCCCTCGGGGTCCTCGCCGGCGTCGCCACGATGGTACGGCCGACGTTCTGGCTCTACCCCATCGTTCTCCTCGCCCTGCTCGCGGTCCGGTTCCGGAGCCTCGGGTGGCGGCCACTCGCGTTCCGGCTGCTCGCGTTCGCCCTGCCCGTCGTGGTGGTGGTGGGCGGCTGGCAGCTCCGCAACCACTCGACGGTCGGCTCATGGGACGTGGCGGGGATCGCCGACATCACGACGCCCAGCGGCGCCTCGGATGTCCGGCGCTCCTGAGCGACCCCAACCCTGCCGGCGTGTGCACCAGGTCCTTCCGGTACGGCTGTTGGATGCCCGATCCCGACGCCGTAGGTCAGGGCTTCGACGCCTGGGGCAGCGACGGGATCAGCATCATGCTGGACCATCCCGTGTGGACCGCCAAGATGCTGGCCGAGGGCGTGGCCGGCCAGGTCGCGGGGTCGGGCAGTCGAAGCTGACCTGGTACCTGGGGATCGCCGGGTCGCCGCCGCTCACGCTCGGCCTGTTCGCGTGGGCCTGGGCCTTGTGGGCATTCGCGGTGGTGGGCGCAGTAGCGGGCATCCGTTCCAGGCATCGGGCCTTCTGGGTGTTGGTGATCGTCACCATCGGGTTCGTGATCCTGGTCTCCGCCGGGAAGGCCGGGGACGCTCGCTTTCGGGCGCCGCTGGTCCCCCTGATCGCATTGCTGGCGGCGCTCGGGGTACGAGACTGCGTCGACCGGCTCCGGCGGGGCGCGGTGGCGCCGGGCCGGGTGCGACGGGAACAAGCGGCCGTAGGTGCCCCAGACAGGTGATCGCGACAGCCGCTCGATCGCTGGAGCTGAACGCACCGGGTCGCCGGCCGGTCTGGCTGTGGGCGGGCGCGCTGATCGCCTGCGCGGCGGTCGCGCGGATCGGGTGGGCGGCATGGATTGCACACGCGAACCCCTCGGCGGTCTGGGACCCCGACAGCCCCGGCTACCTCGCTCCCGCTCGGGCGCTCGTGGACGCAGGGCGCTTCACCGTCACGCCGACCGACCCGATCCCGATGTTCATCCGGACACCGGGCTACCCGGTGTTTCTCGCCTCGATCCTCTGGTTCGCCGACAGCCGCTGGACGATCAGCCTGATCCAGGCGATCGTGAGCCTCTTCGCCGTGGCCGCGGTCGTTTGGGTCGGGCGCCGGCTCA
>Ga0081538_10002239_pt1 | contig 19144 bp, 18 predicted proteins | sample TabmetS5T2R1_FD_71022 | JGI IMG/M metagenome (GOLD analysis project Ga0081538, IMG submission 71022) | Tabebuia heterophylla rhizosphere microbial communities from the University of Puerto Rico - S5T2R1 | ecosystem: Host-associated > Plants > Roots > Rhizosphere ... | reverse complement strand
CAAAGTCCTGACACGAGATAAGGTGATCCTTGACTCCAGCTCCGGGAATACCGGCATCGCCTATGCGCTGATCGGAGCGGTGAAAGGCTATCGCGTAGAGTTAGCGGTGCCTCGCAATGTCAGCCAGGAACGCAAGCGGATTTTGCAGGCCTATGGCGCTCACGTCATCTACACCGACCCGCTCGCCGGCTCCGATGGCGCGATTCGGGAGGCGCATCGCCGCTATGAGGCCAACCCAGAGAAGTACTTCCTGCCGGACCAATACAACAATCCGGCGAATTGGTGGGCCCACTACGATACGACCGGACCGGAGATCATCGAGCAGACGAAAGGGCGCATCACCCATTTCGTGGCGGGTGTCGGCACGAGCGGCACCCTGATGGGCACAGGCCGACGGTTGCGCGAGTTCAATCCCCGCATCCAGATCGCGGCCGTGCTGCCGGCCGAGGATTTGCACGGGATCGAGGGGCTGAAACATCTGGAAACAGCCATCGTCCCAGGCATCTGGAATGAGCAGTTCCCCGACCTCAAGCTGGTGGTGCGTACCGAGGATGCCTATACGATGGCACGCCGCCTAGCGCTGGAGGAAGGGATCCTGGTGGGCCAATCGGGCGGGGCTGCGGTATACGCTGCGTTGCAACTGGCTCGACAGGTTTCGGAGGCTGTTATCGTGACGATTTTGCCAGACGCGGGAGACCGCTACTTCAGCACAGGCCTATGGGAGGGATGAGCGCTCATGCGGGTGGCTCGTGCGAAAGCAGAACAAATGTCTGCGCAGGCACTGGCGGAATTTCCCTTCGAGTGCTGCGGCATGATCATCGGGCCGGAGGGGGAGGATATCGGCGCCGACGACATCGTGAGGCCCTGCCACAATGTCCAGCAGGAACTGCACCAAAAATACCCCGAGCGCTTCCCGCGCGATGCGACCGTCGGGTACACTATGGCCAAAGACGACATCGAGGCCATCGTCAAAGAATCGCAAGAACGCGGCTGGATAGTTAAGGTATGTTATCACTCGCATCCCAATACAGGGGCCTATTTTTCCCAGGAGGACCGACGGAACGCCGAGGGCTGGGACCTCTGGTTTCCTGGCGTGCGGTTCGTGGTGCTGTCTGCCTACCCCGGAGAGATTCGCGATATACAGGGGTATCGTTGGGATGAGGCCACGCAAACCTTTGTGTCCGTCCCCGTCGAGGTATCTGAATAGGGGACGTTGACCGGGAGGGTGAGGCTATGTCAACCGAGGTCGTCGTCGATAAAGAATTGAATTTGCAGGGCGAGGTGTGCCCCTACACGTTTGTGAAATCGAAACTGGCGCTGGAAATTATGCAGCCGGGCCAGGTGCTCCGCGTCATCGTGGATAACGATGAATCGGCCGCGAACGTACCCCGCAGCATGCAGAACGAAGGCCACAACGTCCTGGGGGTGACCAAGCTCAACACCAAAGATTGGCAGATCGTCGTCCAAAAGTTCTGAGCCGTGGCTGGCAACAGCCAAGGAGGGTCGAGTGGCCGGTGGGACATCAGCAAAGCTGGCACATTTACGTGCACCGATCAGCGAATTGAATTTTTCCGAGGAGGAAATCCGACGGTATAGCCGGCACATCGTGCTTCCTGAAGTGGGAGGAATCGGCCAGAAACAGATCAACCGTGCGTCAGTGCTGGTGGTTGGCGCCGGAGGATTGGGCTCCCCAGTTGCATTCTATCTCGCGGCGGCCGGTGTGGGAACAATCGGCATCGTCGATGACGACGTCGTCGACACCAGCAATCTGCAACGCCAGATTCTGCATACCACCGCGGACGTGGGGCGGAAGAAAGTGGAGTCAGCACGGGAAGCGTTGCTGGCGCTTAATCCGAACTTGACGATCGTCCCTCATGATGTGCGTCTGAATGCCGGCAACATTCTGGACATCCTCAAAAATTACGACGTGGTGGCCGAGGGCAGCGACAACTTCCCGACCAAATTCCTGGTCAACGATGCCTGCGTGATGACCGACACCCCGCTGTCGATGGCAGGGATCTTTCGCTTTTCGGGGCAGATTCTCACCGTCGTCCCCCGCGAGGGACCCTGCTATCGCTGTTTGATTCCACAACCACCACCGCCCGGTGCCATTCCCAGTTGCCAGGAGGCCGGGGTATTGGGGGCGATGGCGGGGGCGGTCGGGGTTATCCAGGCCACCGAAGTCCTCAAGCTCATTCTGGGTAAGGGTGAGGTGCTACGAGGCCGTCTGTTGCTCTTCGAGGCCCTGCAAATGCGTTTCGAACCCATCGAGGTGAAGCGCAACCCGGAGTGTCCGGTCTGCTCGGAGACGCCATCGATTACCGAGTTGATCGATTACGAGATCGCCTGCGAGATGCAACCGCCTGTCACAACACAGGCATCCCAATAAACCTCTTGCAAGGCTCCCCTCGGATAAATGGAGCAAGGAAGGCTGGGGGGTGCCCAAGCTGGCGTGACCGCTCCCCCTGTGCCCTCCCCGCAACGCACACGGGAGGGATGGGACAGGGGGAAAATGACAGGAGAAGCCGACCGTATGAGTCCCCCTGATGTCGCCCGGCTATCGGTTCGCACCCCCGCTGCATCGCGCGCCAGAAGTCTCAGCATCGCGGGAGGCGTTGCCGCCGCTGCCGCAGCCTTCGTCATCCTGGTGGGAACGGCCTCGAACGATCGCTTGCTGGCGGTGTTCTGGCTCTTTGGGTTGGCCTTTGGATTCGTCCTGCAGCGCAGCCGCTTCTGCTTTGCATCAGCGTTCCGTGATCTGTTCTTGCTGGGGGACGCGCGGGTGATGAAGGGGATCATTGCCGGGTTGGCGGTGGCGACCGCGGGGTTTACGGTGCTGATGGCCCGTCTGCTCCCAGAAGTCGGCTTTGGCAGCCTGCCGCCCGGCGCCACCGTGCTGCCGCTAGGGCTCCATACGCTGGTGGGCGGCACGCTGTTCGGGATCGGTATGGTGCTAGCAGGGGGGTGCACCTCCGGAAGCTTATACCGGGCGGGTGAGGGTTATGTCGGATCGATGGTGGCCCTGCTCGGGATCATGCTGGGTCTGGAAATCTCCTCACATACATGGAATTGGTGGTGGGAGGCGCACATCAGCCGCGCGCCGCTCCTCTGGTTCCCCGAGCAACTCGGATACCTCGGTGGGACGCTGCTGACGTTTGGAGGGCTCCTGCTGTCATTCCTTGTGGTCTCCTGGTGGGAATTTCGGACGTCGATCATGCTCCCCACCAAGCGCGATGAGGGACACGCGGCGTCGAGCTTTGGTGAGCATCTGCGTACCCTCGGCCACACGATCTTCGTGAAGGGTTGGCCGGTCGTCGTCGGTGGTGTCGCGCTTGCTATTCTCAACGTCTTTCTGTACACGTATCGCCACCCGTGGGGAGTCGTCGCAGGGCTTGGGATCTGGGCAGATAAAATTGCCGGGGCGATCAACCTCGGGGCGGGAGAGCTACTGGGGCGTTCGTCATTGGCTGGGTGTGCCTTCGAGCCCGATACGGCAAGCGCTCTCGGGCATATGCCACTGCTCAATCTGGGAGTCATCGCCGGCGCCTTCATCGCTGCGTCGTTGGCCTCAGAATTCAAAATCCGCGTGCCAAAACAGCCGGTGCGTTATGTCCAGTCGATTGGTGGCGGTGTGTTGATGGGGTACGGTGCCGGCCTCGCCTTAGGATGCACCGTCGGGGCGTTCTTCTCGGCGATCCCGTCGCTGGCATTGAATGGCTGGGTGTTTGCGGGAGCCTTGGCGGTCGGCGCCTATATCGGGGTAAAGGTGTTAAATCACTTACCATAGCTGAGAATGCCATGCTTGTCAGTGGAATGAACCACTGAGCTTATCGATCGATTCATTGTGGGATAATGACCCAGTCCACAAGAGGGGCAACCTATGAAACTCGATGTCCGGGGTGAGATCTGTCCCTATCCACAGGTCAAGACTGTGGCGGCCTTGAAAAAATTGGCGCCGAACGACCAACTCGAGGTGCTCACTGATCACCCCCCGGCGCTGGAAACGGTGCCAGCACAGGCGGCGCGGTTCGGTTACGTCGCCGAGATCGAGGAGGTCGGCACTGCGGAATGGTGCATTGTGCTGCGTAAAGACTGAGGTGGAAAGCGCCCTCCATCTTGAAGCGCTCGACGCGGGAGGTCATTCAGATGAAGTGGCGAGGCTCCATGGCAATGCGACATCGGCTACTGCGTGCAGTCTTCCGGATGGTCTTCGTCACCGCCATCGGCATAAGTACGGTAACCGCCGCTGCCTGGGGGGCTGCCGGGGGATACGCCCGACCTGAACTGCTCGCCGAGACGGATTGGCTGGCGCAACACTTCAACGACCCTGGCATCCGCATCGTCGACATGCGCTCGCAGGAGGCATACCGGAAGGGACACATCCCAGGCGCAGTGCATCTCAAATGGGAAGCCCTCAAAGATGCCGACAATGAGGTGTACGTCATCCCGCCCGAGAAGTTGGCCGAGCTGATGGGCCAACTAGGGATTAGCAATGACACGACGGTCGTAGGATATGACGACCAGGGCGGCCTTAGCCCAGCCCGGCTCTGGTGGGTGCTGGACTACTACGGGCATCCGAAGGCCAAGATCCTCAACGGCGGCTGGAATAAATGGGTCAAAGAAAAACACCCGGTCACCACCGAGGCACCGGCGCCGCCTCCCACGCAGTTCAGCACGCAAACGGATGGGCAGAAGATCTGCCTGGTCGAGGAATTGCTGGCGGAGATGAAGCGCTCAAACGTGGTGATCGTCGATGCGCGGTCGCCCGCTGAATACAGCGGCTTTGACGTGCGCGCCAAGCGCGGCGGGCACATCCCCGGGACGGTGAATATCGATTGGGTGCGCAACGTCACCAACAACGACCTCAAAACGTTCAAGCCCGCGGCTGAACTGCGCAAGATGTATGAGGCGGCTGGTGTGACCCCGGACAAAGAGATCATCGTGCATTGCCAGACCGGCGTGCGCGCCGCTCATACGGTATTCACGCTGACCTTACTAGGGTATAACCAACTACGCAATTACGACGGTTCGTGGCAGGAGTGGGGCAATCGCCCTGACCTGCCGATCGCACGCTAGGAGGTTGACGGGTGCGACAGGCTGCCATGGAGGGGTGTGGCGTGAAAATTTCGGCGAGGGGGCGCTATGCCGTGCGCGGAATGTTGGATGTCGCTTTGAATTCCCGCAATTTCCCCACCCCCTTAGCCGATATTTCCTTGCGCCAGGGGATTACCGTTTCAAACCTGGAACAATTGTTCGCGAAACTCAGGCGGGCGGGATTGGTGCGCAGCGTGCGAGGGCCCGGCGGTGGCTATTTCCTCGCCAAGGCGCCGCAACAGATCACCATCGCTGATATCCTGCGCGCCGTCGAAGAACCGTTGGCGCCCGAAGCCAAGACTGCCACCTGTGAACAGGAGTCGAGTACCGGCCAGCGCATCGACGACCTCCTCATTAATGTGCTCTGGAGCCGCCTCACCGACCAGATCCGCCAGATCCTCGAATCGGTGACGCTCCATGACCTAGTCACCGAATGGGAAAAATCCTCGCCGCCGGGGTTTATGGAACATCGCTTCGTCTTCAGCATTTGATGTCGATGCGATGTGATGCGACCACGCGCTAAGACAGGGCGATTCCCCAGATGTCTTCTCGGATCGTCGCATTGCTGACGGACTTCGGTCACCGTGACCCCTTTGTCGGGACGATGAAGGGGGTAATGCTCGGCATCAACCCCGACCTGCAGTGCATCGATATCAGCCACGAGATTCCACCACAGCGGATTCGCGAGGCAGCGATCGTGCTGTCGGCTACTTTCCCATACTTTCCCCCGCGTACGATCTTCCTTGTGGTCGTCGACCCCGGAGTCGGGGGGACGCGACGGCCGATCGTTGTCGAAACAGCCGAGCACCTCTTCGTCGCCCCGGATAACGGCATTCTCGGCCCAGCGCTGGATCAGTCAGAGGTGCGGTGCGTCGTCCACGCCACGGCAACACGGTATTTCCGGCAGCCGATCAGCCGCACCTTTCACGGCCGCGATGTGTTTGCTCCGCTGGCAGCGTGGCTCTCACGTGGGGTGGAGGTGCGCGAAATGGGCCCAACGATCGACGACTATCAGCGCCTGGAGCTGCCACGGCCGCGTGTGCAGGCTGGTGGGGGGGTCGAAGGTGAGGTCGTCTACCAAGATCGCTTTGGCAACCTGAGCACGAACATAACGGAAGCCTGGGTGACAGAGATCTGGGGGCCTCCTCCCTGGCAGGGAGTAGAAGCCCACATCAAAGCATCGGTCATTAGGGGGCTGGATTCGCATTACGCCCAGCGCTCCCCCCACGAATTAGGGATCATCATTAACAGCTGGGGGCTGTTCGAGGTCTTCGCCAATGGCGGGAACGCAGGCCAGGCGACGGGCGCCGTCGAAGGGACTCCGGTCAGCTTATGGCGCGGCGAAACTTCAGAGGAGAGAGGTTAAGGTGCGGGTGAAGCGCAGGTGCTATACCATGGCGTGGCGGCTGCTGAGCACAGTGGCAGCTGTATTGCTGGTGGGGCTGTGTCACGGTCGGGGGGACACGATCATCGTGCCAGCGATGGCGGCGGAGGCGCGGCTTTTCATGGCACAGGCGGCCGGTCAGAGCGCCGACACCGACAAGCCCGAGGGTGGCACGTCGGTAACGCGCGGTATGGGGAAGGAGGCTGTCCGTACGGCGTGGGGCGAGCCCGAGGAAATTCGGAAGATCCGCACCTGCTTCGGCTGGCAGGAGGAATGGGTGTACCGCGGCGATCCGAAGCGCTTCGGGGGCAGTGAGCGCGTCCTGCTCTTTGATGAGGGGGAAGTGCTGACGGAGATCAAATAATCGAGGGTGGTGTCGAGAGTGGCAATCATCGATACGGCGTCGCGGAAGATCAGCGAGACGGCCCCAGCGGGAAAGCGTCCAGACATGATCACCATCAGTCCCGATGGCAAGAACTTGTATATCACCAGCCGCGACGACAACAAACTCTTGGTGCTCTCGGCCGCTGACCTCAGCGTCAAGACGGAGGTGGCGACCGGCGATGAGCCGCACGGCGTGGCTTACCGGAGGTAGGCGGCAAGGGGGCCGATAAGGATTGGGATGTCGTGAAGAAGTTCCCCCTGTGCCCCCTCTCCCGCTAGCCATTCTCAGGGAAACGACTCGTGCGCCAGCACCTTATCAATAGGGGAGCCATATTCGCGCGACTGAAATAAGCATCTGCCCACCTGCTGGGTCTATAGATGGCCTCAGTTCTCTCAGATATTCGAGTATTCGAGCCATTTGTGGGTTCCGACCGACATTCCGCTCTTCTTCTTTGATGTTCTTGACTATTCAGCGATCAAATCGCTCACAAGATTTCGCCTGGTGGTATACCGCCTTCCTCGTGACTGTCGCGGTTTCGGCGGTCTTCTGTGTGCAAGCTGACCAGAGTGCGGGATCGGCCTGCTCGCGAATAACCTGATCGTTGCGTGGAGATCTTCGGTGTGCGACGCAGGTAGTCCTTGATCGCCACGCCGTGCATGCTTCATCCCATCCGTACCCCAGGGTGGGTGGCCTGCTTGGTTTGGCTGGGGGCACGACGCTCACTTACTCGAGTGAGGCATCGAGAAGGTATGCTGATACGCGCTGTCGCTGTCTGGTGCGTTCTTGTGGTGTTGGCTGTGCTGAACGGTGGAGCCAGAAACGTGTGGCTTTCCCCTCGCCTTGGTGAGCAAGCGGGGCATGTCGTAAGTACCTTCACACTCAGTTGCGTCATATTCCTCGTGACATGGCTGACGATCGGATGGATTCGCCCCACAACGCTGCGCGATACGATGCATCTCGGCACACTCTGGCTGGTCCTCACCGTTCTATTCGAGTTTGGTGCCGGCCATTTTCTCTTTGGAAACTCTTGGGAGAAGCTGCTCGCCGACTACCATCTCTTGCGCGGACGCGTCTGGGTACTGGTGCTGATCGTGACGCTCATCGCCCCAATGCTGGCTGCACGTTTGCGGGGCGTCGTGCCGTCATCGCCGCCGTGAGGCTGGTGAAGGCGGGCCGTGTGGCACTGGCACGGCGCCGACAGCCTTGGAACATATAGCGGGGCGACCTGGTGCTCGACTACGAGGACGAAGACGGTCGCCATACATCGGTCTGGATTCTAGGCGCGGAATGTGGTACAAGCGACGGAACGATCTTGCATCGTGCCTTTACCTGTATCGTCCACATCGCGAAGGTGAGGGCGCGAGGAGTCATGGTTATCGTCGATGCACAGGTGCCTATTCGGAGCCTGACACTCCGCAGCGACCGTGGCCGCCCGGTGGGGTCAACATGGCGCACCACCCTGTGCCACTGAAAAGGAGGAGCTGCTTCGGGAGATGGATGCGGGACGATAAGGAGTGGATCACGGGGCGCGGCACTGCTGCGTGGCTTGGATGGCCGCTGCCGCGCACCTGACAGGAATCTATGCCTACCGCAGGCAGAACCTACCCGACAGCGAAGATCAGAAAGGAGAGGTATGGAAAGCCCGAATCGTCCGATCCCTCAGCCTATTACCCCGGAGTCCAAACCTTACTGGGATGGCCTCAAAGAGGGGAAGCTGATGCTCCCCAGGTGTGAGGACTGCGGCAAGCCATTCTTTTACCCACGCGTGCTCTGCCCATTTTGCTCATCCCGCCGGATCAGCTGGATTCAGGCCAGCGGCAAAGGCAAGCTTTATTCCTTCGAGATCGCCTACCAGAACTTTAACCCCGCGTATAAGATCAAGCCGCCATACGTCTTCGCTATGGTCGAGCTTGAAGAGGGTCCACGCATGATGTCTAACCTCATCAACATCGACCCTGACCCTAAGGTGGTCAAGTGTGACATGCCGGTGGAGGTGGTGTTTGAGAAGCTCACCGATGAGATGACCATCCCACTCTTTCAACCGGCCAAATGAGCCGGAGATATCACCGACTTCAGGTATCCGATACCAACCGCTAGACAGGGGAAGAGAGCGATGAAAGAGCTACGCAGTACAGTCTGCATTGTGGGCGTTGACGAGAGCGATGAGATCGGCACCTTGCCGCACAAAAGCCAGTTGACGCTCCATCTGGAGGCGGTCCACAACGCCGTGCGGGATGCCGGTTTGAAGATCTCCGACGTCGACGGCATCTTCACCGCCGGTCAGCATTCCCCAGCCCTCTTGGGAGAAGCATTGGGTATCTCGCCGCGGTACATCGACGGGACCTCCGTTGGTGGCTGTTCGTTTATCATCATGGTCGGTCATGCCCTGCTGGCCTTGCACCATGGGTTGTGCGATGTGGCGGTGGTTTCTCATGGCGAGAGCGGCCGCTCGCATGTCGGGGTGACGCGCAGCCGCGACACGGCTCTGAGCGGCCAGTATGAGATCCCCTATGGCTTTGGCCCGGCTCCAACGAATTTCGGGATGATCACCACACGTCACATGCACGAATATGGGACAACCTTGGAGCAATGGGCGCAGGTGGCGGTGTCAACGCGTCAGTGGGCCTGTCTGAACCCCAAAGCTCGCTTCCGCGAGCCCCTGGCCGTTGAGGATGTGCTCAAATCGCGGCCAGTGTGCTACCCCTTCAATCTGCTGAATATTTGTTTGGTGACCGATGCCGGCGGCGCGGTGGTGCTGACACGGGCCGATCGCGCCAAGAATTGCGCCAAAAAGCCGGTGTATATTTGGGGAGCTGGGGAGGGGAGTGAGCATGTGTCCGTGTCCCAGATGCGCAATCTCACCTTCAGCGAAGCCACTCGCAAAGCCGGGGAGAAGGCCTTTGCCATGGCTGGGGTCACCCATAAGGACTTCAACCACATCATGCTCTACGACGCTTTTACGTCTGGGCCGCCGATCATGCTGGAGTCTCTTGGCTTTTGCAAGCCAGGCGAAGGGGTGTATTTCTTCGAAGAGGGGAAGTCGACCCCCAGTGGCACGTTGCCGATCAACACGAACGGGGGCGGGCTATCCTACACGCACTCCGGAATGTACGGCATTTTCCCCATTATCGAGGCGACGCGCCAGCTCCGTGGCGAGTGCGGGGCGCGCCAGGTTCCCAATGCCAGGATCTCGCTCGTGAACGGGATGGGCGGGATGCTCTCCGCTGCGGGGACACTCGTTCTGTCGAACGAACCATAGCGGGGGATCAGTCTCGGCGGAGACACCGCGGGGGCAGGTGAGATGCCTGCCCCGTATGGTGGTCAGTGCCGGGCCCCTCTAGCGTAGACAAAGTCGGTTTTCGTGATTGCGTCTCACACCAGCATTATCGTCGGCGACCTGTTCTCGTTCCTCATTGATGCCCTACGGCCGACCTCATCGTCCTGCCGATCATCATCACCTTCCACGGCGACGCGACTCAACCTCACGAGCCGCTCGCAATGCATAGCTTGGTTGTGGGCACTGACGCTTCCTCATCGTCTCCGGCTTCCGGCCCGGGCAATAGGATGACTACAGCCGTTTCTTTGCCTTGTTATGCATCAAAAAATATCATTGATAATAAATTTCTCCTGTATGTTATAATCGCGTCCGCTCAACAAGAGCGTGCTGATGATCTGTTCCTTTCTTGCTGTGTTCATACTGGTGTATTCGTAGACGAAATAGCCTGACCATTTCTCACACGTCTCACATCCTTTCAATGGCGTGTGAACAAGGAGTCGTGCTTTCCCAAGCCGGTTGATGTGCACAACCGCACCACACGGGATGGTGCGAATCGCGCCATGATGGAGGAGGATCAACGGGTGGATGATAACACGTTCCGTCTCCATCGACTGGCAGAGGAGGCCCGGAAACAGGCCGAGGAGGTGCTCGCCGCTGAAGGACGTTTTCTGCGAGCCATCACCGAGGTTACGGAGGTGGCATGGTCCAACCTCCAACCCGAGGTGCTCGGCGCCAGGCTGTTAGAAGCAATCGCCCGTGCGCAGGGCTTTGCCTATGGTGCACTCTGGCAAGTGACAGGCCGCCGTACGGAGGCCGTGATCGTCTCCACCGTTGGGGAAAACACTTCGGCCTACCTCGGTTTTCGTCTCAAGCTGAACCATCCTCTAGCCGTCGTGGCGCAGGCGATTCGGACAGCACAACCCATCTTCTGTAACCGGGTTCAGGACACGCCTCTGTCCGCACATCCACTCCACCGAATCGTCTGTCCTAAAGCCCTTCTGGTACTCCCGCTCATTCACCGCAAAGGCGATGTGGTTGGTGCCCTCAGTTTCGGGGACACCGTCAATCCTGAGCGGTTCACCGAGCGCGACCTCATTCAGGGGGTGATCTTGGCGCGCCAGGTCACCCAGGCCATTGAAAACAGCGACTTATCCACGCAACTGCAGTGTCTTGAGGAGTGTCACCGGGTGGTGACGGAGTCGGTCGACGGCGCCCTCTATATGCTGGACGTCGACGGCCGTGTCACCTTTGGTAACGCTGCACTGGAGCGGCTGACCGGCTATCCCCTAGAAGAGCTGCTGGGAGAGCCCGTTACCCTATTCTGTGCTTCCGGAAACGTTGCACATCGCAGGCGGACCTGCCGTGGTCGATCGGCTGGCTCTCCCGTAGAAATCGAGATCATGAGAAAAGACGGGAGACGTATGGCGGCAGAGCTGTCGGGAACGAATCTGCTGCAACACGGGAGGATCGCTGGCTCGGTGGGCGTGCTGCGCGATATCACTGGACGCATGCACACAGCTGAGGAGGTGGACCGGCAGCGGGCAGCAGAACTCATGGCTGAACTGGCGCGGACGCTGAACGCTTCTCTCGACCTCGACACCGTCTTGCAGCGTGTGGTGGAAGGGGCTCGGGCACTCTGCCATAGTGATGTGGCAATGATCGCCTTCCGGGATCCGATGTCAGAGGCCATGCTCATGCGCCACGCAGTCGGGAGTTCCTGTGCGGAGCTTAAAACCCTTCGCATCGAACCAGGCCAAGGAGTCGGCGGCCAAGTACTCCTCAGTGGATACCCGTTCCGGACGGACGATTACGCCAACGACCCTCGCCTGAGCCACGAGTATATCAATTTGGTCAGAGCGCATGGGGTCGTCAGCCTTATAGCGGTGCCGATTCGCATCGGGGCGCGCATCGAGGGCTTGCTCTACGCCGACAATCACTCACCTCGGCTATTCACCGATCATGACGAGGCGATGTTGATCCAGTTGGCCGAGCACGCCGCCATCGCCCTCCACAATGCCCGCCTGTACGAGGAAGCTGAGCGCCGACGACGGGACGCGGAGAGTCTTGCCGACATCGCACGGTTACTCTCGGAATCCCTCGCTCCCCGGGAAGTTGGACGGCACATCGTGGAGAGTGTGCGCGAGCTCTTTAGGACGGTCTCCGCCTCGTTGCTGCAGCTGGACTCGGTTTCGGGGAGCTTCACCGTTCTCGCCAACTCGGGTGAGATGAACTCCGCCTTCGCCAAGCCCATGCGCCTGACAGGAAAGACCGGGCTCATTACCCTCGCCATCCGCAAGCGTCAGCCGGTGGCTACCGCCAATTTTCTAATGCGGGCGCGCATAAGGCGGAGGACCGAGCGCGAGGCGAAACCGCAAGGCACCTTGTACCGTGCAGTGATGGCTATTCCTCTTATCCGCCAGGACCAAGTCATCGGGATACTTACCATCATCGACCACCCCGGACGGATATTCTCCCAGGAAGAGATCAGGCTGGCGCAAGCGTTTGCCGATCGAGCGGCAACCGCCCTCGAGCATGCGCTGCTCTACCAAGACCTACAGCGCGCCCACGACAAGCTCTCGTGCACGCGGGACCGAGTCATCCAGGCGCAGAAAATGGAAGCGGTTGGGCGCTTGGCAGGGGGCATCGCCCACGACTTTAACAACCTCCTCACTGTTATCATGGGACGCGCTGATCTTGTACTGTCTCGCCCTCGCGGCCGAGACCGGCTGCGGCGCAACCTCGCGCTGATCCTCAGCGCCGCCGATAGTGCCGCATCGCTGACACGTCAGCTCTTAGCCTTCAGCCGTCGGCAAGAGCTACTGCCGGAGGTGATCGACCTCAATACGGTGGTGGTGAATGTCAGCACTATGTTGCGCTGGCTGATCGGGGAGGATATCGAAGTCATCATCCGGCTCTCCCCAGGGTTGGGTCATATCAAGGCCGATCCAGGACAACTGGAGCAGGTCCTGATGAACCTGGCGGTGAATGCACGGGATGCCATGCCTCATGGGGGACAGCTGACAATCGAAACCACGAACGTGGTGCTGGATGACGTCTATGCCCAAACGCACTTTGGGGTGCAACCGGGGCATTATGTCCGACTCACTGTGCAGGATACCGGGTGTGGGATGGATGCTGAGACCCAGGCCCATATCTTCGAACCGTTCTTCACCACCAAAGAGCCAGGGAAAGGCACAGGGCTGGGACTCTCCACCGTCTATGGCATCGTCACGCAGAGCGGCGGCCATATCAGTGTCATCAGCACTCCGGGACAGGGGACAATATTGACCATCGACCTCCCGCGCATCGAAGACCCTCTGTCTGTGCTTCCCCGTGACTTGCCTCAAACGTCCCCACCTGAAGGCACAGAGACCGTCCTGTTGGTTGAAGACGAAGAGACCGTTCGCAGTGTAGCGCGCGAGGTCCTGCAGATCGTCGGTTACACCGTCGTGGAAGCGGCCAGTGGAGAGGAGGCTCTGCAGCGGGCCGCTCAACACCCCGGTACGATTCGGCTGCTGCTCACTGATGTGGTGATGCCTGGGATGAGCGGCCGGGAATTGGCCGAGCGGTTGATACTCGATGACCCGACCCTCGGAGTGCTGTATCTATCGGGGTATACCGATGAAGCCATCGCGCATCACGGTGTTCTGGAGGCGGGGATCGAGTTATTGCACAAACCCTTCACTCCAGAAATGCTCGCCCGACGGGTGCGCGAGGTTCTGGACAAGCACGCGACCACACCGGAGCAGCCATGATGCCCTTCTGAGATCCCTCCTTCTTTGGCTCAGTGCCGCCGACACCGGCAAAGATAGCCGCCAGGCACGGGATCTCAGCCGGTGGCCCTCTTGCTTACAGCCCTTTCGTCAGCCCAAACGCCGCAGCCATGAGCATAACCTGCGTGGCGCCCCCATGGGGGGAGCATTTGAGGCACGGCTGCCTCGGCGGGCCGGCCATAGGGTATGAGGGCTTGACGCCTGGAGAGCGACTCGCGTATGATTTCATAGCACAATCGGAATGGCGATTGGATTACTTCGTTCACCGCTTCGAAAAACAATCTATCATACCATTCCGAGGCTTCATCGCATCGGCACAACCATCCGGTCTGGAGACGTGACGCCCGTGACAGCAGCGGCAAATTTTTTCAACCTCTACAACCATGGGTTCATCCGCGTGGCCGTGGGCGTCCCTGAGGTGCAGGTCGCGGACCCAGGATTCAATGCGGCGAAGACCATCGCGCTCATGGAGCAAGCGGCGGCGGAGAAAGCGATCCTGGCGCTGTTCCCCGAGCTCGGGCTATCAGCCTATTCGTGTGAGGATCTATTTCATCAGCAGGCTCTGCTGGATGGCACGATCGGCGCTCTGCAAACCGTGCTCACGGCCTCTGAGGGCCTGAATCTGATCGCGGTGGTCGGCATGCCGCTGCAGGTCCAGCATCTCCTGTTCAACTGCGCAGTCGTGCTCTACCGGGGGCGGATCCTGGGGATTGTGCCGAAAGCCTACCCACCCAACTACCGCGAATTTTATGAATTGCGACAGTTTGCGCCGGCCTCCTCCGCAACCCAGACGGCCATTACGTTATGTGGGCAGGACGACATCCCTTTCGGCGAGCGGTTGCTCTTCCAAGCGAGAGACGACCCCCGCTTCACCTTCTTTGCGGAGATCTGCGAGGACCTCTGGGTCCCGATTCCTCCCTCCTCTTATGCCGCCTTGGCGGGAGCCACGGTTCTCTTAAACCTGTCAGCTTCCAATGTGACGATCGGCAAGGCTGAGTATCGCCACAGTCTGGCCGCGAATCAGTCGTCCCGCTGTTTGGCTGCCTATCTCTATAGCGCTGCCGGAACCGGTGAGTCCACCACAGATTTGGCCTGGGATGGCCAAGCCATGGTATATGAGAACGGCACCTTAATTGCGGAGGCCGAACGGTTCTCATATGCATCTCAGTTGGTCACAGCCGACCTGGACCTGGACCGTCTCTCCCAAGAGCGGATGCGGCAGACCAGCTTCGCCCAAAGCGTGCAGCGGCACCGGGAAGAATTGGGACACTTCCGCACCATCCGCTTTCCGGTTGCGTACCCCACGACGGATCGAGTGCTTCCCGAACGAGTATACGATCGTTTCCCCTACGTGCCGGCGGACCCCGCCGTGCGGGATCGCCGGTGCTATGAGGCCTACAATATCCAGGTTCAGGGGCTGGTCAAACGGCTCAAGAGCTCGCGCATCCCCAAGGTGGTGTTAGGCATCTCCGGCGGGCTTGATTCCACCCATGCCCTGATCGTCGCCGCGCGCGCCATGGACGTGCTGAGTTATCCACGGTCACACATCAAAGCCTATACCATGCCCGGTTTCGCCACCAGCAAGCGCACGCTCGCCAACGCCTGGGCGCTCATGCAGGCCATTGGCTGCGAGGCGCACGAACTCGATATCCGACCGAGCTGTGAGCAGATGCTGCGCGATCTCGACCACCCGTATGCGCGCGGCGAACCGGTCTACGACATCACCTTTGAGAATGTTCAGGCGGGGGAGCGTACCAGCCACCTGTTCCGGCTGGCGAATTATCATCACGCCCTCGTGGTGGGGACAAGCGATCTCAGTGAACTGGCCTTAGGGTGGTCGACATACGGCGTCGGCGACCATATGTCCCACTACAATGTCAATGCCAGCGTCCCCAAGACCTTGATCCAGTATCTCATCCGCTGGGTTGCCGACACTGAACAGCTGGGATCGGAAGCAAGCCGGGTGTTGCGGGCCATCATCGAGACAGAGTTCAGCCCCGAACTCATCCCTGGGGATATCGATGGCGATCAGCCTGGCCAGAAAACGGAGGCAGTGGTCGGACCCTACGAGCTGCAGGACTTCAACATCTACTATACGACCAGGCTGGGGTATCTGCCGACGAAGGTAGCCTTCTTATCCTACTGCTGCTGGCGGGATCGCACGCGCGGTCGATGGCCGGATATTCCGGCGGAAGGGCGGCACCAATATACCATTGGTGAGATCAAACACTGGCTGTCGGTTTTCCTGTGGCGGTTCTTCCAGATCAGCCAGTTCAAGCGCAGCTGCGTGCCCAACGCGCCCAAGGTAGGGTCTGGTGGTTCGCTCTCGCCGCGAGGAGATTACCGGGCACCCAGTGACAGCGAAGCCACGGTGTGGCTCGAACAGCTCGAAGGCATCCCCGACCTGGACCCAGCTGAAGCGCCGGCCACTACCGCGTCCTCGACGGTGGCCAGTCGCCTGTCATAAGAATGGGACGGACCTCGAAGCTCACGGTATCGAGGACTTGTCGTTCGTCATCGACAAGTTCCAGGGTGTGTTGTCCAGGTACAGGCTCCCACGGCAGCGGACCTGTCGCCGAGCCGAGATCCCGTCCATCGAGTACCCACCGCCGCGCGGCGTTCGCGCCATCTCCCACAAAGACGACGCGTTGATGTGCCGCGGGGATGTCTGGGTCAATGGCGATCACCTCCCCTGACACCGGCAGTCTGATCTTCGGGAAACCTCCGGCCAGATGTTTTGCAGGCCAAGGCGGCTCCGTCCCCCGAAGAAACCACTCGCGCCGCTCAGACTCGACGTCGCCGGGAAAGCTGACCTGTCGCTCCACAACCCCGGCCGGTGGAGCCGTGGGTAGGCTCGGCGTGGTGCGGTGCAACCAGGCGACGATGTCTCCCCAGATGGGCGCCGCCCCCATGACGCCGCTGACATTGCGCATCGGTTCGCCTGAGAGATTCCCTACCCAGACGCCGACGGTGTAATGGCGGGTGTAGCCGATGCACCAGTTGTCGCGCATCTCTTTGCTGGTACCGGTCTTTACCGCACTCCAGAAGCGAGTCACGAGGGGGCTTTCGAGGCCAAATGTGATGCTGCGGCTGTCCCGGTCAGAGAGGATGTGCGACAACAGAAAGGCGGTGGCCTCGGAGTAGACTCGTCGGCCGCTCTGGGTGGCTGGCTCGCCCGGTGTCAGGCGCAGCGGGGTCCACAAACCGCTGTTGGCGAGCGTCCGATAGGCATGTACCAGTTCCCAGAGGCTCGCATCGACGGAGCCCAGAGCTAGAGAGGGGCCGTAATAGTCCCCGGACTCGATGGCACCGTTAAGCCCCAGGCCTCGGAGCTGCTGAACGAAGTCCTCGGCTCCGACGAGTCCTAAGGCCCGCACCGCAGGAATATTCAATGACCCCGCCAGTGCGGTTCGCATTGATACCAACCCACGAAATTCCTCATCGTAGTTCCTGGGCCGATACAGCCCACCCACCACCGGCATATTCAGCGGCTCGTCTTCCAGTAGCGAAGCGGGTGTGAGCATTTTTCGATCGAGGGCCATGCCATACAGGAAGGGTTTTAATAGCGAGCCCGTCTGGCGCCTGGCCTGGATGCCATCCACATACCTGGCGCTGGAGAGCTCCCCACTGCCAGCGACATAGGCCAAGACCTCCCCGGTATGATTCTCCACCACCAAGACGGCTCCGTCATAGACGCGCTGGGTCAATATGGCCAGGAGGTGGCGGCGCAGAGCATCAGCAGCAAACGTTTGTAACCGGCCATCGAGCGTCGAATGCAGGGCGAGTGGTCCATCGATCGTGGGCAGCAAGCGGTGAGCCATATGCGGCGCCAGGGAAGCTCTGAGCCCAGTGCCCACGGGTGTAGTGAAGGCCCGCTGCACCGACGCCCTGATGTCCTCAGGGGTGGCGGCTCCCCCGTGGGTCTGCAGTAAGGCCCACGCACGCTGAGCCACCATCGCCGGTTCGGCATTCGGCCCGGGCAACAGTACCGTGAGGATAGCGGCTTCGGCATCGGTGATGCCGTGTGGGGCTTTGCCAAATAACCCCCTTGTAGCAGCCGTAATTCCTTGCAGCTCGCCGCGATAGCTCACAAGATTGAGCTAGGCTTCAAGGATCTCAGCCTTAGACCAGCGGCGCTCCAGGGCCAGGGCGCGGCGCACCTGTCGCCACTTCTGGGGAATCGTCCGCGGTGCGCGGCCCTGGCGCCATTCCGGGTCAATGAGGGTGACGAGCTGCATCGAAATCGTACTGGCGCCGCGCAGCGGCTTCCCGACGAGCTTGCGCGTGACAGCGCCGAGGATCGCCCGGCTGTCGACGCCACCATGGCGGTAAAAGCGCCGATCCTCGGAGGCGATAACCGCCGCCTGCAGAGCCGGGGAGATGTCTGCTAGGGGAGCCCAGGCGAGCCGCCGCCCCTGAAAATCGATCCGCTGTTCATGCAAAATCTCGCCATGTCGGTCCAGCAGGCTGATGTCGGAAGGACGAAACGACTCACGGAGGTCTGCAAATGACGGTAGTGCGCCGTCGGACTCGCGGTCTGTCAACCAGAGAGAAATGGCCGCAGCACATACGATACACGCCAGCAACATGGGCAAGTGACGCCGGATCATGGACGTACCTCGACCACTTCGTTTGGCAGCTCCCCGAAGCTCTCCGGGGCGTAAAGAGCCTCGACCCGTGTCGGCGGCAAGTTGAAGCGGCCGCTCTGGTTCAGTCGCATGGTATATTCAACGATTAGACTGCCTTTCGGAACAAATTCGTAATAGGCATGAAAACCATCGAAAGCCCGCTCCTCGAGGGCTGGCCTCGCACGAGCCTGGCGCTCTTCTCCTTGAACGGCCATCTGTGAATCTCCGCCGAGCCCGGTGCCGAGGTGAGAGGCCCCCGCAGGGATCGGGTCGTTCACCACCACCCAGGTCATGTCCCGGTCAGCTTCGATCTCCAGCCGCACGCGCACGACGTCCCCACGTCTGAACCAACCGGGAGTTGGCGCATCGACAGGTGTAAGCGATTTCGTCAGGCGATATCCACTGGCTGCGCGGTGGCAGTCTGCACCCCGTATCCGCGCCGACCCATCATGGCGTCGAGCAAATTCCAGCTTGTGTTTGGGAGCAGTTCCAGGAGGCCTTCATCCACTGCGGCCACCGCCACCTCGCTTCCAGCCGGAGGGAGCTGGCCTTCGGCCGTCCGCACTGCTATACGTACCAGGGCTTTGTCACGGACCCGGTAGG
>Ga0081538_10002238_pt1 | contig 19145 bp, 16 predicted proteins | sample TabmetS5T2R1_FD_71022 | JGI IMG/M metagenome (GOLD analysis project Ga0081538, IMG submission 71022) | Tabebuia heterophylla rhizosphere microbial communities from the University of Puerto Rico - S5T2R1 | ecosystem: Host-associated > Plants > Roots > Rhizosphere ... | reverse complement strand
GCCGCCTCGTCTGCGAGCGTCTCGAAGTACACGACCTCGATGGCACGACCGGAGGGCAGCACCACGCGGCGGACGTACTGACCGTTGTTGGCGTGCTGGCTCATCGTGGCCCTAAGATCGGCCCCCCGCTCGTGAACTTGACCCCAATCCACCTGACCGGCCAGGATTGGACGAATGTCTGTCCCGCTACCCTTCGCAGCAAGCCTCGAAAGGGATCAAGACCGTGAGCCTTGCAGTTTTTCAGAGTATCGGGCCGACCGAGCTCATCATCGTTCTCGTGATCGTCCTCGTGATCTTCGGTCCGAAGCGCTTGCCGGGCCTCGGGCGGTCGCTCGGGTCGGGCATGAAGGAGTTCCGGGACTCGGTCACCGGCAAGGGCTCTGACCGGGATCTCGACGAGGACGACGACGAGGGTCGTCGCCAGGCCAACGCCGCGCTCGGTCGCGCCGAGGACAACCCGCCGGTCGACGGCGAGGTCGTCTCCGAGCGCGAGCACACGCGCGGCTAGACCGGAACCCCGCCCGCCCCGCACCGGGCCATGGCCACCGCACTGCGGCCGATCGCGCACGAGGATCGCCTCAGCCTCGTCGAGCACCTCGATGAGCTGCGGACGCGGATCATCATCTGCCTGGTCGGCTTCCTGGTGGCCTTCGGCGTCTGCTTCTGGCAGAACGACCTGATCCTGCAGATCCTCGACCGCCCGTTGGAGCAGTCGGCCTTCCACGCGGGCAGCGACGACCCGCTCGAGCGGACGGCGGCGTTCCAGCAGGCCGAGAAGCGGTTCCTGCTGCAGTACGCGGTGCTGAGCCGGGAGATGGCGCGGTCGGACGACCTGAGCCCGGCGCTGCGCGCCCGCTGGGCGCAGCTGAGCCGGACGGCTCAGGCGGCGGCGCTGATCGCGCCCGACGCGGCCGGACGGAGGCCGGTCACGCTCGGCGTCGGCGAGCCGTTCACGGTCACGTTCCGCGTGGTCGGCTACGCGGCACTGCTCTTGTCGCTGCCGCTCCTGCTCTACCAGGCGTACGCGTTCATCCTGCCGGCGTTCTCGCCACGAGAACGCGAGGTCGCGCTGCCGTTGATGGCGATGGTCCCGTTCCTGTTCGTCGGCGGGGTCGTGTTCGCCTACTACTTCGTGCTCCCGAACGCCATCAACTTCCTGCAGAACTTCAACGACGACAACTACGACATCCTGCTCCAGGCGCGGGACTTCTACAAGTTCTCGATCATGGTCCTGATGGTGATGGGGATCCTCTTCCAGGTTCCCATCGGCATCCTGGCCGTGACGCGGGTCGGGATCGTCAGCACCGCGCAGCTCCGCAAGAACCGCCGCTACGCGATCCTCGTCATCGCGATCCTGGCGATGCTGCTGCCCGGCCAGGACCCCGTGACGATGCTGATGATGATGGCCCCTCTCATCGTGCTGTTCGAGGGCTCTATCCTCTTGGCAGCGCTGCTCGACCGTCGCGCCGAGCGGGCGAGCGCCCGCGAGGAAGCCGAGCTGGCGGCCTACGACACCGGCGAGCTGCCGGATGACCCCGATCCCGAGAACGACTGAACCATGCTCTTCGACCTGAGAGGCTCCGGCCGCCGCACGACCGTCAAGGCCGTCTACCTCACGCTCGCGCTGCTCATGGGCGGGGGCCTGGTGCTGTTCGGCATCGGCGGTGACGTCTCGGGCGGGCTCTTCGACGCCTTCAGCGAGAACAGCGGCCAGACCGTCAGCGACGACCGCTTCCGCGATCGCGCGCAGCAGGCCGAGCGCGCCGCGAACGCCAACCCGGAGGACGCGGCGGCGTGGGCCGCCGTCGCCCGCGCCCGCTACCAGTACGCGAGCGCCGGGGACTTCTTCGACCAGAACACGGGCCAGTTCACCGCCGAGGGGAAGGCGCAGCTGCAAGCGGCGGCGGCGGCATGGGAGAAGCACCTCGCGCTGGCCAAGAACAAGCCCGACGACAGCATCGCGACGATCATGGTCCAGGCCTACAGCCAGGCGGGCCTCAACGAGCCCGAGAAGGCCGTCGCCGCGCAGGAGATCATCACCGAGGAGAGACCGAAGGACTCCACCTTCGCGACCCTCGCCGTGCTCGCCTACCAGGCCGGCCAGACCCGCAAGGGCGACCTCGCCACCCAGGAAGCCCTCCGCCTCGCCGAGAAGGACGACCGCAACACGCTCAAGTCCCAGCTCGAGCAGGCGAAGCAGCAGGCCGTCGCATCGCAGGTCCAGGAGGCGACCGACAACGCCCCCGCGGGCACCGCGACGCCGGAGGGCAACAAGAAGAAGTCCGGCGGCGGAGGCAAGGACTAGCGCCGTTTCCCCCGCGCTAGAGTGATGCGTCGCTCAGCGCCCCTGTAGCTCAACTGGCAGAGCAGCGGACTCTTAATCCGAAGGTTCCAGGTTCGATTCCTGGCGGGGGCACTCGACTCGCTCGGCAGTGAGCGCGCGACGCGGTACGGTCGGTCGCTGGCCACCGCCGATCCGGTTTGCTTCGTCTCGACCTGGACCGCGGACGAGTACCACTTCGTGCACTCGTTCCGCTCCGCCAAGGAGCTCCAGCAGTGGCTCGACTCGCCGGAGCGCAAGCCCTTCATCGGAGAGCTCGGCGACGTGGGCACGCGGCACGGCGAGCCGCAGCGGATCACGGGGCTCGAGGGCTGGTTCATCGCTCATCGCGGGGCCACGCCGACGATCAAGCCGCCGCCGCGCTGGAGGATGTGGCTCGCCTCGTTCATGGGCGCCTACCCGCTCGTCGTGCTCTTCCAGTGGCTGCTCGCCCCCGCGCTCGAGGACGTGCCGCTGCTGCTCCGCGCGGCGCTGCTTCCGCTCACCCTGCTCAGCCTGATGACGTACCTGGTGATGCCGGTCGTGACGCGGCTGCTCCACGGCTGGCTGTATCCGCGCGGCGAGCACGTGGCCAGCCAGAGGTCGGCGGATGACGCCTCCGTCGGGCATCGCCTGGCACGTCGCTGAAGGGAGGCTGTCCAAATAACCGCGGCAGCTGCGACGTCTTGTTGAGACCGCCCTTTCGACAAGGAGTTCGCGATGCCCGCAACGCAGCACACAGCACCCGATCCACGCCGCTGGAAGGCCCTGGCCCTTCTGTGCACGGCCTTCTTCATGGTCATCCTCGATTCCGCGATCGTTCTCGTGGCCCTCCCGTCGATCGACGCCGACCTGGCGTTCTCGGCCGGGGACCTGCAGTGGGTCCTGAGCGCCTACCTGCTCAGCTTCGGCGGCCTGCTCCTGCTCGGCGGCCGCGCCGCCGACCTCCTCGGCCGGCGCCGGATGTTCATCGCCGGGACCGCGCTGTTCGCGATCGCTTCACTCGGCGCCGGACTGGCGCCGACGAGCGGGACGCTGCTGACCGCGCGCGCCGTGCAGGGCGTGGCGGCCGCGATCATGACCCCGACCGCGCTGTCCATCCTCATGACGACCTTCCAGGAGGGCGCCGAGCGCAACAAGGCGCTCGGGATCTGGGGCTCGACCGGCGCCATCGGCGGAACCGCGGCGTGGCTGATCGGCGGCCCGATCACCGACGGCCTCGGGTGGGAGTGGATCTTCTTCATCAACGTGCCGGTCGCCGGCCTGGTCGCCGCCCTCGCCCCGATGCTCCTGCGCGAGAGCCGCGACGCCGCCGTCCGACGTCGCTTCGACGTCGCGGGCGCCGCCACGATCACCGCCGCGCTGGTGGCGCTCGTCTACGCCGTCGTCGAGGCTCCCGAGGCCGGCTGGGGCTCCGGGCAGACGCTCGGCCTCCTCGCCCTCGCCGCCGTCCTGACCGCCGTCTTCGTCGCCGTCGAGTCGCGGTCCGCCGCTCCGCTGGCGCCGCTCGGCGTGTTCCGGTCGCGGTCGCTGGTCGGCGGCAACCTCGTGCTCCTCGCACTCGGCACGACGGGCTTCGGCGTCCCGTTCATCCTCACCCAGTACGCCCAGGAGGTCCTCGGCTGGTCGCCGATCCAGTTCGGGCTGGCCTCGGTCGTCATGCCGGTCACGGCGGTGATCGGGACGTTCACGGCGCAGGCCGTCGCCACCAAGGGCGGCGTGCGGGCCGTCGCGGTCGTCGCCATGGCGCTCACGGGCCTCGGCAGCCTGCTCCTGACGCAGGTGTCCGCCGGCGGCAGCTATCTCGGCGACCTCTTCTTCGCCCTGCTCGTCCTCGGCCCGGGCATCGGTGCGGCCTACGTCGCCGGGTCGATCGCCTCCCTGACCGGGGTGAGCGAGAGCGAGGCCGGGCTGGCCTCGGGCCTCAACAACGCCTCGTTCCAGATCGGCGGCGCGATCGGCGTGGCCATCCTCTCGTCGGTCGCCGTCTCGAACGCGCACGGCGCCGATCCCCTGACGGCGCTGACCAACGGCTACCAGTCGGCCTTCGCCGTGGCGATCGCGATCGCGGCGCTCGGAACGGTGGCGGCCGCGCTGCTCCTCGGCGGGCGCCGGGAGGCCAAGTTCGTCGCCCGGACCGAGCCTGCCGCCGCCTGATGACGCTCACGTTCGAACTCGCCGCCTTCGCCGTCCGCGAGGGCGGCGAGTCGGAGGAGCGGCTCGCCCTTCGCTACCTTGACGACCCGTGACGGGCGAGTACTTCGGCGAGCGCGCCGCCGCGAGCTACGACGCGCACTCGGGCGCCATGTTCGACGCGGAGGTGGTCGAGCCGGCCGCGGACCTGCTCGCGGAGCTGGCCGGTGACGGCGCGGCGCTCGAGTTCGCGATCGGGACGGGGCGGATCGCGCTCCCGCTCGCGCAGCGTGGCACGAGCGTGGCCGGCATCGACACCTCCGAGGCCATGCTCGCCCGCCTCGACGAGAAGCCCGGGGCCGACCGCATCCGGGCGCGGACCGGCGACATGGCCACGACGCGCGTCGAGGGCGAGTTCTCGCTCGTCTACCTCGTCTTCAACACGATCTTCAACCTGACCACGCAGGAGGGTCAGGTGGCGTGCTTCGAGAACGCCGCCGCGCACCTCCCGCCCGGCGGCCGCTTCGTGATCGAGGCCCGCGTCCCGGAGCTGCAGCGCCTGCCGCTCGGCCAGACCGTCCTGCCCTGGCGCGCCGACCCCGAGGGCATGTCGTTCTACGTCTACGACGTCGTCACCCAGCGGCTCGAGGGACAGCACTACCACCTCGTCGACGGCCGCATCGAGCCGAGCCCGATCGAGCTGCGCTATGCGTGGCCCGCCGAGCTCGACCTGATGGCCCGGATCGCGGGGATGCGGCTGCAGAACCGTTGGGCGGACTGGCGCAGGCAGCCGTTCACGCACCTCAGCCCGAGCCACGTGTCGGTCTACGAGAAGCTCTAGCCGAGCTCGCCGGCGAACGGGTCGTCGAAGCGCTCGACCGGCCGCGGGAAGTTCTCCAGGGCCCGCTCGACGTTGGCGCCGTCCACGATCTGGACCGGCGCCTTGACGTTGGCGGGCACGGAGCCGCCGCGCACCGCCACCAGGCACGCCTCCACGCCGAGTTGCCCCATCGTGTACGGGTACTGGGCGACGGTCGCCGTCAGCGCGCCCCGCCGGATGGCGACGAGCGCCTGGCGGATCCCGTCCATCCCGATCACCGCGACGTCGTCCCGTCCCGCCGCCCGCACCGCGTCCGCCACTCCCAGCGCCATCAGGTCGTTGACCGCGAAGAAGCCCGCGATCGACGGCTCGTCGCGCAGGACGGCCTGGGCGGCGAGCCGCGCCTTCGCGCGCTCGAAGTCCGCGGCGATCGTGTCGACCACCTCGAAGCGCCCCCGCGCGCCCTGCAGGAAGCCCTCGGTCCGGAAGCCGCTGCCGGCGTCGCCCGGGATGCCGCCGATCACCGCGACCGCGGCGCCCGGCTCCACCAGCGACGCCATCGCCTCCGCGCCCAGCCGCCCGGCCGCCACGTTGTCGGTCCCGATGTAGGTCGTGATGTCGACGCCCACGGCCTCGGCCGGCTCGCGGGCGATCAGCGAGTCGACGTTGACGATCGGCGCGTCGTCGGGGATCCGCGCCAGCGCCCGGACGAGGTTCGTCTGGTTGATCGGGTTGACCACGTAGCATGCGGGCCGGGCCGCGGCGAGCGACTCGAGCTCCGACGCCTGGCCCGTCGTGTCCTGCAACCCGGCCGGCGCGGCGGCGACCCGCAGGTCGGCCCCGTGCTCGTCCGCGGTCGCGACCAGCCCGTCGCGCAGGATCACGAAGAACGGGTTGTCGAGCCCCTTGATGACGGCCGCGAGCCGCACGTCACTGACATCGACGTCCGGCCGGTCGTCCCCACCGCCGCACCCCAGGGCGAAGCCCGCGAGCAAGCCCGCGAGAGGTGCCAGCCATGCAGCACCGCGGGTCATTAGGCCATCCTAACCCGGTCCCCACGAGAGCGAGTACTGTCAGCCGACGATGCCGCGAGTGAGCCGGCACTCGTCATCCCGATCCGTGAGCCTCGCGCTGCTGGGGCTGATCGCGGTCCTCGCCGTCGGCGGCTACGTCCTCACGAGCCGGATCATCAGCCGCGACCGCGACGAGCAGGCCACGAGCCGCGCCCAGGTCGAGACCGTCCACACCCAGGAGGTGCTCGGGCGCGCCCGAGCCTACGTCGCCGGGCTCGCCGAGGTCCTGGCCGGCGAGCCGGCGCCGGGCCAGGAGCAGTTCGCGCGCTGGGCCGGCGGCACGTCGGCGAGCGTCGGTCTCGACGACGTGATGTGGGTGGAGCCCATCCGCCACGCGGACCGCGCGCGCTACGAGCGCCGCCTCGAACGCCCGATCACCCGGCTCACCCCCAACGGGCGCCTCGAGCGGGCACCCGCCGCCGGCCTCTACCTGCCCGCCACCTACACGAGCGGCTCGCGGCCGGAGCTGCGGCCCGGCGTCGACGTCTCGACGTTCCCCGCCCTGGCCGCCGCCCTCGCCGACCGGGCCAGCATCTTCGCGGTCACCGCGAGCCGCCCGGGCTCACTGGGCGCCGAGCCCGGCTTCTACCTGCTCGAGGCGGCGACGTTCGGGCGCGGCGCCGGAAGCCGCGGGTTCCTCGTCGCGTTCGTGCCGCGCGGCTGGTTCACGAGCACGCTCGGCGGCGACCCGCGCCGCGTGACGATCAGCCAGGACGGGCGGCGCGTGGAGGGCGACCTCCTCCGGGCCGCCGCCACCGCGAGCTTCGAGACGCTCGGCCGCCGCTGGCGGATCGACGTCGCGCGCGAGCCGCCGTCGAGCTTCCAGGTCGCCCTGCCGTGGCTCGCGCTCGCCTGGCCGTTCGCGGCCGCCGCGCTCATGTACCTCGTCGCCCGCGCGATCATGACCCGGCGCAAGGCGCAGCGCGACGTCGAGCGCGTGTTCGAGCTCTCGCACGACCTGCTCGCCATCGTCGGCCTCGATGGCCACTACCGGCGCGTGAACCCGGCCTTCGAGCGGACGCTGGGCTACCCGCGCGAGGAGATCCTGGCCCGCCCGTACACGGACTTCCTGCATCCCGACGACTTCGAGTCCGCCGGCGAGGTGTTCGCCCGGCTGCTCGGGGGCGCGGACGTGACCGAGTTCGAGGCGCGCTTCGTCGGGGCCGACGGCTCGACCCGCTGGCTGCAGTGGAGCGCCAGCCCCGTGCCGGACGAGGCGGTCATCTACGGCATCGGACGCGACGTCACGGAACGCAAGCGGATCGACGCCGACCTCCGCGACGCCCGGCGCACCGCCGAGGCGGCGGGCGCCGAGCAGGCGGCGCTGCGCCGCGTCGCGACGCTGGTGGCCGAAGGGGTGGCGCCGACCGAGATCTTCGCCGCGGTCGCCGAGGAGGTGGCGCGGATCGCGCCCACCGACGCGGTTCACATCTACCGCTACGACCCGGACGGCGCCGCGGTCGCGGTGGCGGTCTGGAGCCGGCACGCCGAGAAGATGCCGCTCGGCACGCGCCACCCGGCGGGCGGCAGCAACATCCCCACGACGGTGCTGCGCACGGGGCGCTCCGCGCGCACCGACGCGGGTTCGACCACGGGGGCGCCCGCCGAGATCGTCCGCCGCCTCGGCATCCGCTCCGCGGTCGGCAGCCCGATCGTCGTCGACGGCCGGCTGTGGGGCGTCGTGGTGGCCGGCACGACGCACGCCGACTCGATCCCCGAGGACACCGAGCGGCGGATCGCGGGGTTCACCGAGCTCGTGGCCACCGCCATCGCCAACGCCGACCAGCGGGCCCAGCTCGCGGCCTCGCGCGCCCGCGTCGTGGCCGCCACCACCGAGGAGCGCCGCCGGATGGTCCGCGACCTCCACGACGGCGCCCAGCAGCGGCTCGTCCACGCGGTCGTCACCCTCCAGCTCGCGCTCCAGGCCGAGGGCGAGAGGGGCGAGGAGCTCGTGCGCGAGGCGCTGGACCACGCGCGGGCGGCGAACTCGGAGCTGCGCGAGCTCGTGCACGGCATCATGCCCGCCGTCCTCACGAGCGGCGGGCTCGGCGCGGGCGTCGACGCCCTCGTCGCGCGCAGCTCGCTCCCCGTCGACATCGACGTCACGCCGGAGCGCTTCCCGCCGGCGATCGAGGCGACCGCCTACTTCGTGGTCAGCGAGGCGCTGACCAACGCGGTCAAGCACTCGCGAGCCGGCCACGCCGAGGTCCACGCCCAGCGCGAGGACGGCGCGCTGCGCGTCGAGGTCCGCGACGACGGGGTCGGCGGCGCCGACGCCACGCGCGGCTCCGGCCTCACCGGCCTCCGCGATCGCGTCGAGGCGCTCGGCGGCACGATCTCGGTCTCGAGCCCGGCCGGCGCGGGCACGTCGCTCGTCGCCCGCATCCCGGTCGAGTACGACGGCGACCACGCTACGGAGGCTGGACCTCCACGCTGAGCTCGGCCCGTAGCCGCAGCCGCGGGACCCGCGCCACCAGCTCCACCACGGACGGGTCCTGGTTGAACCTCCCGAGCCACGCGTCCGGGCTCGGGCTCTCGGTCGACAGCTCGAGCGCGTAGACGTAGGTGCCCGGTGCGTCCGGGGTGAAGACCTCGAACGTGGCCAGGCGCCCCGGGTCGAGCGCTTCGCCAGGGCCCAGACGCCGGAAGTCCTGCGCCCGCAGCGGCCCGACGAGCGGGTCCTCCGCGATGGGCGGCGCGGCCACGACCCGGTCCCCCAGCCGCACCGACGGCCGCCAGACCGGGAAGCGCGTGCCGGTCTCGGAGCCGTCCAGCACGCCGACGACCCAGAGCTCGCCGGCCCCGTCGTTGCGCAGCTCGGCACGAACCGGCACCGGCCGGCCCGCCACGGGGCCGGCCGGTCCGTGAAGCGCGAGGCTAGCCGTCACCCAGCAGTTCCGCCTTCGTCTTCTCCGCCTGGCGGCGCACGGTCTCGACGACCGCGGGCTTCAGCCCGCGGGCCTTGAACACCTTGGGCATCGAGTCGAGGGTCGCCTGTGCCTTCTTCGTGTTGCCGGCCCTGGCCTCCGCCCGGGCGCGCGTGCGCATCACGAAGTTGAGCGTGATGTTGTCCACGCCGGCGTCTCCGTCGGACGCCTTCTCGACCTTCGCGAGCTCCGCTGCGGAGCCGGTCGGGTCGGGCTCGCGCACCGTGACCTGCTTCTCGGCGGTGAGCTGCTTGAACGCGCGCGCGGCGTTGACGCCCTTGGCGAGCCGCGCGAACGTCGCCAGCGGGTGGGTGGCGTGCTTGTCCAGCACCTCGTCGAGCGCCGCGTTGCCGCTGCTGAGGTGCTCGGAGTCCGAGCCGAGCAGCGCCAGCAGCTGGCCCTGCTCGTCGCCCATCAGCAGCTCACCCACCTGCTCGTCGCGGGCGGTGACCGGCGGCCGCACCCGCAGCTCGGTCACCGGCGAGACGATGCGCGAGCCGTCGGCGGCGACGTAGACCGCCCGGATCGCGTAGCGGCCCGGCTGCTCGAAGTACCCGCCGTCGCGCCCGTGACCGATGTAGGCGCTCTTGTAGAGCGCGAGCTCGGGAACGAGCCGGATCTCGCGGTCCTCGTCCGCGCAGTGCCGCAGCATCGGCCGGAACATCACCGTGCGGCCCGAAGGCTGACGGATCGCGATCGCGGCGAAGTCGTCGTTCGGGTGCAGGAAGCCGTGCGTCACGGTCCCGCGCGTGTCGGTGGCCGAGAGCTTGAGCTCCACGACGACCGGCTCGCCGTAGGCGAACGCGCCCTTCGAGCGAACCTCGAGCGCGAGCCCGGATCGGTCCTCGGTCGGGGAGTCGAACAGGTCCGGGTCGACTTCCGCCGCCCCCTTCCCGAAGGGGTTGGCGCCCATGACGACGTTCTTGTAGAGCCCGTGACGGAGGTGGATGACCTCGTTGTCGGTGAACTGGAAGGGGAACGCCGCCCAGTACGCGGCGTCGCCGCCGGGGCCGCTCGAGGGCTGGTAGTTCCAGGTGTAGTTCATCCACGAGAGGTCGCCGAGCCCGTTGTTGTCGCCGAGCGGCTGTGGTGGGTCGGCCAGGTCCTTCTGCCACGAGTGCAGCAGGTTGAACGCGTGCCCGAGCTCGTGGACGTAGGTCCGCATCTGGGCACGCTGGTCATACGGGGCCGAGCCCTGGATCGCGTCGTAGAACACCGCGCAGCCCTGACGCTGATGTGTGTCCGTGTAGTCGAACATGATCCCGCGGTAGCCGCCCACGTGGGCGGTCGCCACGAGCAGCCATACCTTCCATTGGGGCGTGTTCGCCCACAGCGAGAAGTTGGTGACCATCGCCGCGTGCAGCTCGGCGTCGGTCCACTTGGCGTCCGCGCCGGCCGCGGCGACCGGGATGACGTTCGGTGTGCCCGAGGGGAGCACCTCGATGCCGGCGAGGCGGTAGGCCCCCGAGACGTCGAGGACGCCCGAGAAGCTGCCGGCCGGCTTGGCGAGCTGGGTCGTGTCGTACGACACGAACGGCACGGCGCCGGCGACGCAGTCCTGCTCCCACAGGACGCTGCGGAAGTAGGGCGACGCGAACGCGCACGTGTACGTCGCGCCGGATGTGCTCGGAGGGGTGATGAACTGAACCGTGGCGGGCGCCGGAGCCTGGAAGATCGTCACCCGCGGGATCGTGACGCGCACGAACGGCGCGCCGGCGGCCCACGTGAAGGAGCCCAGCCCCTCGAGCTTGACCTCCGTGGCGGTGGTCGTAATGGTCGGGGCGTCGACGCGGAACGAGCCGTAGTAGGTCTCCGTGCCGCCGCCGACGTTGAAGAAGTCGGCGCTGAACCGGTTCGTCGGGCGCGACCCGCCCACGTCGACGCGAAGCTCGAGCTGGTAGCCGGTCCCGCTGCTGCGGTAGCGGCCGTGGACGAGCCGCTTGCGCAGGATCGGGACGGGGAAGGGCGAGATGGGCCCGATCACCGGCGGAGCGGTCGCCGCGGCCGCCATCGAGGCGGTGGCTTCCGCGGCGGCCTCGGCGGCCTCGCCGCCGTTGCCGGCGGATCCCTCGTCGACCTGCTCTTCGTCGCTGCGGTACATGGTGACTCGCGCGCCGGCGGGCACCGCCGACGTGGGATCGGATAACGCCGTCATGGCGGCTCCTTCCTAAGGGGCCTCCGACCCTCTGCACTTCGCGTCACCCGGGCGTCACCCGGGCGTCACCGCGACACCCATTGACCGGTGAGCGCAAGAGGGGGAGGCTAGGCAGGTGCGACTCACGCTGATGGGCAACTTCGCGCTCGAGGAGGCCGGCCGAGCGGTACCGCTGCCGATGACGGCACAGCGCCTCGTCGCGTTCCTGGCCCTCGCCCGCAAGCCGGTCTCGCGGCTCTACGTCGCCGGGCACCTGTGGCCCGACGCGTCCGACACCCGTGCCGCCGCCTCGCTCCGCTCGGCGCTGTGGCGCGTGCGCCGGGCGGCTGAGGTCGTTCGCGCCGATGCCTACGCGCTCGGGCTCGATCCCGCGATCGACGTCGACCTCGAAGCCGCGCTGGCGCTCGCCCGCCGGGTGGAGGACCCGGGGTCGACCGTCAGCGCCGGCGACGTCGCCGTGCTGTGCCGCACCGACGACCTTCTCCCCGGCTGGTACGACGAGCCGTGGCTGGACCTCGAGCGCGAGTGCTTCCGCGTCAGGCGCGTGCACGCGCTCGAGCGCGTGACAGAGCGCCTCGCCGCCGAAGGCCGGCTCGACGAGGCGCTCGAAGCGGGGGTGGCGGCCGTCGCCGCCGACCCGCTGCGCGAGACCGCGCAACGAGCGCTGATCCAGGTCCACCTGGCCGAGGGGAACGATGCCGAGGCGGTGCGCCGGTTCCATGCCTGGGAGCGCCTCTCCGAGCGTTCGCTCGGGCGCGGCGCCTCGGAGCGGATGCGCGAGCTGGTGGGCGTGTAGCGCCGGCCCGGAGGCCGGCGCTACACAACGGCTACGGACTCGTCGTCGACAGCGTGAACGTCAGGGTCTTGCTGTAGGTGCCGGTGCGCAGCGGCTCGCTCGACCCGATCGACTGCTTCACGCCGACCTGCACTGTGTCGTTGGACACGGGCCCCGCGTAGCTGAGCAGCGACAGCGGCGTGCTCGCCGTCCCCGGCAGCGGCGCGTAGCCGGCGCCCGCCCCGCCCGCGAGCGAGGACGCCTTGACCTGCAGCGGCTGGGCGAGCGCGAACGCGCCGTTGACCAGGCGGCCCGGCGCCGTCGACGAGCCGTCGCTGACCGACAGCACGGCGTCACCCGCCGTCGAGATGACGTTGGCCGCCAGCGAGGCCTCGTAGTCCCGGTTGACGCCCGGCGTGAACGCACCGAAGGACGCCGGGGTGCCGAGCGTCAGCGACAACGTCGCCGGCACGGTGCCGCTCACCGTGCTGTCGGGGCCGATCAGGAACGTCTGCGTCTGCACCGGCGAGACGTTGCCCTTGATGTCGACTGCGATCCACTTGACGGTGTGGGCGCCCGGGCGGTCGATGGTGAACACCCGGCCGGGCCGCCGCGGGCCCTGGTTCTCGTACGTCGGCGAGGCGAGCGTCGGCGTCGAGCCGTCGGTCGTGTAGTGGATCACCGCCGCCTCGCCCGGCCAGTTGAAGCGCCAGTGGATCGGCGGCGCGGCGGCCTTGGCGGCGCTGTACTCGATGTTCGTCTCCGGCGGCGTGGTGTCCTTCGCGTACTCCAGCGCGCCCTCGAGCAGGCCGTAGTTGCCGTCGGCGAACTCCATCGCCTGGTCGCGGCCCTCGGTGTTGCGGACGCCGTTGATGACCGCGTCGAAGGGCGGGAAGAAGCCCACGTCGGTCACCCGCAGCCGGTTCTCGGCGTCGAAGGTCATCCGCTGGGCGCCGGCCTCGAACGAGTACGAGATGATCCCCCGGCGGTAGAACTGGTCGTCGGCGGAGTTGCCGGCGGCCGAGTAGAGGACGTCGGCGATCGGGCCTGTGCGGCTGGGCAGGATCACCGTGTTGCGCGACTCCTTGATGCGGGACAGGATCGTGTCCGCGACGTCGAAGAAGTAGCGCTCGACGCCGATGTTCGGCGCCGGCAGCGTCTCGCGGCCGGCCGCCTTGTACGCGCCCGGCGCCCACATGAAGTAGCCGCCGTGGGTGTGGATGTTGATCGCGAACTTGATGTTCGGGTGGGCGTCCACCACCCAGTGCTCGTTCTTGATCTCGGGCTCAGAGGCCTCGAACGGCCCGGCGTACGTGTCGTCCACGCAGCTCGACGACGCCCCGAAGTAGCCGTCGAACAGCGACCCGACCGTGTTGTTGCGGTTGAGGTCGACGCCCCAGAAGTTGCGCGCCGCGACGTCGGTGAAGATGCCGCCCGCGGTCGCGCAGTAGTTGGTCAGGTTGCGTCGCTGGATCTGGTTGTCGTAGAGCGAGACGTGCGCGCCGTCGGGGTTGATCGAGGGGACGATGAAGATGTCGAGGTTGTCGACGAGCTCCTTCGTCTGCGGGTCGGTCGCGTAGTTGCGCACGAGCCGCTCGCCGGTCTCCAGGCACGTGATCGGCGTCACCCACTCGCGCGCGTGCTGCTGGCAGTAGATGAAGACGCCGACCTTGGCCCCGGAGCGGTCGCTTCCGATGCGCAGCGCCTTCATCTGGAACGGCCCGCGCTGGACGTGCGCGGGCGCGTTGAGGAAGTCCGACAGCTGGGACGGAGCGGAGGTGGCGAGCGGCACGGCGGCACCGGCGCTGCCGCGGTAGGTGGAGGCGCGCAGCACCGCGCTCGCCGCGGGGTGGGCGTTGATCGCCGCGACCACCTGAGCGGCGGTGCTGGTCGCCGCCCCCGAGCCATCGGTGGCGAGCGTCACCTGGAGGTCGTTGCCGGTCAGCGTCACCGACAGCGCCTGGTTCGGCGCGCCCGGGTTGAGGATCTGGCCCGTCAACTGGTTGCCACCGAGATGGCCCATGGCGTGCGACTCGAGGATGACGAGCCGCCCGCCGTTGTTGAGGTTCGGCCCGGCGCCGGTGTAGGGCGTGGCGTTGCCGAGCACCGTCTGCGCCTTGCGCTGGTAGCCGCCCGTGAGGTGCGGGAGCTCGACCTGCTCGGCGATCGCGGAGAACTGCTGCTCGAGCTGGTCGAAGCGGCCGTAGATCTCGGTCGGGTCCATGTAGCGGCTGAAGAAGCCGGTCTGGAAGCCCGGCACGTGCGGCGGCAGCGACCTGCCGAGCCACGTCGTGACCCGCGCCTCGTCGACGCCGCCCTTGTCGGACGCCACGCGCACGCGCACCGGGTCGGCGCCGGTTACCGGCTGCAGGTGCCGGTGGTACATGTACTGGCCCTCGTCGGTGTAGCGCGGCGGGTCGTTCGCCGTCCCGGTGAACGGGTACGTCGCGGCGTCGTTGAGCGCCAGCGGCATGGTGAACGGCGTCGCGGCGCCGAACACGCCGTCGGCGCCCGCCGAGGCGACGGAGAGGTTCGCCGTCGTCGTGGCGTCCGTGGTGCCGAGCTTGCTGTGCGCCTCGACGTAGAGGAACTTGCCCGCGTAGTTCGTGAACGTGTAGGCGCGCATGATCACGACCTCGCCGGGGGCCTGGACGTCGGCCGGCACGGCGCCCGCGGCGTAGCGCTCGGAGCGCGCCTCGGCGCGCGCGTCCTGCCGCATCTCGGCGACGCGGTCGTCGATCGTCGCCTCGTCGGCGATCGTCGCGCCGATCGTGTACCCGGCGGCCCGCAGCTCGGCCTGCTCCTCGTGGGTCGCGAACACCGACGCCGTGCGCTCGCCCGTGGCGTAGGCGACGTCGTACTCGACGGCGAGGCGCTCCGCCAGCGCACGGCTCGGGGCCGTGACCTTGACGAGCTCGGCATCACCGCCCGGCAAGGCGTCCTGCGCTGAAGCCTGCCCGGCACCGACCGCGAGCAGCACCGCCATTGCCGCCAGCGCCAACGACCCTCTCCTCGCCATGACCCCTCCGTGTATGCGGTGGTGCCGCGGTCTCATTTCCGCGGTGGGGGATATCTGACCAGATTCGAAGAGTCTCGTGCGTTGAGTTAGCTCAACGCGGCCCAGTCGACCTCGCGGCGCTCGCGCACGGCGGCGGTGACGGCGGGGGCGAGCTCCGGGTGGCCGAGCAGGATCGCGCCCTCCGCGCGGCCGCCCTCGTCGAGGACGAGCTTGCGGTAGCGCAGCGCGTCCTCGTCGGCGTCCACGAGCTCCCGGGCGCCTGCGAGCCGGCCGACCGAGAGCAGCTCGACGCCGACCACCTTGAGCATCGTCACCGGCACCGTCCCCGCGTAGGGGCGCGCGCCGCCGACCGCGTTCTCCGCCGCGACCTCGGCCTGGTCGACGGCCACGGGCCAGAGGCCGAGCACGGCGGCGTCCCACTCGACGACGTCGCCGACCGCGAAGATCCGCTCGTCGGACGTGCGCAGGTGCGCGTCGACGAGGACGCCGCGCGCCACCTCGAGTCCGGCACGGCGCGCGAGGTCGGTGGCCGGGGCGATCCCGGCCGCGACCAGGAAGACGTCGGCGCGCAGCCGGTCGCCGCTCGCCAGCACCACCGAGCCGTCCTCGAGCGCGACGGTCTCGGCCTCGAGCACGACCTCGATGCCGAGGTTGGCCAGGTAGCCGCGCAGGAGCGCGCCGGCCGCGGCGTCGAGCTGGCGGCGCAGCAGCCACGGGCCGCGCTCGAGCACCGTCGTGCGCAGGCCGAGCTTGTGGATCGCGTAGGCCGCCTCGAGGCCGAGCAGCCCGCCGCCGGCCACCACCGCGCGCCCGGCGCCGACCTGCTGGACGTACTCGCGGATCGCCAGCGCGTCGGTCGCCGTGCGCAGCACGAACGTCCCCGGCGCGCCGAAGCCCGGCAGCTCGGGCACGTGCGCCTCCGAGCCGGTGGCGAGGATGAGGCGGTCGAACGGCAGTCGCTCGCCGGTCCCGAGCAGGACCTCTCCGGCCTCGCGGTCGATCTCCAGCGCGCGCGTGTTGAGCCAGCAGGTGACGCGATTGTCGTCGTACCAGGCGTCCGGGAGCAGGTGCAGGCCGACCATCGCCGAGCGGCCGTAGATCAGCCGCGAGATTCCCATCCGGTTGTAGAGCGGGTGGGGCTCGGCGGCGACGACGTCGATCGCGCAGTCGGGATGGCGGCGGCGGACGTGATCGGCCGCCGTGACGCCGGCGATGCCGTTGCCGATGACCACGACGCGCCGCACCGCCGGGTCGAACGGGAAGTCGATCCGGGTGACCACGCCGGTGTCGCGACGCGGGGTGAGCGAGACGGCCACGGGGCCGTTCACGCGCGCGCAGCAGGCCATGCGGTTGTGGGCCGGGTCGAGGCCGAGCCGCTCGAGCGTGGCCTTCTCGTCGGCGGCCGGCGGCGACAGGTGCTCGGCGCCGCTCACGATGCCGACCGGGTCGGCCCCGCACACGCCCATCCGGCAGCCGGCCTCGATCGGCAGGTCGGCGCTTTCGGCCAGCTCGAGCAGCGGCGTATCCGGCTTGGCGACCACGCGCGGGCCGTCCTCGAACGCGACCTCGGGCCCGGCCGCGGGAGCCGCGGCGGCGCCGCGCCCGAGCCGCGCCGCGAGCGGGCCGCGCAGGAGCATCCGCCGCGGCGCGGGCAGCCCCTGGCGCTCGAGGAACTGCCGCTCCTTGGCGAACGTCCGCCGCAGCCACACGACGGTGAGGGCGAGCACGAGCGCACGCAGCGGCCAGGCGACCCAGTCCGGGCCCGGCGCGGCCCACCAGTAGAAGAGGTTGATCGCGGCCGCGCCGTAGACGGCCGCGAGCCTGGCGGTGCTGGCCGGCAGCAGGGCCTCGAGCGCGAGGAACGAGCCGGCGCTCGCCGCGACGCCCAGCGCCATCCGTGCGAGGTGCTCGCCGGCCGCTTGCGGCTCCGGGCCGGTGAAGAACGCGATCACCAGGCCCGGGAAGGCGGCCACGAACAGCTTGCGCGTCGTGCTCCACTGGCGGTCGCCGTCGTGGACGTCGGCGAGGAAGGCGACGCGCGGGTTGAAGTCGTAGCAGTTCTTCGTGCAGCCCACGCACGGTCGGCAGTGCGAGTTCGGGACGGTCGCGAACGGCGTCTGGCCGTACATCCGCTGGACGGGGAGCATCGGGCACAGCGACGAGCACCAGCCGCTCTTGCCCTTGAGCAGGTAGCCGCCCGCGAAGGCGGCCGCCAGCGCTCCGCCGATCAATGCCGCGCTCGCCGCTCCCGAGTCCTCGAACACCAGCGGCCGCGAGAACACGGCGGCGAGGAAGATCGCGATCCCGGCGAGCGGCGCGTAGGTCCGGAACCATTGCGGCGCGGTCAGCCCGCGCGTGAAGCCGGCCACGCGCGGCACCTGGTTGACGGCGGCGAGCGGGCAGACGTTGCGCCAGAGCCCCGGCGCCACGAACCACACGAGCGGCAGCAGCGGCACGAGCAGCTCCCACCACAGGTCCAGCCCTTCCTCCGGCGCCGCGAGCAGCAGCACGCAGACGCCGAGCGCAAGGACAACCGAGGCGACGCGGGCCGCGCGCCAGGCCGCCTGCGGGAGCGGGTCGGGGATCTGGGTGTAGTTGGGGAACGGGTCGCCCACGCCCGTCAGCTCACGCCGTCCTCGATCAGCTCGGTGAGGAACCGCAGGCGCAGCGAGACGATCCGCCCGAGGTCGAAGAGCATCGCCCGCGCCAGCTCCGGGTGGCGGCCGGCGAGGGCCTCGAAGGCATCGAGGCTCAGGCGCCGCAGCTCGCCCTCGGTCGTCGCCACGAGCGTGAGCGAGCGCCTTCCGCCGTCGAGGAACGCGACCTCGCCGACCACCGACGGCGCGTCGATCGTCCGGAACGCCGCGCCGGAGGCCACCGCGAGGCTCCCGGCCGTGAGCAGGTAGAGCGCGCGGTCGTCGTCGCCGGCGCGGATCACCTCCTCGCCGGCCGAGAAGCGGCGCGCCTCGGTGTGGGCGAGCACGATCGCCCAGTCCTCCTCGCCGCGGGCGGCCAGGAAGGTCATGTCGCTCTCGGCGGGTTCCTCCGTCGGGTAGTCGAAGTAGGAGCTCACCGGGACACTAGGATCCCACCGATGGCACTCGTGCGCCTCCGCGGCCCCCTCAAGCGGCTGGCCGGCGACCGCTCCGAGCATGCGATCGAGGGCGGGTCGGTCGGCGAGCTGCTGGCCGAGCTGGAGCGCGCACACCCGGCGGCCAGGGGCTGGATCCTCGACGAGCGCGGCGTCCTGCGCCGCCACATCAACGTGTTCGTCAACGGCGAGCTGGGCGTCCAGGAGACGCCCGTCGGCGAGGATGACCAGGTCGACGTGCTGCCGGCGATCTCCGGAGGACGATGACCGAGCTGCTGGTAGGAACCAAGAAGGGCCTGTTCGTGCTGGAGGGCGAGCCGGGCGCGGCGTTCGAGCCGAGCGCCCGGGCGTTCGCGGGCGATCCCGTCGAGTACGCGATGCGCGACCCGCGCTCCGGCCGCGTGCTGGCGTCCGTGACCTCGCCGTTCTACGGCCCGAAGGTCTTCTACACCGACGATCCGGACGGCGACTGGGAGCAGGCCGAGGGCATCGAGCTGCCGGAGGGCGGCGAGTACGCGCTCGAGCGGATCTGGACGCTGGTGCCGGGCGAGGACGAGCACACCGTCTACGCGGGCGGCGACCCGGGCGCGCTGCTCGTCAGCCGCGACGGCGGCGCGACGTTCGAGCTCAACCAGGGCCTGTGGGAGCAGCCGAGCCGGCCGCGCTGGCAACCGGGCGCGGGCGGGCTGTGCCTGCACTCGATCACCACCTGGCCGGGCGATCCCGACCGGCTCGCGCTCGCGATCTCGGCCGCCGGCGTCTGGCTGACCGACGACGGCGGCGAGACGTGGCGGCGCGGCAACGAGGGCCTCGTCGCGCGCTATCTCCCGGA
>Ga0081538_10002237_pt1 | contig 19153 bp, 15 predicted proteins | sample TabmetS5T2R1_FD_71022 | JGI IMG/M metagenome (GOLD analysis project Ga0081538, IMG submission 71022) | Tabebuia heterophylla rhizosphere microbial communities from the University of Puerto Rico - S5T2R1 | ecosystem: Host-associated > Plants > Roots > Rhizosphere ... | reverse complement strand
GGCAGCCCCAGCCCGCCGATGGTCAGCCCTCCGGAGGCGCTCACGGTGCCGCGCTCGCTCGACGTGGCGTACACGCGCACGGTTCGCGACTTGCCGAGCCGCTGAAGGGTCAGCGCGCCCACCTGCAGCTTCGGGGGCTTGCCGTCGTCGGCCGTGCCGCCACCCTGGGTCGCGACGCGGGAGACGCTCTCGCAGTCGCCGCCGATCTGGTCGAGCGTGTCGGCCTCCACGGTGTCCGAGCCCGCGCCGCAGCTCACGCTGTCGGCCTCGCCGTCGCGCGAGTTGATCCGGTCGGAGCCCGCTCCGCCGGTCAAGGTGTCGAGGCCCTGGTCGCCGGAGATCGCGTCGTTGCCGCCGCCGCCGTCCACGAGGTCGTTGCCCTCACCGCCGCTCAGCTCGTCGTTCGCGTCTCCGCTCGCGAGGTTGTCCGCGCCGGGCCCGCCCAGGATCGTGGAGGCGACCGGGAGCGACACGGTGGCGCTGTCCTCGCGCTCGCCGAGATCGATCCGCACCCGCCTCACGCCCGAGAGCTGACAGAGGGTGGAGACGATGTAGCCGCTGGCGCCCACGTCGCCCGGCGTGCAGGACCCGGGGTCCATCCCGCCGTCGACGGTCTCGTCGCGGAACTCGATCCGGTTGCCGCTCACGCCCACGCGAAGCGTGTTGAGCGACGTGGCGTCGGCAGACAGATAGGACACCACCGAGCCGGCCGGGCGCACCAGCGAGTGGCCGGCCGCCGAGGCGGGCATCAGCGCCACGACCGCGGCGATGGCCAGCGCAGCGGATATCGCCGCGCGCCTCACGGGCGGAACTCCTCCTCCCAGCTCTCGCCGCCGTCCTCGCTGCGCAGGATGGTCCCGTCGCTCAGGGCCATGTAGAGCTCGTTACCCGAGACCGCGTCGATCACATACGGCTCGCCGTCCACCCGGCCCACCTCGTCGAAGCTGTCCCCACTGTCCTCCGACACGCTCACCGTGCCGTCCTTGGCGGCCAGGTAGAGCCGGTCGGGCTCGGGCCACGCCAGCCGCGAGCCCTCGCCGCGAACGAGCGGCCGCCAGCTCTCGCCCTCGTCCTCGGAGCGAAACAGCGTGTCGTCGTTGGCCGCGAGCACGTGCGCCGGGTCCTCGGGGTCGACCACGAAATCGATGATCAGCCCCCGCGGGGTGAAGTGCTCCACGAAGCTGCGCCCGCCGTCCTCGGACACGATCAGGGCACTCAACACGGCGTCCCAGGCGTAGATGCGGTCGTGCTGGTAGACGATCTTGTGCAGGTCCGCGTCCCCCATGCGCGAGACGCTCGTCCACCGTTTCCCGCCATCGTCGGACCGGATGAAGCCGAGGAACTGCGGCAGCGTGCGCTGGTCGGGGTGCCCCGAGCCGACCAGGTTCCCCTCGGGGTCGAGGTTCAGCTCGAGGAAGGTGCCCAGGGTGGCCCGCTCCCCGCCGTCCTCGATGACGCCGCGCACGCGGCTGACCTCGTCGGTCTCCGTGTCGACCCGGAAGAAGCCGCGGTTGGTGGTGAGCAGGAACTCGCCGGTCTTCTCGTCGCGCTCGAGCGAGTTCACGAACGGCGGCCGCTTCGAGAAGTCCACGAGGCGGTCCGAGGTGCCCTCGCCTCCCGCCTCGGACTCGCCGCAGCCGGCTGCTCCGAGCGCGGCCAGCAGGACGAGGACGAGCGCGCGCCTCATCCCTGGGGCGCCGCGAGCAGCCACAGCGCCAGAGTGGTGAACCCGACCATCACGGCGAGCATCCAGTATTGCGATCGAACCGCGAGTCGCGATCCCTTGTAGAGCGTCAGGGCGCGGTCGTGCGCGAGCATGAGCGCCGCCACGTGGCCCAGCACCACGAAGCCGACCTGCAGGTACCAGGCCTGGTTCTGGCTGATGGCGCCGAAGTCGATCGCCGCGCCGGCCGTGCCGAAGAGGTCCCAGCCCTCACCGAGCGGGTCGGACGCGAGGTAGGCGATCGACTGCCCCTCGAAGACGAGCAGGGTGAGGTAGTGGGCCGCGACGTAGACGAGGGCGATCGGCACCAGCGAGTGCACGAAGCCGCGGCGCAGCGCGGCGGCATCGAGATTGCCGCCGACGGAGCGGGCGCCCGCCACGCCCAGGGCATAGAAGGTGCTCACGAGCGCCACCCCCGCCGCCAGGCCGAGTGTGTCCACGAGCTTCGACGGATTGCTCCCGACGAGGTCGCTCCAGAACTGACCCTGGCTGAGTCCGTCGTAGGTGACCGTTCCGATCGTGACCAGCACGAACGCCACCGTTCCCGCCACCACGTCCAGCTTGGGGAGCCCGGACAGCGGCGGCCGCACGCCCACCACGCCGTCACGGCGCTCGAAGGGCGCGATCCGCGAGAACAGGTCGAAGTACACGGCGAAGGCCTCGCCCCGCCGGGTCCACGTCTCCACGCCGTACACCGCCTGGCCCGCCAGCGTGACGACCGTGTAACCGAGCACCACGATCGCCAGCATGCGCGGATCCTCGCTCCACTCCGAGACCAGCTCGATCCAGGTGAAGCCGAAGATCCCGATCGCGGCCGGCCAGCGCCCCAGCCGCTCCGGGTAGGGACGGTGGGCGATCGGGCGGCCGCCGCGCGCACGTGAGACGAGCCCGCCGGTCGCCCGTCCGATTGCCCGCCAGGGGCTGAAGGCGGCGAAGATGTTGCCGAACAGCGCGCTCGCGAAGGCCAGCCCGACCCAGAAGACGATGAAGATGAAGGTCGGGGCGATGTTGTTGAGGTAGCTCTCGGTCCCGGTGAGGCCGGCCACCACGACGAGCGCCAGCAGGGCGACCCCGATCGCCCCGCAGACTGTCTCGAGGGCGCGCGAGCCCAGTACCCGGCCCAACGGGCCGGGTAGCGGGCGGAAGCGGTATTGCGTCAGCTTTGGATCAGGCCAGAGCAGCGCGAGTGCGACGAACGACACGAGCAGCACCATTGCCGCTGCCCATGCGAACAGCCACTCCGGGATGGGGAGGTTGGCGCGCTGGACGATCCCATGAGCGATCTGCACCGTCGCCGGTCAGCGCCTAATGGCGAACAGAACCCGGGCGCCATTGGAGCAGCGGAACTTGATGCTGGTGCCGCCGCTGTAGTCGCGGCAGTCGTAGCCGCGCGGCTCGTTGTGCGAGCTCAGGTACCCGCGGGCCATCCGCCGCGCCTTCCTGCAGCGGATCTGATCGGCCTTGATGTTGTACCTCTTGCCCTTGGCCTCGAGCATCCCGCAGTTTCGCGGTGGCACCGGCGCCCAGGCCTGAAACGGCGCGAACGCGACGGCCAAGGCGAGCACGGCCGTGACCAGGACAAGAATGCGAGAAACGGACAAGCACTGCCTCCCAGAAACGTCGGATTGCATGCGAGAGCGTAGCGTCACACAGGTACAACGCGGCAGACCACCCAGGGTTTCCGCGCCGCCGCCAAATCGCGATGAGAATCGGGCTGACTGGATTTGAACCAGCGACCTCTCCGACCCGAACGGAGCGCGCTACCAAGCTGCGCCACAGCCCGACGCGCTTAGCGTAGCGCTCGCCGGCTAGCCGCGGCCCTGCGCGATCGCGATGAGGTCGGCCATCGCGAACCTTCCATCGGTGCCGAGCTCGGTCGGCTTCCAGTCGGGTCTCGCGCTCCGGTAGGAGGTCGGGTCGCCCTCCAGCAGGCCGATGAGCACCTCGGCGACTATGCGGCCCCCGACCGGCCCCAGGTGCGCCCCCTCGGACGCCTCCTTCTCCGCCTCGCGGAGGATGTAGAACCAGAGGGGGGTCGACTGTGACAGCGCCGTGCGGGCATCCGGGGCCACGGTCGCGAGCGGCAGGTCGTCGGCGGAAAGCGGCCTCTCGCCCATCGCCTGTGCCACCTCCTGACCCGAGGGCAGCCCGATCTTGCGACCGCGCTCCAGGGTCAGCCGTGGAAGGGCCTTGCCGGTCTCGGGCAGGCTCCAGAGCGGCCTGGCGATCGTCGTGTTGATCAGCTGGCTCGCCTGCGGCCTGACGCCATCCGAGTCGGGCAGCTCGAAGAAGAGCTCCCAGTCGATGACGAGGTGCGCGTCGAGCGCTCTGAATCCGCCCAGGTCGGGGAAGAGCGGCGTCCCCCGGCGGGCCCGGCGCTGCATGACGTAGTCCGAGCGCACCATGCTGTGCCCGAAGCGGAAAGCCCCGACCGAGAACTCGAACGGGATGAACGGCTCGTCCTCCCATATGAAGTGCTCCCGTCCGGCGAGGGCGCGGTCGACCGCCTGCTCGCCGGCGACCAGCGGCAGGAACTCGTTGACGACCATCCACTGGTAGTGCCAGCGCACGAGCTCCTGCGCCTCGTCGAAGATGTCGTCCTCGGCGATCTTCCCCTCGGCTACCAGACGGTCAACCACCGCGTTGTGGAAGCGGACGAAGAGCAGGTGCAGCTGCGTGAGGATGACGTTCTCGTCGTTGCGCGGGTCGCCGATGAGCGCCCGCCCCTGGTGGTTGCGCGGCAGGTCCTCGCCCGCCAGGAGCAGCCTCGTGCCCGTCGGCCGCGTCTCCTTCCAGTCGTACAGGTAGGGCTGGTCCAGGGGGCCGGATCCGTAGAGGCTGTCGAGGTCGAGCCGCGGCGTTCGGAAGTTGACGAGCGAGCGGGGGTCGTTCGGCTCGTCGAGCTTCGACATGGGGTCGAAGGTGATGTCGTGGTCTATGAACTGCCCGAGGTAGGTGAAGCCGGCCGGGATGTCCGTGTTGTCGGCGCGGCGACTGAAGTCGTCCTTCTGCATCCAGTCGACGAGCGCATCGGTCGCGTCGGGGCCGCGCCTGCGCTGCCGTGGGTCCTGGAACATCCAACCGAAGCGCCGTCCCGCGGCGCCGCCTCGCGGCTCGACGTCCTGGCCGCGCGGGACCGCCCGCCCGTGTGAGGCGATCCCCTCGCGCGGCTCGGGCACCGCTAGCGGATCGTCACCGGCTCCGTCCACGTCATCGTGAAGGCGTTCGTCTTGTGGGTCTCCCAGCCGAACGCCACAGCATCGCCGGTGTGGAAGTCGCCGGCGTTGGGATCGGTCGCCGAGAGCTCGGCGCTCCAGACCGTCGAGATCTGGTCGACCTTCCCCGCCGTGATCCGTTCACCCTGAACGAGGACGACGCGGATGTCGACGATCTCCGGGAGGTCCTCGTCGTCGGATACGCCCTCGATGCGCAGCTTGCCGTTTACGAGCTGCGCGTCCGTGAAGTTGGGCCTAGTAGCCATCTATGTGCCTCCTTGCCGGTTGTCGAGCAGCGACAGCGCGCGGGCAGCCGCTACCGCGTTGCCCTTCTGTTCGTACATCGCCAGGCCAGTCCGAGTCGCTCGATCCGCCTCCTCCGCGCGTGCGCACGTCCGGAGCACATCGGCCAGGTCGAGCATCGCATCACCGCGGTGCGACAGCAAGTCGGTCGGCTCGACCAGAGCGACCGCCTCGCGCGCGAGCGCCTCGGCCTCCTCGCCGCGACCCTCGCGCGCGAGGACCTTCGCCATCACGCCGCGCCAGATCGACTGCGTCATGGTGTCCTCCACCGCGGCGAGCTCGGCGGTCATGCCGCAGAGCTCGGCGGCCTCACGCAGGCGGCCCTGGACGAAGACGGCCTGTGCGAGCAGGGCGAAGGTGGTGGCGAGCGCGCTGCCCTCGCTCATCGCCGACAGGCGCTCGGCATCCGCTCGGAGCGACGCTTCGGCGGCGGCCGGCTGGTCCGCCAGCAACCTGACCCATGCCTCGAGGTGGGAGATCCCCGAGGTCAGGCCGCCCAGCTCGCGAAGCAGCGCGCCCGCCTGCTCGAGGAGGCGTTCGGCGGGTTCGAGCTCGCCCTTCATGGCGTGCAGCAGCGCGAGCGGGTTGAGCGTGGTCGCCACCGCGAAGGGGCTCGCGCCGGCGAGCTCGCGGAACTCCTCGCAGCGGCGAATCGCCGCGTCCACCGGCGCAGGGCCGAGGGCGGCCGCCAGCGCGCGCCAGCCGACCACCTCGAAACGCTCGCGCTGGTCGCCGGCGCGGCGGGCGCGCTCGTCGGCCTTGCGCCACGCATCGTCGGCGCTCTCGACCCGGCCCTCGTTCCAGGCCAGCTGACCACGGAGCAGCCAGACGCGGCTCTGTGCGTGCTCGTCGCCCTCGCGCTCGAGCACCGGCATTGCCGCGTCCGCGACGCGCCGCTCCTGCTCGGTTCCCGCGCTCGTCTCGGTCTCGAGGCGCACGAGCTCCCGCTCTACCTGCGCCCAAGCCCGCACGCGCGGATCGGTGGTGGCTGCGATCGCGCCGTCGAGGATCCGGATGGCGTCCGGGATGCGACCTGCCTCGAACAGCGAGGCCCCGAGCGCCGGCAGCAGCTCGGCCCGCCTGGCATCGCCGGGATCGAGCAGGGATTCCGCCCGCTCGAGCAGCCGCGCCCCGGCCGGGGCGTCGCCGCGGATGAGCGCCGCGTGCGCGGCCGCTGCGAGACGCTCCGCGGCGGCGGACGCGAGGGCGCGCTCGCGCTTGCCGACGGGCCCGAGCTGCACCCGGTGGAGGTAAGCCTCGCCCAGGTGGTAGCCGACGGTCTCGTCCCGGCCGCCCGCCCTCGCCTCGAGCCAGCGGGCCATGCGCTCGTGCAGCTCCGCCCGCAGCTGCTTCGGCACGCCCTGGTAGGCGGCCTCCCGGATCAGCACGTGCGCGAACCGGAAGGCGTCCTCGTCCGGGAGGTCCGAGTGGTCGGGCTGGATCAGCTGCTTCTGGACGAGCGCGACGAGTTGCGGCGCGATCGCCACGTCGCCGCCCTCGCCGAGCAGCTCCGCCACCGCCCCGACGTGGAAGCTGCGGCCCTCGACCGCGGCATGCTCGAGCACCGCGCGCTCGTCGGGCTCGAGCCGGTCGATCCGCGCGGCGAGCACCGCCTGGATCGTCGAGGGGAGCTCCCGGTCGCCGTTCTCGCCGCCCACCACGGCGAGCTGCTCGAGGAACAGCGGGTTGCCCTCGGCCATCTCCACGATCCGGGTCGCCGTGTCCGGCCCGAGCGACTCGGCCCGGGCGCCCTCCACCAGCTGCCGCGCCTCGGCGTCCGACAGCGCGTCCAGCCTGAGCAGCGACCGGTTCGGCAGCGGCGCGGCCCAGGCGGGCTGAAGCTCCACCAGCTCCGGCCGCGCGAGGCAGACGACGAGCAGCGGATGGCCGCTCGAGAAGGTGACCAGGTACTCGATCAGGTCGATCAGGGCCGGCTCGGCCCAGTGGACGTCCTCGACGAACAGCGCCAGCGGCCGCTCGCTCGCCACCTGCTCGAAGAGCCTCCGGACGGCCCAGTAGATCTCCTCGGACTGCGCCGCGCGGTCGGACAGGCCGATGGCCGACAGGACCAGCCGCACCGCCTGCTCGTCCCCCTCGAGCACCTCGCCCAGCCACCTGCTCGGGTCGCCCTCCCCGAGCTGCCGGACGATCTCGGCGAGCGGGCGGTAGGCCACCGACTCGCCGTAGGAGAGGCACCGGCCCACGGCCACGGTCGCGCTTCCCTCCAGCTCGGATGCGAACTCGCGGGCCAGGCGGGACTTGCCGATGCCGGCCGGACCGACCAGCGCCACCGCGTGGCACGGGTCGTCCTCGCACGCGCGCGCGAAGGCGGAGCGCAGCGCTTCGAGCTCCCGGGCGCGCCCGACGAAGGTGTTGCCGGGCGCGGGGAGGAGATCCCCGTCGTCGGCCACCAGGTCGATCAGCCTCCACGCCTGGACGGCCGAGCTGCGGCCCTTCAGCTCGAGCGGCTCCAGGCGCTCCGCCCGCACCTCGCCGCGGACGAGCTCGTAGACGTTCTCCCCGAGCAGGATCTCCCCCTGCGGCGCGCTGCCCTCCAGCCGGGCGGCGACGTTGAAGGCGTCGCCGGCCGCGAAGGGCGACCTCCGTGCGCCGGTGCCCACGAACACCTCGCCTGACTCCACGCCGAGCTTCATGGCGATCGTGACCCCCCGCTCGCGCTCCAGCTCGGTGCTGAGGCCGGCCCCGGCCTCGCGCAGCTCGACGGCGGCCCGGACGGCCCGCAGCGCGTCGTCCTCGTGCAGCTCGCCGAGGCCGAAGACGCCGACCACGGCGTCGCCGATGAACCCTTCCACGCTGCCTCCGTGACGCTCGATCACCGTCCCGCATGCCTGGGTGTAGCGGTCGAGCACCTCGTGCATCGTCTCGGGGTCGAGCCGCTCGCCCAGGCCGGTCGAGTCCACGAGGTCCGCGAACACGATGCTCACGAGGCGCCGCGCCGAGGGGGCCCGCTCGGCCGGGGGTGGCGGCGGCGGGACGACGTCGCCGTCGTCGCCTTCCGGCGGGGCGGCGGCCGGCGCGGCGACCGGGGCGGCGGCCGGCGCAGCGAGCGCCGAATCCTGAGCCAGCACCGCCCGCTCCAGCTCGCGCAGCCGCTCGCCCGGCTCGATTCCCAGCTCGTCCACGAGCTTGCGCCGGGCGTCCTGGTAGGCCTGCAACGCGTCGGCCTGGCGGTCGGCGCGGTAGAGGGCCAGCATCAGCTGCGCCCGCAGGTTCTCGCGGTAGGGATGCTCGAAGACCAGCTGCTCGAGCTGCCCGATCACCTCCGCGTGCCGGCCCACGGCGAGCTTGGCCTCCACGAGCTGCTCGAGCGCGCTGACGCGCAGCTCCTCGAGGTGCGCCGCCTCCTGCTGCACGAAAGGCTCGTAGGCCAGGTCGGCCAGCGGCGGCCCGCGCCAGAGCGAGAGCGCCGCCTCCAGCGCCTCGAGGGCGGCGTCCGGCTCGCCGGCCGAGAGCGCGGAGGCGCCCTCCGCCACGAGCCGCTTGAAGCGGTGCGCGTCGATCTGGTCGGGCTCGACAGCGAGCTCGTAGCCGTTCTCGCGGGTCACGAGCAGGTCGGCCGCTCCCGCGTCGGCCAGCGCCTTGCGCAGGCGGGAGATGTGCACCTGGGCCGTCTTGGCGGCCGCGGCTGGCTGCTGCTCCTCGCCCCACAGCTCGTCCACCAAGCGGTCCGTCGTGAGCGTCTCGCCTGCGTGCAGCAGGAGGAGCGCGAGCACGGCGCGGCGCTTGCTACCGCCTAGCGCTACGCGCTCGCCGTCCTCGAGGGCCTCGAGCGGGCCAAGGATGCGGAAGTCCATGCGAGCGGTGGACCGGGGGCCGGTTGTAACCAACGTACCTCAGCGGGACGGGGCCCGCAAAGGGCGTTTGCCGAGCTGTTGCCGGATCGTCGCCGCCTGGAAACCGGCGCCCTCCAGGATCGCCTTCGATGTCGATCCACAACCACCAGGAGGCAGTGATGGGCAAGGCAATCCCCAGTCAGCACCCGGCCGTGGTCCTGCGGTCGCACTTCAACTTCGTGCGCAACCTGCTCGCGGTGGCGATGATCGCCGTGATCGGGCTGAGCGCCGCGGTCGTGATCGTCGCGAACGACGGCGACGAAGTGGCGAGCACGACCTCCGCCAGGCCGATCGAGTCGATCAACTACGGCGGGTTCAACCCGGCGACGGGCCGGCCGGATTCGGCCCCGTCCGTGGCGCAGCAGGCCCAGCCCCAGGCGCTTCCGAACGGCACCCGCTACGACGGCGGCCCCGACGAGGGCACCCGCGGCATGACGCAGCAGCGTCTGGTGCCGGCACCGGACACGCGCTATGACGGCGGCCCCGAGGAGGGCACCCGTGGCATCGCGCCCGCCGCGCCCTCCGTCGAGCGCTACGACGGCGGCCCCGAGGAAGGCACCCGGGGTCCGGGCTTCCGGTCCAACTAGTTCCCCGGTTCGATCCGGAAGCGCGAACGGGCTCTCCTTCGGGAGGGCCCGTTCGCCTTGCGGGCCTCAGCGAAACGCGGCGATCACTTCGCCGAAGCGGGCCGCCGACTCCGGGCCTTCCGCGTCGGACAGCCCCACGATCGCGGTCTGCACGCCGGCCTCCGCCAGCTCCCGGTAGCGCCCCACGTGCTCCTCGACGCTCGCCGCGCCCGGCCCCTCGCGCGGTGCGCCGGGAGGCACGACGCGCGCCGGCGCCAGGTGGGTCACCTCGACGGTCGCAGGGTCCCGCTCCTCCGCCTCGCAGTGCTCGCGAAGCACGGCCAGCTTGTGGCGCACCCTGTCCACTTCACCGGCCAGGTTGCACGCGTCGGCGTGGCGGGCCACCAGCCTCAGCGTCCGCCGCTCACCCGATCCGCCGACCAGGATCGGGATGCGCTCCTGGATGGGCCGCGGGTAGCAGACCGCCTCGCTCACCGTGATCGTCCGCCCCTCGAACGCCGGCGAGCCCGGCCCCCACATCAGCGGAAGCAGCTCCAGGGCATCCTCCAGGCGGTCGAAGCGCTCGCGCAGCGGCGGGAACTCCCACCCGTACAGCCGGTGCTCGCGCTCGAACCAGGCGGCGCCGAGCCCGCACATCGCCCTGCCGCCCGACACCACGTCGAGCGTCGCCACGACCTTCGCCAGGTGGGCGATGTTGCGGTAGGTGATCCCGGTGACGAGCGTGCCCAGCCTGATCCGCTCGGTCACGCCGGCCAGGTAGCCGAGCGTCGTATAGCTGTCCAGCATGTCCTCCCACTCCCTGCCCACCTGCGGGATCTGCAGGAAGTGGTCCATCACCCACAGGCTCGTGAACCCCGCGTCCTCGGCGGCGCGGGCAACCTCGGCGAGCCGTTCAGCCGTGGTGGCCGGGTGGCCGTCGAAGCCGAACCGGGAGATCTGCAGGCCGAAGTCCAGCGTCATTGGATCCTCTCTCTGGCGTGCGGCTGAGTCGAGGGCGGTCAGGAATGCGGGCGGTACGAGCTCCACTGGGCCGGCGCGGTGCACGCCGGCGAACCCCTCGCCGCCCAGCACGTCGAGCACGCCCTCGGTCTGGCGCAGCTGGGCGGTCACCACCTTGCTGGGAACGGGGCTGCCGCGCTCGCGGTTGCGCGCGCGGACCTCCGCGGCGGGCGGGTCGAAGACGACCGCGTGGACCGGTACGCCGTGGCGCCCGGCGAGCTCGCGCCACCCAGCGCGGCGGCTCGGCTCGAGGCCGGTCGAGTCGATCACCGTGGTGAGCCGGCGGCGCAGCCGTTTGTCGACGATCAGGTCGAGCACCTCGAACGCGTCGCGGCTCGCGCGCTGGTCGCGTTCGCCGGCGCCCACGACCGCCCGCAGGCGGTCGGACGAGACGACCTGATCGGGGTGGAACCACTGCGCCGCCCAGTGCGACTTCCCGGACGCCGTCGGGCCGACGAGCACGACGAGGCACGGGTCGGGGAGGCGCAGCGAGGCGATGATCGGGCTAGTGGTCTCCGACGGAAATACGGTCGCGGCTCGGCGAGCGAGAACCGAGCATGGGCGTGCGCGCGAGCGCAGCCAATGCACCGCATTGGCGAGCATCGCGCGTGCGGCCAGGCGACGGTTCGCAGCCGCCGAACGCGAGCGTATTTCCGGAGGCGACCACTAGGCCGCCACCGCGTTGTAGTAGCGCACGGCCAGGCCGGTCAGGAGCGTCTCGAAGCACGATTCGATCGGCATGTCGTGCTCCTCCGCGTAGGCGCGCAGACCGGCGCTCTCGATCGCCTCGCTCTCGGCGATCACCTCGTCCACGAGGTCGGGGTGCTGGTCGGAGAAGTAGGCCCCCATCGAGTAGAGGCTCGTGTCCATGAGCCCTTCGAGGAAGGAGTCGTCCCCGGCCGCGGGGCTCCGCTTCGCGCCCATCGGCGCGCAGATTACCCCGCCGCGATGGCCCTGACGGAGTCGAGCTGCCGGCCGGCGTCCGTCTCGGTCAGGTCGGGGAGGGAGGGCCCCTGCGTCGCCACGGGCGGCTGCTCCTCCACCCGCGGCCCGGTGAGCGGGAGCTCGGGCGGGGCAGGTCGTTCGATCGTCGGCGCGGTGGGCGGCTCGGGGAGGCGCGGGCGGTCGTTCGAGGGTCCGCTCGGCGGGCCTCCCCCGACCTCGCCCGGAACTCCCGGCAGGCCCGGCAGCCCCACGGCTCCGGCTCCGGCGCCCGCGCCGTCCGGCTCTGACGCGGCGCCCTGCTCGCCGTGCCCCGCGCCCGCGGCCTCGCCGCCGTCCCGGCCGTCCTGCGAGCCCGGGCCCTTCGCCCGGCCGGTGCCATCGGCTGCGCCGGCCGACCCGTCCTTGGCGGGCGGCACGAGCACTCCGGTGCCGCCGCGCTCGGCGTCGTTTGCCGGGGCGCGCTGCTCCATGGCGGGCGCCCGCAGCGGAAGGCGATCGCTCCGGTCGTCGTCTGCGCTCAGCGCCATCCCACCGGCGCCGGCGAGCGCGGCCGCGGCCACGATCGCCGCGGTGCGCTCGGCCACCGCGGCGCCGACCTGGCCCACGGCCGGCAGCACGCCGGACATCGACCCGGCGCCCTGTCCGCCCGCGGCGGCTCCGCCGTGCCCGGCGTCGCCGCGGCGCGGGATGAGGGGAAGCGGCACCAGCGCGGCCGCCTTGCGGCGGATGCCCGACAGCGGCGCCAGCGGCTCCACGCCCAGCTCGCGCGCGCGGCGGCGGCAGACGTGGCAGCGGCGCGCGTGGCGCGCCAGGCGGCCCTCGTCGCGCTTGTCGCGCAGGCCCTCGGCCATGCGGGCCATCACGGTCCGCATTGCTGTGCAGCGGCGGCCCTCGGAGATGTCGGCGTACTCGCTCTCGAGCCGGCGGCGGGCCCGGAACAGCGCGCTCTCGACCGAGGCTCGGCTCAGGCCGAGACGCTCCGCGATCTCGCGATAGGACAGGCCCTCGAGCTCGCGCATGACGAGGATGCGGGTGTGCACGTCGGAGAGCTCGTCGAAGGCTCCGCGCAGGTGCTCGAAGCGTTCCTTGTCCGCGAGGGCGGCGTCGGGGCCAGCCGCGCCGACCAGGCGGACGCGGTCGGACTGGCGCAGCTGCTCGTCGGCCTCGACCGACACCTCCTCGGCCCGGCTCGAGCGGCGCCAGTGGTCGATCGCCGCGTTGCGGGCGATCTCGAAGATCCAGGGCTTGAAGGCGATCGCCGAGTCGGTGGCCCGCATCCGGCGCAGCGCGGAGAAGAAGGCGTCCTGGGCGAGGTCCTCGGCACGGGCGGGATCGCGCACCATGCGGCGCACGTACGCGGCGATACGGGGGTGGTAGCGCCGGTACAGCTCCTCGAACGCGGCGTCGTCGCCGTCTCGGACCGCCGCCACGAGCTCGCGGTCCTCTGCCCCACTGCAGCTAGCAATCATCCCTGCTCTTCCCCCGCCTTCCGCATCCTCCGAGAGGTGCTATTTACCCAGGAACCAGGGGTTTGCAATCCTGCGCCCCGCCGATGGCGCGCCGGGACGAGATAGTCGCCTTCCTCGACGAGCTGCTCGAGATCGATTCGTTCACCGACTACGGGCCCAACGGGCTCCAGGTGCCGGGCGCCGAGGAGGTCTCCACGGTCGCCACCGGGGTGTCGGCCCAGCTCGAGCTGTTCCAGCGCGCGGCGGAGGCGGGAGCCCAGCTCGTGCTGTCCCACCACGGCCTCTTCTGGGACTTCCATCCGCGCTCGCTCGGGCCCGCGATGAAGGAACGGCTGAAGCTCCTCTTCGACGCCGACATGTCCCTCGCCGCCTACCACCTCCCGCTCGACGCGCACCCCGAGGTCGGCAACAACGCCCTGATCTGCGCTGCGCTGGGCCTGGAGCGAGCGGAGCCGCTGGCCGAGCACAAGGGCCGGCCGATCGGGTTCGTCGGGCGCTCCGCCGACGGCATCCCGTTCGGCGAGCTGCGCGAGCGCTGCACAGCCGTCTTCGGGCAGGAGCCGTTCGTGTGGGACGCCGGGCCCGAGACCGTGCACAGCGTCGGCGTCGTGTCGGGCGGCGCCCCCGGGAGCTTCAACGAGGCGATCGCCCACGGCGTGGACGCCTTCCTGACGGGCGAGACCGCCGAGCACGTGATGGCCGAAGCGCGCGAGAACCGGGTGCACTTCATCGCGGGTGGCCACTACGCCACGGAGACCTTCGGAATCCGCCGGCTGGGCGAGCTGGTGGCCGCGAAATTCGGCGTCGAGCACCGCTTTGTGGACGTTCCGAACCCGATCTAGACAGAGGATCTACGCAACGTGCGGAGATTCGCTTGCTTCCGCCCCCTTAGCCGATACCCTCTGGGTAGCCCGCATTTAGCGACGAGGAGGAAGAGGTACATGGCGATCCACCTGACGCCCACGGAGCTCGGCAGGGAGGCGGGGATGCACCGTCGCGAGGTCATCGCGAAGTGCATGGAGCTCGGGGTGCCGATCTTCCAGGGAAGGATCGACAAGACGCTGTTCCTTTCGAGCCTCAAGGAAGCCGCCCACCGCAAGGAGCTCGCAAGCGCCTAACCGGCGCGTCTGCCCTTAGAATCCGCCTAGCCCGCGGACTCGGTCCGCGGGTTTGATCGCGGACTCGGAGGGAGACACGATGGAAGCAGTGACGGCCGGTGCCAAGGCCGCCGGCACCGGATCGAAGACGATCGCCGACCTGCTGCCCCTGGCCGTCGAGCGCTTCGGCGACGCCGCGGCGCAGCGCTTCAAGGTGGGGGACGAGTGGAAAGACGTCTCCTACGCCGACCTCGGCGAGGCGGTGAAGGAGGTCGCGCTCGGCCTGGTCGACCTGGGCATCGAGCCCGGCGACAAGGTCTCGATCCTCGCCCACACGCGTCCCGAGTGGACCGAGGCCTGCTTCGGCATCCTCACGGCGGGAGCCACGCTGGTCACGATCTACCAGACGAACTCCCCCGAGGAGTGCCAGTACGTGCTGCACCACTCGGACTCGCGCGCGGTCTTCGTCGAGGACGGGGAGCAGCTCGCCAAGATCCGCGCGATCGAGGACGAGTGCCCGGAGCTCGAGCACGTGATCGTGATGGAGCCGGGCGACGCGGACCTGGGCGACGCGCTGTCGCTCGAGCAGCTCCGTGAGCGCGGCCGCGGCCGTGACGCCTCCGAGTGGAAGGCCCGCTACGAGGCGGTGGGGCCCGACGACATGTGCCTCTACATCTACACGTCAGGCACGACCGGGCCGCCCAAGGGCTGCCTCCTGACACACGCGAACTACCGGGCCATCACCGACGCCGTCGTCCAGGACGCCGTCCTCGAGCGGGGCGACTCCTCCTACCTCTTCCTCCCGCTCGCGCACGCGTTCGCGATCCTGATCCAGTTCGCGACCTTCGACCTCGGCGCCACGCTCGCCTACTGGTCGCGCGACCCGAAGATGATCATCGCCGACATCGCGCAGGTGAGCCCGAGCTTCTTCCCCTCGGTCCCGCGGATGTTCGAGAAGATCTACACGCTCGCCACCTCGAACATCGAGGACAAGGAGCAGCTCCAGAAGGCTGTGCAGGTCGGCGTGAAGGTGCGCACGATGCGCGAGGCCGGCGAGGAGGTGCCCGAGGAGCTGCAGCAGGGCTTCGATCAGGCCGAGGAGAAGCTCTTCAAGAACGTGCGCGGGCTGTTCGGGCAGAACATCCGCGAGTGCGTGACCGGCGCCGCGCCGATCGCACCCGAGATCCTGGAGTTCTTCTTCGCCTGCGGCGTGCCGGTGATGGAGGGCTACGGGATGACCGAGACCTCGACCAGCGCGACCGTCAACCGCCCCGACGGGAACAACTTCCGCTTCGGGTCGGTGGGCCGGGCCCAGGCCGGCGTCGAGGTGAAGATCGCGGACGACGGCGAGGTGCTGATCAAGGGCCCGAACATCTTCAAGGGCTACTACAAGAACGAGGAGGCGACGGACGGCGCCCTGCGGGAAGGGTGGCTCCACACCGGCGACCTTGGCCGGCTCGACGAGGACGGCTTCCTCTTCATCACCGGCCGCAAGAAGGACATCATCATCACGGCGGGCGGCAAGAACATCACGCCGGCCAACCTGGAGAACGGCCTCAAGCAGAACCGCTGGATCTCGCAGGCCGTGGTGGTGGGCGACCGGCGGCCGTACCTCGTGGCGCTGATCACGCTCGACCCCGAGGAGGCGCCGGCTCTCGCGGAACAGCTCGGCCTCGAGAGCGCCGACGTCGCGGCCCTGTCGCAGGACGAGAAGGTGCGCGCGGAGGTGCAGAAGGCGATCGACGAGGTCAACTCGCACGTCGGCCCGGTCGAGCAGATCAAGCGGTTCGAGATCCTCGACCACGACCTGTCGCAGGAGACCGGGGAGCTGACCCCGACCCTGAAGGTGAAGCGCAACGTCGTGCACGAGAAGTTCGCGGACGTAGTGGAGCGGATCTACGAGGCGCCCCGCTAACGTCATGCGGACGCTTGGCTAGCAACGACCCCACGGACACCGGCGGGCTGTTCATCGGGCGCCGTCCCGGCACGGCGCCCGTGCGCTTCCGCGAGGCGGAGCCGTCGTCGGACCGGCGGAGGGCGGCGGACAACCTGCTCGCGCACCTCCTGCTGGCGATCGAGCTGCTGCTCTGCCTGACGCTGTTCGGACCTCAGCCGCTCGGCTGGCTCTGGATCGGCTCGCAGGTCGATTACCAGACCGGGTACGTGACCGCCGGGATCGCCACGATCTTGCTGGGCTGTATCGCGTCGCTGATGTTGACGCTCGCCCTGGCCAAGCGCGTGGACCACGCCTGGAAGCTGGTGCGGCGGGCCGCCGGGCACCACCAGGAGCGCGGGGCGCTGGAGCGCATCTTCGCGGTGAGCGTGGCCATCGCGCTGGTGGGCTTCACCGTGTGGTTCCTGGTCATAGAGGGCCCCGGTCCGAGCCTGGCCCCGAGCGGGTAGAAGGGCGGAGCCGTGGGGTTCCGCGACTACTACCGCCAGTTCGACGACATCGACGAGGCCAAGTTGAACCTCGAGCGCCGCGCGCGCCGGCAGGAGGAGAAGCGTCAGGCGCTCGCCAGGCTGCCGGACGTGGACCTGTCCGGGACCGAGTGGCCCGACCTGCCCCACTCCGAGGTGGTGAACGCGGCGATCGCTCGGGCGCGCGGCCTGGTGAACCGGTATCCGGACCGGCATGCGGCGCGGGTCCGGGAGCTGCTGGCGGAGCGCCACGGGGTCGAGCCGGAGCAGATCGCTCTGGGGAACGGGGCGGCGGAGCTGCTGCAGTCGGCTGCGCTCGCTTTGTTGGGCCCGGGCTCCGAGCTCTTGACGCCTTGGCCGTCCTATCCGCTCTATCCCTTGCTTGCCGCTCACGCCGGGGCGCGGCCGGTGTTCGCGGCGAACGGCTTGGGCAACGAGGGGTTGGGCGAGCGTGTGCGGGTGCTCGTCCTGTGCAATCCGAACGATCCGACCGGCGCGTACATGCCGTCCGGCGAGCTGCGCGTGTTGCTCGAGGGTCTGGGCCCGCAGGTGCACGTGCTGCTCGACGAGGCGCTCGTGCACTTCCAGGACGTGGAGGACGTGGACGCCTGCCTGCGCCTCGTCCATGACTTCCCGCGCCTGCTGGTGGTGCGGACCTTCTCGAAGATCTACGGCCTGTCGGGCCTGCGGGCCGGCTATGCGGTGGGCTCGGACCCGGAGCTCCTGGCCGCGGTGGCGCCGGTGCTCGGGGTCAACGCGCTGACCCAGGCGGCGCTGGAGCATGCCCTGAGAACGGGCGACGCCGAGATCGAGCGCCGCCGCGCCGCGGTGAGCCGCGAGCGCAACCGGCTCGCGGAGGGCCTGCGCGCCCTGGGCGCCGACGTGAGCGACTCGCAGGCCAACTTCGTATGGCTACGGGCGCCCGGCCTGAGCGGCGACGACCTGGCGCAGGCACTGCGCCGCCAGGGCGTGATCGTGGCCCCGGGCGGGCCGCTGGGCGCGGACGACCACGTGCGGGTGAGCGTGCTGAACGCGCCGGCGACGGACCGAGTCGTTCGGGCCTACGAGAACGTTGTGAGTGCTACGGGCGCGGAAAACGACGAGCTATAAAGGGGTCGCTCGCACGGGGTGGGTAACCCCAGGGCACGTATGCGGTCCTAGGATTACCCACCCCCTCGATCCACCTCTTTATTGCCCGTAGTTCGCGCCGCCGCGGCCGCCGAGTGGGGCGGGCCCGCGGGGCCTCAGGCCTCTTCGGACTGCCGCAGCAGCCCCGCCGTCGTCTGCTCCAAGATCCTGCGCCAGGCGGCCGTCCGCTCGCGGTCCTTCGCGAACTTGCGCACCACCCTGCGCACGCGGGTGGCCTCGATCTCGATGCCGTGCTTTGCCGCGATCGACTTGATCTCGTCGTACTGCGAGGCGAGCTTCAGGGTCACCGACTCGAAGCCGTGGCGGGCGATCTCCACGCGGCGGGTGAAGTTGAGGATGTTCGTCTCGAACATCAGCTCGTCGTTCGGGTCGGGCTCGATCAGGATGATGTCGACGCCCGGGTAGCGCTCCTTCCACTGCTTCACCGCTTCGTGCAGGCGCTGGTGGGCCAGCAGCTTGAAGGCCTGGTATCCGATCTGGGGGAAGCCCATGTCCCGGACGCGCCGCACGCGGCTGCCGAGCATCGTCGGGATCACCTTCTGGAAGTCGTTCACGTACGGCACCAGCGGATTCACCACGATCACGAACTCCGCCCCGGCCTCGACCGCCACGTCCACGTTCGTGGTCGAGCGCAGACCGCCGTCCACCAGGTGCCGGCCCTTGATCTCGACCGGCTTGTAGACCATCGGCAGCGCGGTCGAGGCGGCCACCGCGCGGGAGATCGGCACGTCGTCCCACTCCTCGCCGCCCAGCACGATGCGCTCGCAGGTGTCGAGGTCGGTGGTGGGAAGGTAGAGCTCGTTCTCGAGCAGGCGGAAGTCGTTCACCCGGTCGGGGTCCGAGAGGACCGTCTCCAGGTAGCGCTCCACGCCGCTCCCGTCGTAGAGCCCCGAGGGGAGCGCCTCGGCGAGGCCGACGGCCAAGTCGATCAGCGACGCCGAGCGGATGTGGCCCAGGACGTTCCGGGTCAGGCCGAGCAGGCGCAGCGGCAGCAGCGCCGCGCTCTGGGCGAACTCGAGCGCGTTCGGCCGCATCAGGGTGCCGCGGTCGACGTCCCGGAAGGGCGTCGGCACCTGCTGGTTGACCACCCGCATCATCTCCTCGGGGGTCACGCCGTTGGCGGTCAGGGCGGCCACGAACGAGCCCGCGCTGGTGCCCACGTAGACGTCGAACTGGTTCACCGTGCGGTTGACGGCGAGGAGATCGAGCGCCCGCAGCGCGCCGATCTCGTAGACCCCGCCGGTGAAGCCGCCGCCGCCCAGCACCAGCGCCGTGCGCGAGCGGCGGGTGCGGCGCTTGCGCGGCTTCCCCTGGGTGCCCCGGTCCTTTTTGGCCGGCTTCTGGAGCTTTACGACCTCGCCCATCCACCCTTGAGTATCGCGAACGCCATC
>Ga0081538_10002236_pt1 | contig 19154 bp, 14 predicted proteins | sample TabmetS5T2R1_FD_71022 | JGI IMG/M metagenome (GOLD analysis project Ga0081538, IMG submission 71022) | Tabebuia heterophylla rhizosphere microbial communities from the University of Puerto Rico - S5T2R1 | ecosystem: Host-associated > Plants > Roots > Rhizosphere ... | reverse complement strand
AACCTCGTCAACACGCGCGAGCTCTGGTTCGTCGTCGTGTCGAACCCGGACGGCTATCAGCACACGTTCGACGTCGAGCGGCTCTGGCGCAAGAACCTCCGCGACAACAACAACGATGACCAGATCGCTATCGGCGACGGCGTCGACCTGAATCGCAACTACGACGAGAAGTGGAACTACGACAACGAGGGCTCGTCCACCGAGCTCGCGAGCGACACGTACCGCGGGCCCAGCGCCGCGTCAGAGCCGGAGACGAAGGCGATCCAGGATCTCCTGAAGCGGCTTCGCTACCGCTTCATGGTCACCTACCACTCGTACGGTCAGCTCCTGCTCTACATGTGGGGCTTCCAGGTGCAGACGCCGACGGCCGACGACCCCGTCTATGTGGCGATGTCCGGAACGGACGCGAATCCGGCGATCGCGGGCTTCGATCCAGGCGTCGGCGCCGACCTGTACATCACGAACGGGACAACGGACGACTACGCGCACGCCGTCACGAACACGCTCGGCTGGACGCCGGAGCTGAGCGAGGGGTGCGAGGGCTGTGGCTTCGTCTTCCCCGACGACGAGGCGCTCGTCGAGGCGGAGTTCCAGAAGAACCTGCCGTTCGCGCTCGACGTCGCCAAGTCCGCGCCGAACCCCGCGCAGCCGGTCTCACACCTGGGCAATACGACCAAGCCCTTCTACCTGGACATGTCGGCGATCGATCCGGAGAAGGTCAACAACCCGCTGAGCGATTTCCGCTTCTCCGTCTCCTACGGAGATCCCCAACCGGTGCAGGTGCTCGCCCGGCGGAGCCTCGGCGCGGTGACGCTCAAGTACCAGGTCAACGGCGGCCCAGTCCAGAGCAGGCCCACGTCCGAATGGAACGGCGGCGAACGATTCGGCGACGTCGGCGATGTCTACTACCGGATCATGCGCGGGAGCGTCACCGGCACGAGTCCGGGCGACATCGTCAAGGTGTGGTTCGAGGCTTCGGGCGCAACGAGCGACTCGTTTACGTACACCGCGACGGTCGAGTCGTCGAACCGCGTCCTCGTGCTCGCGGCCGAGGACTACACGGGCATCTCACCCGTGTACAAGAAGACCGACGGGCCCAGCTATCTGTCGTACTACCTCGACTCCCTCGCCGCCAACGGGATTACGGCTGACGTCTACGACGTGGACGCCAACGGCCGGAAGGCGCCGAGCCTGCTCGGCGTCCTCAACCACTACGACGCCGTCGTCTGGTACACGGGCGACGACATCCTCACGCGAGAGCCCGGCATGGTGGCCGGAACTGCCTCGCGGCTTGCGAACGACGAGATCCTCGCCGTCCGCGCGTACCTGAACGAAGGCGGCCGCCTGCTCAGGACCGGCAAGAACGCCGGCCTCGGCGAGGCAGGCGGGTACGAGTTCAACCTCGAGACGAACGCGCCTTGCAACCCCGACGACATGGGCGAAGACGGTTGCGAGCCGCTGCAGAACGACTTTATGCAGTACTACCTCGGCGCGTACCTCTACAACGACGATGCCGGCACGACCGCAAACGGCAAGCTCTACGACGTCGTCGGCGTCGACACGCCGTTCGACTCGCTAGCCTGGTCGTTCGGCGGCCCGAGCGCCAATAACCAGGACCACAGCGCGTCGTTCATCGCGACGAGCGGGATCCTGCCGGCGTCGCAGTACCCACTGTTCAGGAGCTGGGCGTCGGCGAAGTACGACCGGCCGGGCGGGCCGTTCGACCCGCACACCGGCTCGTTCTACGCGTACTCGAATATCGCGGACATCACGTACAAGCGGCTCACGAGGACGATCAACGTGCCCGCAGGCGGCGCGAACCTGTCGTTCTGGGTCTCACACGACACCGAGGCTGCTTGGGATCACGTCTTCGTCGAGGCGCACACGGTCGGACAGGATGACTGGACGACCCTTCCTGACCAGAACGGGCACACGAGCACCTCCACCGGGGACAGCTGCCCCGAAGGCTGGCGCGAGCTGCACCCGTTCCTCGATCACTACCAGACGCTCAACGCCGACAACACGTGCTCGCCGACCGGCACAACCGGGTCATGGAATGCGGCCTCGGGCAACTCCGGCGGTTGGGTGCAGTGGTCGGTCGACCTGTCGTCCTACGCGGGCAGGCAGGTCGAGGTCTCGATCGCGTACGTGAGCGACTGGTCGGTGCAGGGACTCGGTACCTTCGTGGACGACATCGTCGTCTCGACGGGCGAGGGCACGACGTCGTTCGAGACTGGACTGGACGGTTGGTCGGCGACCGGCCCGCCGCCCGGCAGCGGCCCGAACGCGAATAACTTCGTCCGCACCACCGCGGGCGGGTTCCCCGAGGGCGCGGCGATCACGACCGAAGACACGATCTACTTCGGCTTCGGCCTGGAGGGGATCGCGACGCCGGCCGCGCGGAACGCCGTCATGGATCGGGCAATCGACTACCTACTCCGCTAGGCAAGATCGGATTGAGCGATTCGAGGGCGGGGCGAAAGCCCCGCCCTCATCGTTACTCGTCGCCGTCCAGGCTGACGGACAGCTCGCCGTCGACTTTGACGGCGCCGCTGTGTGGCCCGCCGCCACGGGGGGCCGGGGTTGACGAGTGCACGCCGAGGCAGGGGATGCAGTGCTGATGACCCTGACCGGCGGCTCGCCGGCGTTACCACTCGGGCCGAGCTCGTCTGACCACAGGTATCGCCTTTGCGCCGAGAACGCTCGAGAGCTGTTCGCTCGCCGCTCGGTCAATCAGGAGGCGCCGAGAACCGCTCCCACGCGGACTGCTTGCTAGCAGAGGTTCGGGGTCGGCTCGAGATCGCGACAGGCGACCTTCCGCTTCACCATCCCGCTCAGGTAGTTCTGATCGAGGTCGAGGAGCAGTCCCCGCTACGCCCCGAGCGTGCTCGCCGCTTTCTCGACGTCGTCAGCGGAGACCCAAAGGATCATCCCGTAGCGTCCGGCCCCTGCTCCGGTCGCCGCTGCCGCCGTGACGTTGATGTCCGCCTCTGCGAGCTTCGCCATCGTGTCCGCGATCGCGCCCACACGGTCGTCGCCTTGGATCAGGAAAGCACGCTTCGCCTCGCTGAGCGTCACCCCGGCCTGCTCGGCGGCCGTCTTCAACGCCTTCGGATCTTCAGGGACGAGATCGAGCTGCGCCTGACCGCCCTCTGGGAATCCGAGGAAGGCGAGCAGGTTCACGCCGCTCGCCTTCAGCGCCGTGAGGATGCGCTGGCCCTCGCCCGGCTCGTTTGGGACGGTCACGTAGTAGTAGTCGACGCTCCGCACCGTGTCGGCCATCTGAGACCTCCTCCTTCGCGTTCGGCGCAAACAATACGCCGCCGCCGTTGCCGTTACTCATCGCCGTCCAGGCGGACCGAGAACTCGTCGTCGACATCGACGACGGCGTAGTGGCCGGCCGCCACAGGGCCGGGATTGACGATTCGCGTCCGGCCGATCTCGTCCACGCCCCGGGCCTCGTGTATGTGTCCGCAGAGGACGAGATCCGGCTGCTCGCGCTCGATGAAGCTGCGGACGACGGCGCTGCCCACGTGCCGGCCGTCGCGGAGCCTGTCGCAGGCCGTGCCTTCAGGCGGGGCGTGTGGGCAGAAGATCCTGAACCGGCAGTCGGCGACGGCGGCGAAGGCGCTCTCGACGCGGCGTTCGAGCTCCTCGTCGTCGAGCTCGTACGGCGTCCGCAGGGGTGAGAGCGGCGCGGCCGAGACGCCGCAGACGCCGACGTCGCCGAACGCGTAGCCGCGGGCGTCCAGACTCACGCCCAGCTCCGCAAGGCGGGCATCGATCGCTGTCGAGTCCATGTTCCCGGCGAGCGCGAGCAGGCGCGGCGCCAACGGCTTCCACCGCTCGATCGCCGCCGCCGCGTCGTCGGGAGTGCCGCCGGTCGTGATATCGCCGCCGACGATCAGCAGGTCGACTGCGCCGATCAGCGCGATCGCTTCCGGTACAGCCTCGAACCGGTCGTGGACGTCGACGACGTAGGCGATGACCACCGCACGCTCATTCTGTAGCGTCGGCCGGGTGCGCAGGGAGATCGAGCTCCGGCGGCATACCGACGCGGACGGGGACGTCCTGACCGCAGAGGGCGTCCAGGCGGCGCTGGAGATAGGCGCGCGACTCGGGGGCGGGTACAACCTCGCCGTCTCGACCGGCGCCCAGCGCGCGACGCAGACGCTCGCCTGCTTCCTCGCCGCGCTCGGCGAGGAGGTGCCGGGAGGCGTCGTCGTCGAGCCGGGCCTGCGGTCGGAGGTCGAGGACCGCTGGCGCGCGGCGTACCAGGAGGCGGGAAGCGGCGACCTCGAGTCGTTGCGCGGGGTTGCTCCCGACCTCGTCGCGGAGGACTCGGAGCGGCTCGGCGCCGCCCTCCGCGGCGTCCTCGATCGCCTGCCCGACGGCGGCGGCGCGCTTGTGGTCGGCCACAGCCCGACGAACGAGGCGGCGGTCCTGGGCCTGACAGGCGAGATCGTGCCGCCGCTCGCGAAGGGCGCCGGCGTCCTCGTCGTCGCCGACGACGGCGGCTGGCAGATCGAGCTCCTCGAGTAGCCGCCGACCGGCGGCGATGACTTCGCCGCTGCGCCCCGGTCACTAGATTGATGGCGCTCGAGGAAATCGCGGCACGGACGGAGGACGAGTTCGGCCTGCTGGTCGAGAGCTACCGGCGGGAGCTGCAGGTGCACTGCTACCGGATGCTCGGCTCGCTCGATGACGCACAGGACATGGTGCAGGAGACGTTCCTGCGCGCCTGGCGGAACCGTGGCAGCTTCGAGGGCCGCTCCTCGTTCCGCGCCTGGCTCTACCGGATCGCGACGAACGCCTGCCTCGACCTGCTGAAGCACCGTCAGCGGCGGGTACTTCCGACCCAGGTAACCGAGCCCGCCGACCCGCGCGTGCCTCCGTTGCCGACGGCCGACTTGCCGTGGCTGCAGCCGTACCCGGACCGCCTGTTGGAGCCGGTCGCTCCGGGCGACGCAGAGCCGGATGCGGTGCTCGTCGAGAAGGAGACGATCGAGCTCACGTTCATGGTCGCGATTCAGCACCTGCCGCCACGACAGCGCGCTGTGCTGATCCTCCGTGACGTCCTCGGCTGGTCGGCAAATGAGACCGCAGTGCTCCTCGACGCCACCGTGGGGGCCGTCAATGCCGCACTGCAGCGGGCACGATCGACGCTGAAGCGACGCCTGCCTGAGCGCCGGCTCGAATGGGCTCCCGGTTCCGATCCCACCGAGGAGGAACGCTCGCTCCTTCAGCGGTACGTGGACGCTCACGAGCGAGCCGACGCGTCGGCTCTCGCCGAGCTGCTGCGAGAGGACGCGCGGCTGACGATGCCTCCGACGCCGACGTGGTACGACGGTCGAGCGGCGATCGTGACGTTCCACGAGCACCTCTTCCTTGTCGACGGCTATCGCTGGCGCTTCGTCCTCACTGCGGCAAATCGACAGCCGGCCGTCGCCTTCTACACGCGCGCGCCGGGCGTCACGGAGTACCGCGCTTCGGTGATCGACGTGCTGCGGATCGAAGCTGGGCGGATTGCGCGAATCGACGCCTTCGCCGCGCCGGAGCTGTTCGCCGCGTTCGGCCTGCCGACGACGATGTGACCGTTCAGTTCTCGGGCCGCTCGTCGTCATACATCTATGGGCACTGAGAGTCCGGTCAGGGCGGGCAGGCGAGAGTGGGTAGGGCTAGCCGTCCTAGCACTTGCCTGCGTGCTCTACTCGATGGACCTGACGGTCCTGCACCTGGCCGTGCCGGAGCTCAGCGCGGACCTCGAGCCCAGCAGTGCGCAGCTGCTGTGGATCGTGGACATCTACGGCTTCATGCTCGCCGGCTCGCTGATCACGATGGGGACGCTCGGCGACCGGATCGGCCGCCGTCGGCTGCTCCTGATCGGTGCCGCCTTCTTCGGGCTCGCCTCGCTGTTCGCTGCCTTCTCGACGAGCGCCGAGATGCTGATCGTCGCGCGAGCGCTACTCGGGGTTGCCGGTGCGACGCTGGCGCCGTCGACGCTGTCGCTGATTCGCAGCATGTTTCACGACCCGCGGCAGCGCACGTTCGCGATCGGGGTGTGGATCACGAGCTTCTCGGCCGGCGCGGTCATAGGACCGCCCCTCGGCGGCGTGCTGCTCGAGTTCTTCTGGTGGGGCTCCGTGTTCCTCCTGGCCGTGCCGGTGATGGCGCTCCTGCTCGTGCTCGGGCCCGTGCTGCTGCCGGAATACCGCGATCCCGAGGCCGGCCGACTGGACCTCGTCAGCGCAGGACTATCGCTAGTCGCGGTGTTGGCGGTGATCTACGGGCTGAAGCAGGTCGCCCAGGACGGTCTCAGCGGTCTAGCGGCATTGTCCGTCCTGCTCGGTCTCGTCCTCGGCGCCGTCTTCGTGCTGCGGCAGCGGCGGCTTGCGGACCCGCTGATCGACCTGCGGCTCTTCCGTGTGCCTGCGTTCAGCGCGTCGCTCGTTGCCTATCTGCTCGGCACGTTCGTCGCGTTCGGGGCGTTTCTCTTCGTCTTCCAGTACCTGCAGCTGGTGCTCGGGCAGTCGCCGCTGGAAGCCGCGCTGTGGGCGATGCCCTCGTTCGTCGCGTTCATCGTCGGCGCCATGCTCACTCCGGTGCTGGTGCGCTTGGTCCGACCGGGATTCCTGATCGCGGCCGGGATGGCGGTCGCGGCGATCGGCTACGGCCTGCTCGCCCAGGTCGGTGTGGACACGGCGCTCGCGCTCGTCGTGACGGCATCGGTCGTCTTCTCGTTGGGCGAAGCCTTCGTGTTCACGCTGGCGACCGATCTGATCGTGGGCGTTGCACCGCCCGAGCGGGCGGGGGCGGCGGCAGCGATCTCAGAGACGAGCTCCGAACTCGGCGGCGCGCTCGGGATCGCGATCCTGGGCAGCATCGGCACCGCCGTCTACCGGAGCCACATGGACGACGCGGTCCCGGCGACTGTTCCGCCCGCGGAGACCGAGGCCGCGAAGGACACGCTGGGCGGCGCCGCCGAGACGGCCGCGACGCTACCGGGCGGGCTCGGCGACGGCCTGCTGGAGGCCGCGCGCGAGGCGTTCGTCGAGGGGATGCAGGCGGCCGCGCTCACGAGCGCCGTCATCGCGGCGGCGACGGCCGTCGTGACCGTGCTCTTCCTGCGTCGCGTGAGAGGGTCGGATCAGGAGGAGCTGGCGGCGCTCGAGCCGGCGAGCGCGAGGATCACCTCCGCGCCGTAGCGCTCGAGCTTCGTCGGGCCGACGCCGGGGACCCTTGCGAGCCCCACAGCTCCGTCGGGCGGCGGCGGGCGATCTCCTCGCTGCTCGGCCTCAACTTGCGCCAGGGAGCGAGGAAACTCCCGTCGAGGAAGGCCCGCTTCGCGCAACAATTCTTGTTGCGCTAAGATCTTCAAGCATGCCCCTAGAGACTGCGGCCAAGGTGGAAGCACTCAGCATCGATTTCCGTTCGCAAGCTGCCCTGGCCGAGATTCTCGGCGTGAGCCGCTCCCGTGTTACGCGTTGGCTCAACGGTGATGGGATCGACCCATTGAACGCCGAGAAGGTCGACCTGCTCGAGCTCGTCTGGTCGAACCTGCTCCGGATCTACGAGCCCGAAGCGGCTCGCGCGTGGCTCTGGGGCGTCAATCCGTTCCTCGGCGACCGGCGTCCGATCGACCTCGTCCGGGCCGGGCGCGCCGAGGAGCTGATGCGGGCGATCCGCGCCGAGCGCGCGGATTCGTTTGCTTGATCCTCTACCGCTGCTTCGCCTGGAGCGAGCGCGCCCGGGTTGACCAGCCCGACTCGCCGCTCTGGTTCCCGCGCGTCTTCCAGGGGGACGGCCGGCATGACAACCCGGAGGTCTACGGCTGCCTCTACCTCACCGATCGCGAGCCCTCGAGCGTGGTCGAACAGCTTGCGCGCTTCCGAGGGCAGAGGCTGATCGAGCCCATGCTTCTCCGGCGCGGCCTCCCGCTCGCCCTCGCCGCGATCGAGCTGCCGGACGATGCGGAAGTCGTCGACCTGGACGACCCAGTGGTGCTGCGGCGGCACCGGCTGCGGCCCTCACTCGTCGCCACTCGCGACCGCTCCGTCACGCAGCCGCAGGCGCTCGCCGCGTTTCGCGACACCGAGGCGGCGGGGCTGCGGTGGTGGTCGATCTTCGAGTCGCTCTGGGCGAACTTCACGATCTTCGATCGCGCAGGCTCGCGGCTCCGGCTCGTCGCCGTTCGAGCGCTCTCGCCCGAGGACGCCGCGGTCGTCGATGCCGCCGACTTTCTCGGGCTGCGATGAGTTCCTCGTAGCGCCGCGGTTCGATCTTCATTCGACCCTGTGCAGAGCGCGCAGAAACGCACGGCGTGCTCGCATCGGCCTGTTCGCGTTCCTTGACTTCGATCGATGCCTGAGAAAAACTAAGAGCCTGGCGTAGAAATAGGAAGGTTACTGCGGCTTTCGGCGACCGGTTGGCGCCGCCACAACCGCTCTCGCGCGGACACATTCATCATGCGGTTTGCGGCATTGGTCGGCTGCCCGAGGTGCGGCACGGAGGCGCCGGTTGGAGCGCGGTTCTGTGCCGCCTGCGGGGCGGAGCTCGCGGAGGCGCCCGAGATCCGCAAGACGGTCACGATCCTCGTTTGCGACTGGGTCGACTCAACCTCGCTTGGCTCGAGCCTCGACGCGGAGTCGCTGCGGCGCGTCCAGGAGTCGTTCTACGCAGCGGCGCGGCTGGTGCTCGAGCGCCACGGCGGGACGGTCGAGAAGTTCATCGGCGACGCTGTGATGGCAGTTTTTGGCATTCCGCAGGTGCACGAGGACGACGCCCTGCGCGCTGCGCGCGCCGCCGTCGAGCTGCGCGAGGCGCTCGCCTCGCTCAACGCGCGGCTAGAGAAGGAGCTCGGTGTACGGCTGGTGGTGCGCACGGCCGTCAACACCGGGGAGGTGGTCGCCGGCGACCCGTCGGCAAGGCAGACGTTCGTGACGGGCGATCCGGTGGTCGTCGCGAAGCGGCTCGAGGAGGCGGCCACCTCCGGCGAGATCCTGATCGGCGAGGCGACGCGCCGCCTCGTCCGCGACGCGGTGCTTGTGGAAGCGGCAGACGACGTGCGAGCGAAGGGCAAGGCGGAACCGCTCGTGGCCTGGCGGCTGCTCGGCGTGATCACCGGCGCGCCGCCGTTCGCGCGGCACCTCGAAGCCCCGCTCGTCGCCCGCGAGCGCGAGCTCACGCTGCTGCGCGATGCTTTCGAGCGGGCGGCGAACGGAGCCTCAGGGTACGTGTTTACCGTCGTGGGGGCCGCGGGAGTCGGTAAGTCGCGGCTCGTTCGTGAACTTGTCGGCGAGGCCGGCGAACGCTCTACGGTGCTGGTCGGGCGCTGCCTTCCTTATGGCGACGGGATCACGTTCTGGCCGATCGTTGAGGTCGTCCGGCAGGCCGCGGGGATCGCCAAGCATCTCGACGCCGTGAGCGCTCGCACTCGGATCGCCGAGCTCGTCGCGGCCGAGCCCGAGGCGGAGCTCGTCGCTGATCGGCTCGCCTCGGCGGTCGGGCTGCTCGACGCGCAGGCATCGACCGAGGAGACGTTCTGGGCGGTGCGGAAGCTGCTCTACGCGCTCGCGCGAAGTCGGCCGGTCGTCCTCGTCTTCGATGACCTGCATTGGGCGGAGCCGACCTTCCTCGACCTCGTCGAGCATCTCGCCGAGTGGATCCGCGACTTGCCGGTGCTTCTTGTGTGCCTCGCCCGGGTGGAATTACTCGAGGAGCGTCCCGCTTGGGCGGGCGGCTGGCCGAACGCGTCGACGATCATGCTCGAGCCGCTCGGCGAGCCCGAGTGCGGCGAGCTGATCGACGGGCTGCTCGGCGCAGGCGGCCTTCCGTACGAGACCAAGCAGCTGATCGCGGCAGCCTCGGAAGGCAACCCGCTCTTCGTGGAGGAGCTGCTCGCGATGCTGATCGAGGAGGAGGTCCTTCGCGGCGAGAACGGCCGCTGGCTCGCGGGCGATCTCTCCTCGATGCGCGTGCCGCCCACGATCCAGGCGCTCCTCGGGGCGCGGCTCGACCGCCTCGAGCGCCGTGAGCGGAGCGTGATCGAGGCGGCGTCGGTCGCGGGGCGGTTCTTCTCGCGCGACGCACTGGCCGCGCTCATCGACGAGCCGGGGCTCGACGCGTTGCTGGCAACGCTCGTCCGCAGCGACCTGATCCGGCCTAGGCTCGCCGCCGTCGGTGGGGACGCCTATCGGTTCCGCCACCACCTCATCCGCGACGTGGCCTACGCGGGGACGCCCAAGGAGCGGCGCGCCCACCTGCACGAGCTCCATGCCGGCTGGCTCGAACGTACACATGGCGATCGCCTTGGCGAGGTCGAGGAGATCGTCGGCTATCACCTCGAGCAGGCGCATGGCCTACGGTCCGAGCTCGGGCGCGCCGATGAGCGCCTGGCCGCCCGTGCCGGCGAGCGACTCTCCGCCGCAGGACGACGCGCCCTGGCGCGCAGCGACATTCCAGCCGCGGCCAATCTCCTCGGCCGCGCGGTCGCCCTGCTCCCGGCCGCCGCGGCCGAACGCATAGAGCTTCTGCCCGAGTTGGGCACCGCGCTCGTTCTCGCTGGCGAGTTCGAGCAGGCGGAGGCTGTTCTGGCGGAGGCGATCGAGCGGGGGGCGGCGTCCGGCAACCGGCGGCTCGAGTTGCACGCCCAGCTAGAACGCGCGTTTTTGCGAAGCCTGACCGGGGCCGAGGGCAGCGTAGAGGAACTTCGGCGGATCTCAGAGCGGGCGATCCCGCAGCTCGAGTCGCTCGACGACGACCTCGGCCTTGCGATGGCGTGGCGCCGCATCGCGGACGTGCATTGGATGACGAACCGCTGGCACGAGCAGGAACGTGCGCTCGAGCGCGCGCTTGTCCATGCCGAGCGTGCCGGTGATGCGCGGGAGGCCGGGGGCGCACTCATGCGCATCGCGCTGGCCCTGTACTACGGGCCGGTGCCGGTACCCGCCGCGATCGACCGGGCGGAAGAGATTCTCGACCGAGCGAAGGGAACTCGAGCCGTGGAATCGACGTTCATCGTGAGCCTTGCCGGCCTGCATGCGATGTCTGGCCGATTCGACGACGCCCGCGACCTCTTCGCCCGCGGTCGGGCAATCGTCGAAGAGCTCGGTCTTAAGGTTTGGCTCGCCGGGTTCTCCCTCGTAGCAAGCGACATCGAGATGCTGGCGCGCGATCCAAGCGCGGCCGAGGCGCACCTCCGCGCAGGCTACGAGGCGCTCAATGGAATGGGCGACCGAGGCCTTTCCGCAACTGTGGCGGCCTCGCTCGCCAGGGCGATCTACGCTCAGGGTCGGTACGACGAAGCCGCGCACTTCACGGAGATCAGCGAGAAGCTCGATGGAAGGGGGGACATCACTTCGCAGATCGGGTGGCGAGGGACTCGCGCGAAGGTCCTCGCCCACCGGCACGACTTTGAACAGGCGGAAAGCTTCGCCCGCGAGGCGGTCGCCATCTCCGAGAGGACGGACGATCTTGTGCAGCGGGGGCGAGCGCTGCTCGATCTCGCGGAGGTCCTCGAGCTCGCCCACCGGAACGAAGAGGCGGCACAGCTCGTCGAAGCAGCGCTGAACCTGTTCGAGCAGAAGGGCAACGTCGTCGTCGCGGAGGAGACGCGCGGGCTCCTCGCCCAGCTCCGGGCATGAGCTCCGCGACGCCGCGCCGTCAGCGGTCGTCGCCGTCCTCGTGCTGCGTCACGTGGGAGCGGGGTCAGACGAGGAGGAGGCGCCGCCCGAGCTGGCGAGCGCAAGGATCACCTCGGCGCCGTAGCGCTCGAGCTTCGTCGGGCCGACGCCGGAGACCTTCGCGAGCTCCCACAGCTCGTGGGGGCGGCGGCGGGCGATCTCTTCGAGCGTCGTGTCGTGGAAGACGACGAATGCGGGTACTTCGTCCTTCCTCGCTCGCTCCAGTCGCCAGGCCTTCAGGGCGGTGAGGACGGTCGGGTCGGCGCCCGGCGTCTCGATGCCGAGCTCGGCGATGAACCTGCTCGGCGCGCCCGACCACGTGAGCTCGAGGTGGCTTTTGGCTCGCGTCATCCCCACGTAGAGGAGTCGCCGCTCCTCGGCACGCGCCTCGGGGGTGCGCGAGCGCTTGAACGGCAGCTCGCCCTCCTCGAGCCGCGGAAGGAACACGACCTCGAACTCGAGGCCCTTCGCTCGGTGGTAGGTGAGGAGGTTGACGCCGCGGCCTGTCGACTCCTCGCCGAAGCGGTTCTGGAGGTCGGCGAGGAAGTCTCCGACGGTGCCATCCCCGAACCCCTCCGCTAGGCGGACGAAGCGGGCGAGGTCGCCCTGGCGCGTCAGCTCCTCGTCACCGATGCCTTCGGGGAGCGTAGGCGTGAGGCCTTGCGCCTTCGCGGTCTGGCGGACGATCTCCGCGACGTCAATTCGGGCGGTTGCGCCCCGTAGCGCTCGGATCATCCCGCGTGCGCCGGGTCGAACGAGGAACGCGCCGCCGCGCACCTGGTACGGGATGCCGGCCTCGGCGAGCGCCTCCTCGAACTCCTCCGAGCGCGAGTTGATGCGGTAGAGCACCGCCATCTCCTCGTACGGAACGCCCTCGCGGTGGAATGCGGCGATGTTCGCGACGATCGACGCAACCTCAGCCTCGGTGTCCTCGCACAGGCGGAGGACCGGTTCTTCGCCCGAGGCGCGGGTTGCGCGCAGGACCTTCTCCGAGCCGCCGAGCTTCGGCACGAGCCGGTTCGCGAGCTCCAGGATCTCCGGCGTCGAGCGGTAGTTCTCCTCGAGCCGGAAAGTACGTCCCTGCATCCTCAGCAGGTAGTCCGGCGTCGCGCCGGTGAAGGAGTAGATCGCCTGGTAATCGTCGCCGACGACGCAGAGCTCGTCGCGGCCGCCGAGCCACCGCTCGAGGAGCGACTGTTGGAGCAGGTTGACGTCCTGATATTCGTCGACCGTGAAGGCGCGGTACCGGGCCCGGAAGGTGTCGGCCGCCGCTTGGTTCTCGTCGTAGAGCCTGATCGCCAGCTCGAGCAGGTCCTCGAAGTCGACGCGTCCCTGGCTCTCCTTCTGCGCCTCGTAGCGTCGGAAGACGCTGACCATCAGGTCAGGCGGGATCGGCGGCTCGTGCCCGTCGAGCGACGCGGCGTAGGTGTCGGGCGTGAGGCGCCGGTTCTTCGCCCACTCGATCTCGCTGGCCAGGTCGCCGAGCGGCCGGAACTTGTACGGCGGCGGCAGGGAGCGGCGGATCGGCTGGAGCGTGAGCGCCTTCGACGGGAGGATCTGCCCGAGCTCGTCGCCGAGGAAGTACCGGAGCTGCGCGAGCGCGGCCGAGTGGAACGTCCGCGCCTGGACGCCGTGCGCGCCGAGGCGCTGGAGCCGGGCGCGCATCTCGCCGGCGGCCTTGTCCGTGAAGGTGACGGCGAGGATCTCGGTGGGAGCGAACGTGCTCGTGAGGACCTGGTTGGCGATCCGGCGCGTGATCGTCGTCGTCTTGCCGGACCCGGCGCCGGCGAGGATGCAGACCGGCCCGGTGACCGCCTCGACGGCGGCGCGCTGCTCGTCGTTGAGGCCGGCGAAGACGTCTTCTGCTCGCATGCCGTCGCAGCTTAGGGACGGCTTCTGACAGGAACTCGGGCGGCTTTGGAAAAGAAGTGCGTCCCGACCTGTGGATAAGCCTGTGGATCCGGACGATCTCAACGACGTGCTTCGACGGCGCCTGCGCGGCGCTGAGCGCCATCGCGCCATCGCGCTGGCGCACCCGCGAACCGCCACCCAACGGGCCTGGCAACTCGTCTGCCTCGGCGTGGCTCTACGCCACACGCGCAACTACGACGCGGCGTTGTGGGCACTCGACGCCGCCGTGGCGCTCAACCCCTCACTGCGCGCACAACGGGCCGCGTATTTGTGCGCGGCCGCCGTCCACCGCGATCGCGGCGACTACGAGGCTGCGCGGAGGGTGAGTCGGTCAACGCCCGATTAGCGCCGTCGGCTCTTGTCCCTCGGGGCGAAGTGCGCTAGGACCGGCGTAGATCACGAAGGGGGTTTCGAGCATGTCCAGGATCTCGTACCTGGTTCTCGCTGCGGCCGTCTTCGCACTCGTCGCCGGCTCGGCAGTCCGGGCCACCGGTAACACGCCGGCGGTCACCCACGGTGTCGTCGTCGGCGACGTCACGGCCCGGTCCGCCGTCGTCTGGGCCCGCGCCGATCGCGAAGGCACGCTGAAGGTTCACTTGTCCGGTGGGAAGCACGACGGAGTCGGACGGATCAACGTTCGCGCTGCGGACGACTACACGGGGCAGGTCGTCCTGACCGGGCTGAGGCCGGATACCGACTATCGCTACCGCGTCGGCACGGCGCGGGGCTCCTTCGAGACCGCGCCCGCCGCCGACGACCGCGAAGACGTGCGCCTCGCCTTCGGCGGCGACGTCGCCGGCCAGAACGTCTGCCGCGACATGCGCGAGGGGTTCCCGATCATGGAGACGATTCGAAGCCTGCGGCCCGACGTCTTCGTCGGCCTCGGCGACATGATCTACGCCGACAACGCGTGCGATCCGGTCGGCCGCTACGGCAACGCGCAGTTGCCGGGGCCCGGCCCGGCCGCGGACCTCGCGACCTTCTGGGAGCACTGGCGCTACAACCGCGCCGACGCCGCGTCGCAGCGTCTGCTCGCGAGCACGAGCTACGTCGGCGTCTGGGACGACCACGAGGTCGTGAACGACTTCGGCCCACTCAGCGATACCCGCTCGACGCCGCCGTACACGCCCGGCGTCCACCTGCTTCCGATCGGCCTCGAGGCGTTCCTCGACTACACGCCGATCGCGGTTGCCGCGAACACGCCCAAGCGGCTGTACCGCTCCCTGCGCTGGGGCAAGCACCTGGAGCTCTTCGTCCTCGACACGCGGCAGTACCGTGACGCGAACTCCGCCTCCGACAGCGCCGACCGGCCGAAGACGATGCTCGGGCGCGAACAGCTCACGTGGCTGAAGGAGAGCCTGGCCGGCTCCGACGCCACGTGGAAGGTGGTCGTGTCGAGCGTGCCGATGTCGATCCCGACCGGCTTCCCGCCGACCGGCGGCCGCGACGGCTGGGCGAACTTCGACCAGACGACCGGCTTCGAGCAGGAGCTGCTCGACATCATCCGGTTCATGGAGAGCGAGGGCATCGTGAACACGGTCTGGATCACGACCGACGTCCACTTCGCGGAGGCGTTCCGCTACCGGCCGTTTGCTGCGAATCCCGACTTCGCCGTGTACGAGCTGGCGACCGGGCCGCTGAACGCGGGCATTTTCCCGATCCGCGACTTCGACACGACGCTCAATCCAGAGGTGCTGACGTTCTTCGGTCCGCCGACCCCAGAGGCGGTCACCACGTGGGACGAGGCGAAGCAGTGGTTCAACTTCGGGACGCTCGAGGTCGATCGGAACGGGAGGCTGACGGCGGCGATCGTCAACACCGCCGGCCAGACGCGGTTCTCGCTGACGCTGGTGCCGAGGTAGCTACGCCGGCGTAGGGAGGCCTTCGATCGCGGCCAGCGCGCGCTGGATCTCCGCCTCGTCGAGCGCGACGTCCTCGAGCTTCCCGGCGAAGTAGTTGTCGTACGCGGCCATGTCGAAGTGGCCGTGGCCGGAGAGGTTGAAGAGGATCGTGCGCTCCTCGCCCGCCTCGTCGGCCGCTCGCGCGGTCAGGACGGCACCGTGAATCGCATGCGCCGCCTCCGGCGCCGGGATGATCCCCTCGTGGCGGGCAAATTCGACGGCTGAGCCGAAGACGTCCGTCTGGAGGTAGGCCTCGGCGCGGATCAGCTCGTCGCGGACGAGCTGGGAAATCAACGGCGCGACGCCGTGGTAGCGCAGTCCGCCGGCGTGGATCGGCTCCGGGATGAAGTCGTGCCCAAGCGTGTGCATCGGGACGAGCGGCGTCAGCTTGCTGGTGTCGCCGAAGTCGTACGCGAAGAGGCCGCGCGTCAGCGTCGGGCAGGCGGCCGGTTCGCAGGCGAGCACGTCGATGTCGCGGCCCGCGATCTTCTCCCGCAGGAACGGGAAGGCGAGCCCGGCGAAGTTCGAGCCGCCGCCGACGCAGCCGATGACGACATCCGGGAACGCGCCCGCCTGCTCCATCTGCGCGAGAGCCTCCTGGCCGATCACCGTCTGGTGCAGCAGCACGTGGTTGAGCACCGAGCCGAGCGAGTACGCAGTGTCCTCACGCTGTGCGGCGTCCTCGACCGCCTCGGAGATCGCAATCCCGAGCGATCCCGGGGAGTCGGGGTGCTCTTCGAGTATGGCCCGGCCGACCTGCGTCTCCTCGGACGGGCTCGCCACGATCTCCGCGCCCCAGGCCTGGATCAGCGAGCGCCGGAACGGCTTCTGCTCGTAGGAGATCTTGACCATGTAGACCTTGCACTCGAGCTGGAAGAGCGTGCAGGCGAAGGCGAGCGCGCTGCCCCACTGCCCCGCGCCGGTCTCGGTCGCGAGCCGCGTCCGGCCTTCCTTCGCGTTGTAGTACGCCTGCGCGACGGCGGTGTTCGGCTTGTGGCTGCCCGGCGGGCTGACCCCTTCGTACTTGTAGAAGATCCGCGAGCGCGTCCCGATCGCGTTCTCCAAGCGGTGAGCGCGGAAGAGCGGCGTCGGGCGCCAGAGGCTGTAGATGTCGAGGATCTCCTCCGGGATCGCGACCTCGGGGTCCTCGCTGACCTCCTGGAGGATCAGCTCCATCGGGAAGAGCGGCGCGAGATCGTCGGGGCCGACCGGCTCGCCGGTGCCCGGGTGCAGCACGGGCTGCGGCGGGCTCGGCATGTCGGCGCGGATGTTGTACCAGCGGCGCGGGAGCTCGGATTCGCTGAGCAGGAACTTCGTCTGCTCCGTCCTCACCTGCGCCATCACGCCGAGGATAACTCAGAGCGGGCCGCGTGACGGAGGTGCGAGGGGGCCGCCGCCGCAAGGCGGCCTCCCCCCGCGATCAAGCCGTCAGTCCCCCGGACACGGGCCGAGCGTGTCTCCGTGCGCCAGGTGAGCTGGTACCGCGTTCCGCGAGACCGTGATCGTGACGAACGGATTCTTCTCGGAGTGCGTGTGGTGGCAGATCACCACCTTCTTCGGGTACTGGTACTGCGCGGCGGCCGACGGCGTCCCTGACGACAGGCCCGCTGTCGCGAGGAACCCGAGCACGCCGAGGATGGCTGCGGGCGCGAGCAGAACTCTCAGCGGCCTGCGCCGCAGCCTTGCTCCTCTCCCCATTCGTACACCCCCCTCGTGCCGCAGGTCCGATGCGGTTGAAGGCTGGGGGCCGGCAGAAACGGTAGCGCTCGGAGGACGGAGCCGCCGGAACGTGAGCGATTCCGGACATTCGCCCTTCGGCGGGACTCTGTTACAACTGACGCGTGACCGACGTTCGGCTCCGGAGGGAGGCGCGGGGGGGCGGGGTCGGAGGTGGCCCGGTGCTGTCGATGGACGGCGTCCGGCTCGGGTATTGGGGGCGTCGCCATTTCCATCTCGCGGTCGAAGAGGCGACCTTCGCCGTAGCGGCCCGCGAGCGCGTCATCGTGATCGGTCAGTCGGGATCCGGTAAGTCGACGCTGTTGAAGGCCGTGGCCGGGTTCCTGCCGCCGGCCGGAGGAACGATCGCCGTTGCCGGACGGAGGTCGCTGGCACCTGGCCCTGACCGCGCCGTCGTCTTCCAGGAGTTCGACCAGCTCTTCCCATGGCGCAATGTCCTGGAGAACGTCGCGTACCCGCTGCGGGTGAACGGCTGGCGGCGCAAGGCCGCTTCCGCCCGCGCGCGCGAGTACATCGAGCTGACCGGGCTCTCACACGCCGTCGACAAGTACCCGCACGAGCTGTCGGGCGGGATGAAGCAGCGGGTCGCGATCGCTCGGGCGCTTGCGCTCGAGCCGGTGATCCTGCTGATGGACGAGCCCTTCGGCAGCCTCGACGCGATTACCCGCGCGAGGCTGCAGCGGGAGTTGCGCGCCATCCTCGAGCGGACGGAGACGACGCTGTTCTTCGTCACGCACTCGATCGACGAGGCGCTGATCCTCGGGGAGCGCGTCGTCGTCCTGCACGGCGTTCCGTCCACGGTTCGGGAGATCGTCGACGTGCGTGAGGTCGGGGAGCCCGACTCCCCGCGCTACGCCGAGATGCGCATCCACCTGCGCGAGCTACTGGCAATCGAAGGAGATGACGATGTCGACCACTAGCATCGCCGTCCCGCGTCCGCGCGGCTCGCGGTTCGCCTGGGGACGGCTGCCCGCTCCGCTGCGCTACGGGCTCATCGTCGCGGCGCTGATCGGGATCTGGCAGGCGTACTGGGTGATCAAGGACCCGTCGCCGCTCCTGTTCGCCGGCCCGCGCGAGGTCGCGGAGGCGTTCTGGGACGGCTGGCGGGAGGGCAACCTGGCGAGGACGACGTGGACGACCCTCAAGATCCTCGCCATCGGGATCGGAATCGGCGCCCTCGTCGCGTTGATCCTGACGGCCTTCGCCGCGCTCTCGCAGGTCGGCGAGGACCTGCTGACGATCCTCGTCTCGATCCTCAACCCGCTTCCCGGGGTCGCGATCCTCCCGCTGGCGATGCTCTGGTTCGGGTTGAACACGAACGCGCTCCTGTTCGTGATTGCGAACGCCGCCGCCTGGCCGATCGCGATCAACCTCAACACCGGCTTCAAGACGGTCAATCCGACGATCGTCGCCGTCGGCCGCAACATCGGGCTCTCCTCGCGCCGGCTGATCACCGACGTGCTCGCTCCGGCCGCATTGCCCCACGCGATCTCAGGGTTGAAGACGGCCTGGGCCTTCGGGTGGCGGACGATCATCGCCGCCGAGCTCGTGTTCGGCGTCGCCGGAGCCGACGGCGGCCTTGGGACCCACATCAACAACGCGAAGCTGTTCCTGAACATCCCGCAGGTCTTCGCCGGACTCGTCACAATCGCCCTCCTCGGGATGGCTTTCGAGTTCGTGTTCGGTGTCCTGGAGCGCCGCACGATCGTGCGGTGGGGGATGAAGACGTCGAGGTGAGGGGGAAGACAATGGCTCTGAGGAGAAAGCTGCTACGGATCGCGGTCGCCGCAACCGCGGTGAGCGCGCTCGCGGTCGCGGGCAGCGCCGCGCAAGGCGCGTCCACGGCAGTCCGGCCCGACAAGCTCACGATCGCCTACCAGTTCGGAGTCGGCTACGCGCCGCTGCTGATCATCAAGCAGCAACG
>Ga0081538_10002235_pt1 | contig 19164 bp, 15 predicted proteins | sample TabmetS5T2R1_FD_71022 | JGI IMG/M metagenome (GOLD analysis project Ga0081538, IMG submission 71022) | Tabebuia heterophylla rhizosphere microbial communities from the University of Puerto Rico - S5T2R1 | ecosystem: Host-associated > Plants > Roots > Rhizosphere ... | reverse complement strand
CCCGAGGAGGTGGAGGCCCTGGTCGTGGGCGAGGTCGGCGGCTCGGCGCTGTTCGCCAGCCGCTTCCGCGAGTGCGCGGCCCGCGCGCTGCTGCTGCCGCGGCGCCGCCCGGACCGCCGCACGCCGCTGTGGCAGCAGCGCCAGCGCAGCGCCGGCCTGCTCCAGGTCGCCTCCAAGTACGGCTCGTTCCCGGTGGTGCTGGAGACCATGCGCGAGTGCCTCCAGGACGTCTTCGACCTGCCCGGCCTCAAGGAGCTGATGGCCCAGGTCGGCAGCCGCCAGGTGCGGGTGGTCGAGGTCGACACCCCCTTCCCCTCGCCGTTCGCCAGCTCGCTGCAGTTCGGCTACGTCGCCGCGTTCATGTACGAGGGCGACGCGCCGCTGGCCGAGCGGCGCGCCCAGGCGCTGTCGCTGGACCGCTCGATCCTGGCCGAGCTGCTCGGCCGCGCCGAGCTGCGCGACCTCATCGACCAGGCGGCCCTCGCCGACCTGGAGCTGGAGCTGCAGCTGCTCACCCCCGAGCGTAAGGCCCGCGGGCCCGACGGGCTGCACGACGCGCTGCGCCTGCTCGGCGACCTGACCGTCCAGGAGGCGACCGACCGCGCGGCCGACCCTACTGCCGCGCCCGGCTGGCTGGCCGAGCTGGAGGCCTCCCGCCGCGCGGTGCGGCTGCGGGTCGGCGGGCAGGAACGCTGGGTTGCGATCGAGGACGTGGCCCGCCTGCGCGACGGGCTCGGGGCCGCGCCGCCGGTCGGCGTGCCGCAGGCGTTCCTGGAGCCGGTGGCCGACCCGGTCGGCGACCTGCTGGCCCGCTACGCCCGCAGCCACGGGCCGTTCCTGGCCGGCGACCCGGCCCGCCGCCTCGGCCTCGGGGTGGCCGTGGTCGAGCAGACCCTCGCCCGGCTGGCGGCGGCCGGCCGGGTGGTGCAGGGCGAGTTCCGGCCGGGCGGTTCCGGCCGCGAGTGGCTGGACGCCGAGGTGCTGCGCCGGCTGCGGCGCCGCTCGCTCGCCGTCCTCCGCAAGGAGGTCGAGCCCGTCCCCCAGCAGGCGCTCGCCCGCTTCCTGGCGGCCTGGCAGGGGGTCGGCCCCGGCGGGCCGCGGGCCGCCGACCTCGACGCCCTGTTCCGGGTGGTCGAGCAGCTCCAGGGCGCCGCCGTGCCCGCCTCGGCGCTGGAGCGCCAGGTCCTCGCCGCCCGCCTGCCCGGCTACCACCCGGGCCTGCTCGACCAGCTCAGCGCCTCCGGCGAGGTGGTCTGGGCCGGCGCCGGCGCGCTCGGCTCCGACGACGGCTGGGTGAGCCTGTACCTGGCCGAGGGGGTCCCGCTGCTGCTGCCGGCGCCGCTGCCGGTCGAGCTGACGCCCCTGGCCGCCACCGTCCGCGAGGCGCTGGCCGCCCACGGCGCCATGTTCTTCCGGCAGCTCTCCGACGCGGCCGGGTCGCCCGGCGACGGCGACCTGCTGCTGGCCGTCTGGGAGCTGGTGTGGGCCGGCATGGTCACCAACGACACCCTGGCGCCCCTACGGGCGCTGGTCACCGGCGGCTCCCGCCCGGCCAGCCGCCCCGCCCCCCGACGGCGCCGCTACGGGCGCCGCGGCGCGCCCGTGCCCAGCCGCGCCGGCCCGCCGGCGGCCGCCGGCCGCTGGAGCCTGCTGCCCGGGGCGGCCCCCCCCGCCGCCACCCTGGCCGCCCCCGGCCCCGCCGCCGAGGCGGTCCCCGGCGCCCCCGCGCCGACCCCCGCCGACCCGACCAGGCGCCTGCACGCGGTCGCCGAGCAGCTCCTGGACCGCCACGGCGTGCTCACCAGGGGCGCGGTGGTGGCCGAGCGGGTCCCCGGCGGCTTCGCCGGCGTCTACCCGGTGCTCAAGGCGATGGAGGAGGCGGGCCGCTGCCGGCGCGGCTACTTCGTGGACGGGCTCGGCGGGGCGCAGTTCGCCGCCCCCGGCGCCGTGGACCGCATGCGCACGCTCGCCGAGGCGCCCCCGGAGGGGTCCGGCCGCGAGGGTGGCCCGGCGGGTGGTCGCAGCCCGCTGACCCAGGTGCTGGCCGCCGCCGACCCGGCCAACCCCTACGGCGCCGCCCTGCCGTGGCCCGAGCGTGTCGCCACCGCCGACGGCAACCAGGGCGAGCGGCCCGGGCACCGGCCGGGCCGCAAGGCCGGCGCGGTGGTGATCCTGAGCGACGGCGAGCTGGTCCTCTACGTGGAGCGTGGCGGCCGGACCCTGCTCACCTTCAGCGACGACCCCGACCGCCTGGGCCGCGCCGCCGACGCGCTCGCCCTGGCCGTGCGCGACGGCGCCCTCGGGCGCCTGGCGGTCGAGAAGGCCGACGGCGAGCCGGTGTTCGACACCCCGCTGGCCCGCGCCCTCACCGACGCCGGCTTCCGGCCCACCGCCCGCGGCCTGCGCCTGCGGGGCTGACGTGCCCGAGGGCGACACGGTCCTGGTCGCCGCGGCCCGCCTGCACGGGGCGCTGGCGGGGGAGCGGCTGCTGGCCACCGACTTCCGCGTGCCGCGGTTCGCCACCGCCGACCTGGCCGGCCAGACGGTGCGGGAGGTGGTGGCGCGCGGCAAGCACCTGCTGCTGCGCACCGACGCGGGCGTCACCCTCCACACCCACCTCAAGATGGAGGGCGCCTGGCACCTGTACCGCCCGCGGGAACGCTGGCGCGGTCCCGACTTCCAGGTCCGGGCGCTGCTCCGCACCGCGCCGTGGGTCGCGGTCGGCTTCCGGCTGGGCGTCTGCGAGCTGCTGCCGACCGCCCGTGAGCACGAGGTGGTCGGCCACCTGGGTCCCGACGTGCTCGGCCCCGACTGGGACGCGGCCGAGGCGGTCCGGCGCCTCGCCGCCGACCCCGACCGCGCGATCGGCACCGCCCTGCTCGACCAGCGCGCCCTCGCCGGGCCGGGCAACATCTACAAGTGCGAGGTCTGCTTCCTGCGCGGCGTCGACCCGTGGACGCCGGTCGGCCAGGTCGACGACCTGCCTGGCATGGTGGACCTGCTCAAGCGGCTGATGGAGGCCAACCGCGCCGGCGGCCGCCAGGTCACCACCGGCGACACCCGGCCCGGCAGGACCCACTGGGTCGCCGGCCGCAACGGCAGGCCCTGCCGCCGCTGCGGCACCCCGGTCCGCAAGGCCGAGCAGGCCAGCTACGACGCCGACCGGGTCACCTGGTGGTGCCCCACCTGCCAGCCGGGCCGCGGCCCCGCCGCCGCGCCCGCCGGCCGCGGGCCCGGGTCGCGGGTGGGGGCGCCGCTCAGATCCGCGCGAACGAGCGCACCGCGGCGCGGGGGCCGCGGCGCGGGGGCATCCGGCCGGAGCTGACGATCAGGCGCAGCACCCGGCCGCGGTGGCCGGCGAAGGGGGCCAGCAGCTCCAGCATGCGCTCGTCGCTGCCGCGGGGCTCGCCGGTGAGCGCGTAGCTCACCAGGTGGGGGAGGTGGAAGTCGCCCACCGACACGGCGTCGGCGTCGCCGAGCGCCACGATCGCCACCTCGGCCGAGGTCCACGGCCCGACCCCCGGGAGCGCCTGCAGCCGCCGGTGCGCGTCGGCGGGTGCCATGGCGACCGTCTCCTCGACCCGCCGGGCGCGGCTGGCGGCCATCAGGATCGCGGTGGTCCGCTTGCGCTCCACCCCCAGCGGGTGGAACGCCCAGTAGGGGGTGGTCGCCAGCGACGCCGGGGCCGGCTGCAGCAGCAGCGGGCGCGGGCCGGGCGCCGGCTCGCCCCAGGCGCGCACGACCGCGCGGTAGCCGTTCCACGCCTCCCGGCCGGTGACCTTCTGCTCCAGGATCGACGGCAGCAGCGCCTCGAACACCGCCTGCGAGCGGGGGATGCGCAGGCCGGGCAGGCGGTGGTGGAGCTCGCCGACCAGGCCGTCGGGCTGGAAGCCGTCCAGGCTGTCGCGGGCGCCGAGCAGCTCGGGGGCGGCGGCCAGGCACCACTCGGCCCCGGCCCCCCAGGCGGTCACCCGCACCGTGCCGCCGTCCGCGGCGTAGCGGGCGGTGGCCGGCCCCTGCGGCGTCCGGGTCGCCCGCCACCACGCCCCGGCGCGGTCGATCAGCATCGTCGGGTCGCCGGCGCCCCGGCGCAGCGGCCCGAGGGTCAGCCGCAGGTCGACCGGCAGGCGCGGCCGGACGACGGTCTCCAGCGGTGGCGGTGCGGCGGGCATCGCCCGCGATCGTCGCACGGACCGGGGACAGCGTCACATGGCCCGCCGCGGCGCCGGGGGGATCGCGGCGCGGTCGGTCGTCCGGTACTCGGCCGCGGCGGCCTGCAGCCGCCCGGCGGCGCCGCTCAGGTCGTCGGCGATCACGCCCAGCTCCCGCGCCCAGCGGACCCAGAGCGCCTGGAACCGCTCGGCCAGCGCCGGGTCACCGAGCCCGCCGGCGACGCCACCGGCGCCCGGGACGAGGCTGCCGACCACCGACCGCACCTGCTCGGCGCTGGCCGCCAGCCGGCCCGCCGCCCGCTCCAGCTCACCCGGGAGCACCTCCACCAAGGCCACCGCAATCACCCCTCCAAGAAGCAGCACAACGACGGGCTAACCGTACCTCATGAAGGCAAACGCACGCAAATGGATGCTAACCGCTCCGCCTTGACCGGGTGACGCCGGCGGGCGACCCTGGTCGCCGGCGGGGTCCCCGGTTCGACTGGGATGCCCGAGTAGAATCCTGGTGGCTGCCGGCGGGGTGGGGCCGCCGGCGGTCCAGGCCGCCCATCACGCTTCGGAGGATCGTCATGCCAGGTCGTTTCGGCCGTGTGCTGACCGCCATGGCCACCCCGTTCAGCCCCGACGGCAACCTCGACGTCGACGGCGCCCAGCGCCTGGCCCGCCACCTGCTCGACCACGGCACCGACACGCTGGTCGTGGCCGGCACCACCGGCGAGTCCCCGACCCTCAGCGCCGACGAGAAGGCCCGCCTGTGGGCCGCGGTGGTGGAGGCGGCCGGCGACGGCGGCAGGGTGATGGCCGGCACCTCGACCTACTCGACCGCGGAGTCGGTGGAGCTGACCGGGCTGGCCGAGAAGGCCGGCGTCGGCTCGCTGCTGCTGGTCACGCCCTACTACAACAAGCCGCCCCAGTCCGGGCTGGTGGCCCACTTCAGCGCGATCGCGCTGAGCACCGGCCTGCCGTGCATGCTCTACAACATCCCCGGCCGGACCGCCTGCACCATCGAGCTGCCGACGATGGTGCGGCTGTTCGAGGAGGTCGACAACGTCGTGGCGGTCAAGGACGCCGTCGGCGACATGGCCGCCGCCAGCCGCCTGCACCGCGAGACCGGCGGTCGGATGGAGCAGTACTCCGGCGACGACAAGAACCTGCTGCCGCTGCTGGCCGTCGGCGGCGTCGGCGTGGTCAGCGTCGCCTCCCACCTGGTCGGCCCGGCGATCCAGGAGCTGGTCGCCGCCTTCGAGCGCGGCGACACCAGGACCGCCCTCGACCTCCACACCAGGCACCTGGCGCTGTTCGAGGGGCTGTTCGCCACCTCCAGCCCGATCCTGCTGAAGGCCTGCATGAACCTGCTCGGGCTGCCGGCCGGGCCGCTGCGGCTGCCGCTGCCGGAGGCCACCGGGGAGCAGGTCGAGTTCGCCAGCCGGCTGCTGGCCGGCGTCGGCCTCGGCCCAGGGGAGGGTGCCCGTGGTTGACGCCGCCGTGGGGACCAGCGCCCCGCCGCCGGCGCCGCCCGGCGCGGTCCGCGTCGCCTTCCTCGGCGGCCTCGGCGAGATCGGCCGCAACTGCGCGGTCGTCGAGCTGGACGGCGCGCGGCTGCTGATCGACTGCGGCCTGGCCTTCCCCGACGCCGACCAGCCCGGCGTGGACATCATCCTGCCCGACTTCACCTGGCTGGCCGAGGAGCCCGAGCGGGTGGTCGGCGTGGTCCTGACCCACGCCCACGAGGACCACATGGGCGCCCTGCCGTACTTCCTGCGCGACTTCGACGTGCCCGTCTACGGGACCAGGCTGTCGCTCGCCATGCTCGCCGCCAAGCTGGAGGAGCACGAGCTCACCCCCTCCCTGGTGGAGGTCGTGCCCGGCGAGCGGACCGTCCTCGGCCCCTTCGACCTCGAGCTGTTCGCCATGTCGCACTCGATCCCCGACGGCGTGGCGGTGGCGCTGCGCACCCCGGCGGGCACGATCGTGCATACCGGCGACTTCAAGATGGACCTGACCCCGATCGACGGCCGCCCGACCGACCTCGGCGGCCTGGCGCGGCTGGCCGGCGACGGCATCGAGCTGCTGCTGTCCGACTCGACCAACGCCGACCAGCCGGGCTTCATCCCCGCCGAGGTCGAGGTCGGCCGCGCCCTCGACGACATCTTCGGCAACGCCAGGCGGCGCATCGTGGTCGCCTGCTTCGCCAGCCACGTCCACCGGGTGCAGCAGATCCTCGACGCCGCCGCCCGGCAGGACCGCCAGGTCGCCCTGGTCGGCCGGAGCATGGTCCGCAACATGCGGGTCGCCGGCGAGCTCGGCTACCTGCGGGTGCCACCCGGCCTGCTGGTCCCCGTCGAGGAGCTCAACGCGCTCGACCCCGCCAGGACCGTGGTGCTGAGCACCGGCTCCCAGGGCGAGCCGTACTCCGCCCTGACGCTGATGGCCGGCCGCGACCACAGGTGGGTGCGGATCGAGCCGGGCGACACCGTGGTGCTGTCGTCCTCGCTGATCCCCGGCAACGAGGCCGCCGTCTACCGCACCATCAACGACCTGGCCCGGCTCGGCGCCGAGGTCTACCACAAGGGCAACGCGCGCGTGCACGTCTCCGGCCACGCCGCCCAGGGGGAGCTGACCCTGCTGCTGACCACCCTGCGGCCGCGCAACTTCCTGCCCGTCCACGGCGAGTACCGCCACCTGGCCCAGCACGCCAGGCTGGCCGTCGCCGCCGGCGTGCCCAGGGACGGGATCCTGGTCTGCGAGGACGGCGACGTGGTCGAGCTGGCGGGCGGCGTCGCCGGCCGGGTCGGCCAGGTCAGGGCGGGGATGGTGTTCGTGGACGGGCTGGGGGTCGGCGACGTCGGCGACGCGGTCCTGCGCGACCGCCGCAAGCTCGGCGGCGAGGGCTTCGTCCACGTGGTCGCCACCATCGAGTCGCAGACCGGCAAGGTCCTCGCCGGCCCCGACATCGTGACCCGCGGGTTCGTCTACGAGCCGGAGTCCGGCGACCTGATCGAGGAGGCCAAGGCCCGCGTGCTCGAGGCGCTGGAGCGCTCGGCCGCCGACGGGGTGATCGACCCGATGATCCTCAAGCAGCACATGCGCTCGGCCGCCTCGGCGCTGTTCAAGGAGCGCACCCAGCGGCGCCCGGTGATCATCCCCACGGTGATGGAGGTCTAGGGTCGATGGCCAAGGCTCGCACGCGGCGCCCGCCGAGCCGCCGGCCGGCGCCCAAGAAGCGCCGCAGCGCGCCGGCGCGCACCCAGCGCCCCGGCGGCCCGCGCAAGGCCCTGTCGCCGCACAAGGGCGACATCCAAGGCGTCCTCCTGTTCCTGTTCGCGGTGCTGCTGGCCCTGGGCATCTGGCTGCACAACGGCGGCAAGGTCGGCGTCTTCCTCGCCCTGCTGTTCCGCGGCCTGTTCGGCTACGGCGCCTACGCGCTGCCGGTGCTGGTCGCCGGCCTCGGCCTGGCCCTGTTCCGGCGCTCGTCGGCCAGCAAGGACGACGCCGTCGCCGGGCGGGTCGCCATCGGGCTGCTGGCGCTGCTGCTCGGCGGGCTCGGCCTGCTGCACCTGGCCCGCGGCGCGCCGCCGACCACGGCCGCGCCCGCGGTGCTGCGGGACTCCGGCGGGCTGGTCGGCGCCGCCGTGGTCGCCCCCCTCGCCCGGCTGCTCTCCACCTGGGGCGCCGCGACCGCCTTCGCCTGCCTGCTGTTCCTGGGCGCGCTGATCAGCACCAGGACCTCGGTCGCGGCGGTCGGCAGGGCGATCGCGGCGGCCGGCCGGGGACTGCGCTCGGCCGTCACCCCACCGCCACGGCCGGCCGCCGAGGGCGCCGGCGACGCCGACCAGCGGGCCGCCGGCCGCCAGAAGGCCACCGCAGCCACCCAAGGCGAGCCGGAGGCCGCGGCCGAGGAGGCGGCGGGCAGACGCCGCGGCCGCCGCCGCGCCGGGCCCGCCGACGACGCCGCCGCGGAGGGGGCCGAGACCGCCGACCTGGACGCGGCCGGCGAGGCCGCCGCCACCGCCGAGGACGCCGGCCCCCCGTCGCGGCCCGCCCCGCCCACCGCGCCGGCCGACCTGCCGGGTGCCGGCGAGGCGGTGCAGCTCGCCATGACCGTCCAGGCCAAGGCGGGCGGCGCCTACACCAACCCGCCGGAGTCGCTGCTGCGGCGCGGCCACTCGCGGCCGATCGACGCCCGCCGGCTGGACGAGACCGCCCGCATCCTCGAGAACACCCTCGACCAGTTCGAGGTCGACGCGCGCGTGGCCCGCTACACCCGCGGCCCGACCGTCACCCGCTACGAGGTGGAGCTCGGCCCGGCGACCAAGGTGGCCAGGGTGGTGGGGCTGTCGCACGACATCGCCTACGCGCTCGCCTCGCCCGACGTCCGCATCATCGCCCCCATCCCCGGCAAGTCCGCGATCGGCATCGAGGTGCCCAACCGCGACCGGGAGCTGGTCACCCTCGGCGACATCCTCGGCCGGGTCGAGAAGGAAGCCGGCCACCCGCTCACCGTCGCGCTCGGCAAGGACATCGGCGGCGAGCCGGTGCTGTCCAACCTCGCCGACATGCCCCATGTCCTGATCGCGGGTTCCACCGGTAGTGGGAAGTCGGTCAGCCTCAACGTGCTGGTCACCAGCCTGCTGATGCGCAACCCGCCGGAGCGGGTGCGGCTGATCCTGATCGACCCCAAGCGGGTGGAGCTGACCCACTACGACGGCGTGCCGCACCTCATCACCCCGGTGGTCACCCACCCCAAGCGGGCCAGCGAGGCGCTCGCCTGGGCGGTGCGGGAGATGGAGCTGCGCCTGGAGACCCTCGCCATCGCCGGGGTCCGCAACATCGCCGCCTACAACAAGGCGGCCAAGGAGGGGACGCTGCCGCCCCTGCCGTCGGAGACGCTCGACGACGCCGGCCGTCCCGACGGCGACCGCTCGCGGCCCACGCTGCCCTACATCGTGGTCGTCATCGACGAGCTGTCCGACCTGATGATGATCGCGCCCAGGGACGTGGAGGACGCCATCTGCCGCATCGCGCAGATGGCGCGGGCGGTCGGCATCCACCTGGTGGTCGCCACCCAGCGTCCCTCGGTCGACGTGGTCACCGGGCTCATCAAGGCCAACATCCCCAGCCGCATCGCCTTCATGGTCGCCAGCGCCCAGGACTCCAGGGTGATCCTAGACGCCGGCGGGGCCGACAAGCTGGTCGGCCACGGCGACATGCTGTACCTGCCGGGCGGCACCTCCAAGCCGCGGCGGGTGCAGGGCGCCTTCATCACCGAGAAGGAGGTCGAGGCGGTCGTCGCCTACTCCAAGGCGCAGCAGCAGGCCAGCTACCAGCCGGGGGTGGTCGCCGAGGGCCGGGCGGCGAGCGAGGACGACGACGGCGACGAGGACCCCCTGCTCACCCAGGCGATGGAGATCGTGGTCCGCTCCGGGCTGGGGTCGACCTCGATGCTGCAGTCGAAGATGAAGGTCGGCTTCTCGCGCGCCCGCCGGATCATGGACCAGCTCGAGGAGCGGGGCGTGGTCGGCCCGTCGGAGGGCTCCAAGCCGCGCGACGTGCTGATGACCGTGGAGGAGCTGGGGGAGCTGCGCGGCCGCGAGGACGGCTACGGCGAGATCGCCGGCGACTGATCTCCCGGTACCGGTTGCCGTCGGCCTGGCGTTGGGCGACAATCCGCTCGCCCGAGAGCCGATCTTCCGGCTTGCCGGAAATTGCGTCGTGAAGGGGTGTCCCGGCTGCCCAGTATTGGCGAAGCGCTGCGCTCGGCCCGGGAAGCGCAGGGGAAGTCCGTGGAGGAGGCCTCTGCCGCCACCCGCATCCGCTCCAGCTACCTCGAGGCCCTCGAGCAGGAGCGCTTCGACGAGCTCGGCGGCAACGTCTACGCCAAGGGCTTCCTGCGCTCCTACGCCACCTTCCTCGGCGTCGACCCGGCCCCGCTGCTGGAGGCCTACCGCGCCCAGGAGCGCCCCGACGCGCCGCTGTTCGAGCACGCGCCCAAGGCGATCGCCGCCAGGGCGGGCGGCCGGCGCGGTCCCAACTGGGTCGCCGTGGCGATCGTGGCCGTGTCGATCATCCTGGTGGCGTCGCTGTGGTCGCTGCTGCGCCCGGCGCCCGACCCGACCAACACCCAGCCGCCGTTCGCGCCCGAGCCCGCCACCACCGCGACCGGCCCCACCGCCACCACCGCGCCGCCCACCACCGCCCGGGCCCCCCAGGGGGTGACCGTCACGCTGCGCTACGCCGCGCCCTCCTGGACCAGGGTCACCGCCGACGGGTCGGTCTCCTTCGAGGGCATCCCCGGCAACGGCGAGCGGCGCACCTTCCGCGCCAGGCGCTCCATCGACCTGGTCCTCGGCGCGCCGAGTGTCGTCAGGCTCACCGTCAACGGCAAGGACCTCGGCGTCCCGGACCGCTCCGGCGCGATCTGGCGCCAGTCGTTCACCCCTGGCGAGGCGTCGCTGCGCTAGCGTGGGCGCATGACCACCCAGCCGCGCCTCGCGCTGACCTTCGAGGACGTCCTGCTGGTGCCGAGGCGCTCGAGCGTCCGCTCCCGCAGGCACGTCGCCACCCGCTCCCGCTTCACCCGCGGCATCGAGCTCGCCATCCCGATCGTCTCCGCCAACATGGACACGGTCACCACCGCGCCGATGGCGATCGCCATGGCCGAGCTGGGCGGCCTCGGCGTGATCCACCGCTTCCTTCCCGTCGAGGGCCAGGCCGAGGAGGTCCGCCGCGTCAAGCGGTACCTGAGCCAGGTCATCCAGGAGCCGTACACCATCGGGCCCGAGCGGACCGTGGCCGAGGCGGCCGCCGAGGCGCGGCGGCTGGGCGTGACCGGGCTGGTGGTGGTCGACGCCGAGCGGCGGCCGCTCGGCATGCTCACCGCCCGCGACATGCGGGCCGACGGCGGCGGCACGGTGGCGTCGGCGATGACGCCCGCCGAGCGGCTGGTCAGCGCCCGGCCGGGCATCGCCCTGGACGAGGCCCGCAAGCTGCTGGACCGGCACCGCATCGAGAAGCTGCCGCTGGTCGCCGACGACGGGCGCCTTGCCGGGCTGATCACCCTGCGCGACCTCGGCCTGCGCGACCGCTGGCCGCACGCCACCCGCGACCAGCACGGCCGGCTGCGGGTCGCGGCCGCGGTCGGGGTGCGCGGCGGCTACCTCGCCAGGGCGGAGGCGCTGCTGGACGCCGGCGTGGACGCGCTGGTGGTCGACGTCGCCCACGGCCACGCCGACCACACCATCGAGGCGGTCCGCGAGCTGAAGGCGACCTGGCCGGCGAGCGAGCTGGTCGCCGGCAACGTCGCCACCGCCGAGGGCTTCCGCGACCTGGCCGAGGCCGGCGCCGACGCCGTCAAGGTCGGCATCGGCCCGGGCCTGGCCTGCACCACCCGGCTGGTCGCCGGCGTCGGCGTGCCGCAGCTCACCGCCATCCTCGACTGCGCCGAGCTGGCCCGCTCCAGCGGCGTGCCGCTGATCGCCGACGGCGGCATCCGCCACCCCGGCGACGTCGCCAAGGCGGTCGCGGCCGGCGCCAGCACCGTCATGATCGGCGGGCTGTTCGCCGGCCGGGCCGAGAGCCCCGGCGAGGTGGTGCGCCGCAACAGCCGGTCCTACAAGGTCTTCCGGGGCATGGCCTCCTACGGGGCGGCCGCCGCCCGCCTGGAGATCGAGGGCCGCGGCGACGCGCTCGACCAGTACGTGCCCGAGGGCGAGGAGATGGAGTTCCCGCTCGGGGGACCGGTCGGCGAGGTCGTCAACGAGCTGGTCGGCGGGCTCCGCAGCGGCATGAGCTACGTCGACGCCAGCACCATCCCGGAGTGCTGGCAGAAGGCCGCCTTCGTGCGCCAGACCCAGGCCGGGCGGCGCGAGGCCCGGCCCGGCGCCGCCGACGGCTGAGCGGCGCCGGGTTCCTACCGCTGTGGACGGGGGCTGGCCTGGGGGCGCAGCCACAGGCTCGCCTGGGTCGGCTGCACTGTCCGGTCCACCACCGCCAGCAGCTCCGAGGCCAGCGCGTCCAGGTCGACCTGCCCCCGCAGCCGGGCGGCGAAGCTCGCCACGGTCCGCTCGGCGTCGTAGCGGCGGTTGAACCGGCGGTCCACCAGCCCCTGCACGCGGCGGCGCAGCGGCGCGAAGGCGGCGACCGCGGCCAGGGTGGCGGCGGCCACCGCGAGGTTGCCGGCGCCGGCGGCCAGCCGCGAGGCCGCGGGGACCACCAGCAGGCAGGGCAGCACCAGCAGGGCGGTCAGCAGGGCGTAGGTGACGGTTCGCGAGACCAGCCGGTCCAGCTGACCACGGTGGCGACCGTCCCGGCCCAGCCGTCCAGGGCGAACGGCTTGGCCACGGGGACCAGGGTCTGGGTCATCGGGTCCGGTGACAGGCAGCAGTCGGCCACCTCCATGGTCGTGCCGACCACGGCGGCCGCCACCACCCGCCAGCGGCGCGAGCGCAACCGCTTGTCCGGCAGCAGCAGCAACAACGGCAGGGTAATGGCGAGCGTGATCCCCACCGCCCACAGGCTGTCCCCGGCCAGGGCCGCGAGCTGGGCCGCCGGCGGCAGCGGCCGGGTCACCTCACCACCAGGGTGACCACCAGCCCGCCGGCCAGGCCGCCGAGCGTGGCCAGGAACACCAACCAGGCGAGCAGGGTCCGGTTCCTCACGGCATGCGCACCGTCTTCGTCTCGCGGTCGGTCGTCGCTCGGGCGGTCGGGCCGAGGGTAGCGGGGCCAGCGGTACGGGATCGTTACGGCCCCCACGGCAGCCGCGGGCCCGGGAAATCGGTTGCCCGCCTCGTCGGCATTCTGCTGCACTCGTGGCAGCAGCCGACCGACCGAGGAGCGGGAATGCGCCGGGCGTCCATGTCCACCAAGGAGGGGCCACCACCTACCCAGAGGGCATGACGCGTAGTGAGAACCTTGAACCTCGGGATCCTGGCGCACGTCGACGCCGGTAAGACGACCCTGACCGAGCGGCTGCTGTACGCCGCCGGCGTCATCGACGAGGTCGGCAGCGTCGACGATGGCAGCACCCAGACCGACTCCCTGGCGCTGGAACGGCAACGCGGCATCACGATCAAGTCCGCGGTGGTGTCCTTCGTCGTCGGCGACGTCACCGTCAACCTGATCGACACGCCCGGGCACCCGGACTTCATCGCCGAGGTGGAACGGGTGCTGAACGTGCTCGACGGCGCCGTGCTGGTGGTCTCGGCCGTCGAGGGCGTGCAGCCGCAGACCCGCGTGCTGATGCGGACGCTGCAGCGGCTCCACATCCCCACCCTCATGTTCGTGAACAAGATCGACCGCGGTGGCGCGCACGACGGGAGCGTGCTGCAGGCCATCGCCGAAAAGCTGTCCCCGGCGATCATCCCGATGACCTCGGCCAGCGGGCTGGGCACCCGCGGCGCCCGCGCCAGGCCGTACGGCGCCGCCGACGCCGGGTTCGCCTCCCGCCTGGTCGACCTGGTCGCCGACCACGACGACGCGGTCCTGGCCGCCTACCTCGAGGACGAGGCGGCCGTCTCGTACCGCCAGCTTCGCGGCAGGCTCGCGGCGCAGACCGGGCGGGCGCTGGTGCACCCGGTGTTCTTCGGTTCCGCGATCACCGGCGCGGGCGTGGACACGCTGATCGCCGGCATCGCCGACCTGCTGCCCGCGGCCGAGGGCGACGCCGACGGCCCCGTCTCGGGCAGCGTGTTCAAGGTCGAACGCGGGCCGGCCGGGGAGAAGGTCGCCTACGTGCGGATGTTCTCGGGAACGGTCCGGACCCGGGACCGGCCGCGGTTCCGCCGGGACCACGAGGGGAAGGTCGCCGCGATCAGCGTCTTCGACCGCGGCGCCGCCGTCCGACGCGCGGCGGTCGCCGCGGGGCAGATCGGCAAGCTCTGGGGCCTCGGCGACGTCCAGATCGGCGACGCCGTCGGCAGGCCGCGGACGACCTCGGAGCGACATCACTTCGCCCCGCCGACGCTGGAGACGGTCGTGGTCCCCTGCCGCCCCGCCGACAAGGGTGCCCTGCACGTCGCGCTCGCCCAGCTCGCCGAGCAGGACCCGCTGATCAACCTGCGCCAGGACGACCTGCGGCAGGAGATCTCCGTCTCGCTCTATGGCGAGGTGCAGAAGGAGGTCATCCAGGCGACGCTGGCCAACGACTTCGGCCTCGACGTCAGCTTCCGCGAGACGACCACGATCTGCATCGAGCGGCCGGTCGGCGGCGGCGCGGCCGCCGAGCTCATCGGCAAGGAGCCCAACCCCTTCCTCGCCACCGTCGGGCTGCGCGTCGAGCCGGCGGCGCCAGGCGCCGGCGTGGAGTTCCGGCTGGAGGTCGAGCTCGGGTCGATGCCGTTCGCGTTCTTCAAGGCGGTCGAGGAGACCGTGACGGACACGCTGCGGCAGGGGATCCACGGGTGGCAGGTCACCGACTGCGCGGTCACCATGACCCACTCCGGCTACTGGCCGCGGCAGAGCCACGCCCACCAGGGCTTCGACAAGAGCATGTCGAGCACCGCCGGCGACTTCCGCAACCTGACGCCGCTGGTGCTGATGAGCGCGCTGCGGCAGGCCGGCACCAGGGTGTACGAGCCGATGCACCGCTTCCGCCTGGAGATCCCGGCGGACACCTTCGGCGCGGTCCTGCCCGCGCTGGGACGGCTGCGCGCGGTCCCCCGGGCACCGGCGCCGCGGGGCACGTCGTACCTGCTGGAGGGCGAGGTCCCGGCGGCGCGGGTGCACGAGCTGCAGCAGCAGGTGCCCGCGCTGACCCGCGGCGAAGGCGTGCTGGAAAGCGCCTTCGAGCGCTACCAGCCGGTCGGCGGTGCGATCCCGACCCGGCCGCGGACCGACCACAACCCGCTCGACCGCAAGGAGTACCTGCTGCGCGCCACGCGGCGGCTGTAGCGGCCACCCGACGAGCCGGCGCGGGCGCGCTGCGCTACTGTCTCGGCCATGACCGCGCCCGCGCCGCCCCAGAAGGTGGCCATCGTCACCCTCGGCTGCGGCCGCAACGAGGTCGACTCCGAGAACGCCGCCGGCCTGCTGGCCGCCTCCGGCTACCAGCTCGTCGACGACCCCGAGCACGCCGACGCGGTGCTGGTCAACACCTGCGCCTTCATCGAGGCCGCCAAGCGGGAGTCGATCGAGACGGTGCTGGACGCCGCCGCCCTCGAGCAGGACGGGCGGGCCAGGAAGGTCCTGGTGATGGGCTGCCTGGCCGAGCGCTACACCGAGGAGCTGCGCGCCGAGCTCCCCGAGGCCGACGCGGTGGTGCCGTTCGGCGACTACGGCCGGCTGCCCGCGCTGCTCGGCGGCGCCCCCGGCCGGTCGGGTGGCACCGCGCCGCCGCCGGCCGCCCCCGTGCCGCTGGTGCCGGCCGGCCGGCGGGCGCTGCCGATGGTGTTCCCGACCCCGGCAGCGGCGGCGTTCCCGGCGCGCGCGCCCGCCCGGTCGCCGGTGGCCATGGTCAAGCTGGCCGAGGGCTGCGACCGCGACTGCTCCTTCTGCGCCATCCCCGGCTTCCGGGGGCCGTTCCGGTCCAGGCGCCCCACCGAGGTCCTCGACGAGGTCGCCTGGCTCGCCGGCCAGGGCGTCTCCGAGGTCTGCCTGGTGGCCGAGAACTCCACCAGCTACGGCAAGGACCTCGGCGGCCGCGAGGCCCTGGTCCACCTGCTGCGCGACCTGGCCGGCGTCGAGGGGCTCCGCCGCGTGCGCCTCAACTACCTGCAACCTGACGAGCTCACCGGGGGGTTGCTGGAGGAGATGGCCGCCAGCCCGGTCGTCTGCAGCTACTTCGACCTGTCGCTGCAGCACGCCAGCACGCCGGTGCTGCGGCGCATGCGCCGGGGCGGCTCCAAGGCCGCGTTCCTGGAGCTGGTCCAGCGCATCCGCGGCCTCGACCCCGACGCCGCCTTCCGCTCCAACTTCATCGTCGGCTTCCCCGGCGAGCGGGCCGCCGACGTCCGCGAGCTGGAGGACTTCCTGGAGGCGGCCAGGCTCGACTGGGTCGCCTTCTTCGCCTGGTCGCCCGAGGACGGCACCGCCGCGCTCTCCCTCGACCGCCGCGTCCCGGCCGCCACCGCCCGCGACCGGGTCGAGCGGCTCCAGGAGCTGCAGGACCGCATCCTCGGCGAGGTGCAGGCCGGCTGGGTCGGCCGCGAGCTGGAGCTGCTGGTCGAACGGGTCGAGGCTCCCCACGCCGGCGCCCCGCGGGCCGGTGCCGCCGAGGGTCGCAGCTTCCGCGAGGGCGTGGACGCCGACGGCGTGGTGCGGGTCGAGGACTGCCACGCGCGGGTGGGGGACTACCTGCCGGTGGTGGTCACCGCCGCCGAGGGCCCGGAGCTGGTCGCCCGGCCGTCGCGCGAGGCCCCGGTGCCGTGACCCGGGGCGCCCGGCGCTGCCGGTAGCATCCGGGCGTCGGCGTGTCGGACCGGGCGAGGCAAGGAGCGAGCGTGCGCTGCGAGATCGTCGGGGTCGGGACCGAGCTGCTGCTCGGCCAGATCGTCAACACCAACGCCGCCTGGATCGGCCAGCGGCTGGCCGACGTCGGCTGGGACTGCCTGCGCCACACCACCGTCGGCGACAACCAGTCGCGCATCGCCGAGGTCGTGCGGGAGGCGCTCGCCCGCGCCGACGGGGTGATCGTGACCGGCGGGCTCGGCCCGACCCAGGACGACATCACCAGGGAGGCGCTCGCCGAGGTCGCCGGCGTCCGGCTGGTGCGCCGGCCGGAACTGGAGGCGTGGCTGCGCGAGCGCTTCGCGCGCATGGGGATCGCGCGCATGGCCGAGATGAACCTCCGCCAGGCCGACGTGCCGGAGGGCGCGCGCTATATCGACAACCCCCGCGGCAGCGCGCCGGGCCTGATCGTGGAGGTCGGCGGCAAGCCGGTGTACGCCGTGCCGGGCGTGCCGCGCGAGATGGAGGGCATGCTCGAACGGGTGGTCCTGCCCGACCTGGCCGCCCGCGCCGGCGAGGGCCGGGCGATCGTCTCCCGCGTGCTGCGCACCGCCGGGATCCCGGAGTCGCGCCTGGCCGAGCGGCTCACGCCGCTGTGGGAGGCCGCCGGCGGCGGCGAGGTCACCCTCGCCTACCTGGCCAGCCCCGGCGAGGTCCGGGTGCGGCTCACCGCCGTCGGCGCCACCAGGGAGGAGGCCCGGGCCGAGATCGCCCCGCTGGAGGCCAAGGTCCGCGAGGAGCTCGGCGAGGCCGTCTACGGCGTCGACGACGAGACGCTGGAGGAGGCGGTCGGCCGGCTGCTCAACGAGCGGGACCGCACGCTGGCCACTGCCGAGTCGCTCACCGGCGGGCTGCTCGGCGGCCGTGTCACCGCGGTGGCGGGCGCGAGCGACTACTACCTGGGCGGGGTGGTCGCCTACGCCACGGAGGCCAAGGCCGCCCTGCTCGGCGTGGACCGCGACCTGCTGGCCACCGAGGGCCCGGTCAGCGAGGCGGCCGCCGCCGCCATGGCCGTGGGCGCCCGCCGCGCCTTCGGGGCCGACCTGGGCCTGGCCACCACCGGGGTCGCCGGCCCGACCGAGCAGGACGGCCGGCCGGTCGGCACCCTCTGCCTCGGGGTCGCCGACGCCGCCGGGACGGTCACCACGACCCTGCGCGCCCCCGGCGACCGCACCCAGGTCCGCGCCTGGGCGGTCGCCGTCGCCCTGGACCTGCTCCGACGCCGCCTCGAGGGCCTGGCGTGACCCGCCCCGGCTCCGGCCCGCCCGCGGGCCGGGGACCCCGGCGCCCGGGCCGCGGTACCCCGGGCCGCCAGGCCCCGAGCCGCGGTGCCCCCGGCCACGGCGACCCCGAGCGCGGTGGCCCGGGCCGCCGCGGCGACCCGGGTCGCCCCGCGGGCCGCGGCGCCGACCCCAGCCTCGCCGACCCGGACCTGCTGGCCGGCCGGCTCTTCTTCGCGGTGCCGGTGCCGGGCGCGAGCCGGGCGCCGCTGGAGGCGGCCCAGTCCGACCTGGCGCCGCTGCTGAGCGGCGCGCGCCTGACCGCCCCGGGCGGCTGGCACCTGACGCTGGCGTTCCTGGGCCAGGTCCGGCCCGAGCTGGCCGACGCGGTCGTGCGGGTCGGCGAGGCGGCCGCCAGCACGGCACCCGCCGCCAGGCTGCGGCTGGAAGGGTCGGGCGTCTTCCCGGGCGGCCGCCGCGCCAGGGTCCTGTGGGCCGGCATCGGCGGCGACACCGACGTGCTGGTGCGGCTGGCCGCCAGCCTCGCCGCCGAGTGCAAGGCCGCGGGCCTGCGGTTCGAGGAGCGGCCGCTGGTGCCTCACCTGACTCTGGCGCGCTTCTCCACGCCCGCGCCCGTGCCAGCGGCGGCCCTGGAGCTGGTCGCCGGCGCCGCCGCGGCCGGCGCCGAATGGGAGGCGCGCGAGCTGGCCTGCTACCGCAGCATCCTCGGCGGTCCCCGCGGCGCCCGCTACCGGGTGGTCCGCGAGTTCCCCCTGGCCGGGTAGGCCAGCCGGACCGAGTTGTCCCCAGGTCCGGATATGATCGTTGAACCGAACAGGTGTTCGTAGTACGGTCCCCACCGACTCGAACTCCAGGGCCGCCGACTCAGAAGGGACTGTGATGGCCGCGACCTATACTGCCCGCAGCGACGGCATGCGGGGAGGGACCGTGGAACGAGAGAAGGCACTCGAAGTCGCCTTGCTCCAGATCGAGAAGCAGTTCGGCAAGGGCTCGGTCATGCGCATGGGCGTGGACGGCCCCGCCGACCCGGTCCAGGCCATCCCGACCGGGAGCCTCGCCCTCGACCTGGCCCTCGGCATCGGCGGGGTCCCGCGCGGCCGCGTGGTCGAGATCTTCGGCCCGGAGGCGTCCGGCAAGACCACCCTGGGGCTGCACGTCATCGCCGAGGCGCAGCGCACCGGCGGCATCGCCGCCTTCGTCGACGCCGAGCACGCCCTCGACGTGACCTACGCCCGCAACCTCGGCGTCAACACCGACGAGCTGCTGATCTCCCAGCCCGACACCGGCGAGCAGGCGCTCGAGATCGCC
>Ga0081538_10002234_pt1 | contig 19168 bp, 17 predicted proteins | sample TabmetS5T2R1_FD_71022 | JGI IMG/M metagenome (GOLD analysis project Ga0081538, IMG submission 71022) | Tabebuia heterophylla rhizosphere microbial communities from the University of Puerto Rico - S5T2R1 | ecosystem: Host-associated > Plants > Roots > Rhizosphere ... | reverse complement strand
CTGTTATTTAATCTATTGTTTGGCGCCGTCCTGATAACACTGGCGTTGCCGGTGTTGTCTCACGACTGCAGGGTGCGCGACGGGTACCTTCGCGGTGCTTATGAAGGCGACTGCGACGAAGACACCGAGATGGCGCAAGGGAAGGGCGAGGCGAAAGGAGCCGATACCTACGTTGGTCACTTCGCCAAGGGCAGGCCCGATGGCAAAGGAGTCTATACTTGGCAGAGCGGCGCGCGGCTGGACGGAAGCTTCAAGGAGGGCAAAGCCCATGGCCCAGGGGTCTACGTGAGCGCCAAAGGTGCGCGCTACGAAGGACAATTCGTCAAAGGCAAGCTGGAAGGATTGAAGACCGCCGATTGTCCTTCAACGCCGGGGCCGCTCATCTGTTGAAGTTGCGTCCGCTGACCGAAGTCGAAGGACGTGGGTACAAGGCCAGGGCGCGGACAACCGCGATGCGTTAGATCTTCCCGTCACTTGCGCGGCGAAGAAGCTCGTAAACGGAGGGCTCTCACTCGACTTGATGAGGACGAGGATCGAATTGTGTAGAGGGCTGCACGCGACGTGCTTCCGCCGACGGCATTTTCTCACGCTTCATGTCTGCTTGTGATTACGCGATGCCGAAACGCCACGGCTGGAGGTTGGTCTCCATTCGGCTTCCGGTCAAGCCGTAATTTTTCTCAAGCCCTGCTTTTCGACCTTCGAAATTTTGCTTTCACGCAAGGCGTGAAGGAAATCCTGCGCAACACCAGAAAGGGGTTTACACCTATTGTAGATAATGAATGATTTAGTTTTTATCTTCTCCAGTTCCGGCACGTGGAGTATCTTGAGATCGCGATTTCTAAGATCGGGCTCGATAGTTTCTCGGTATAGAATGCCCACTCCCAGCTCTCTTTGCACAGCGGCCTCCACGGCCTCAGATACCTCGCATTGAACGGCAATGTTTGGTTTGTATCCTTGTCTTAAGAGTCCCCCTAGGGTCGTGCTTCGTCGCCTAACGACAAGGGGAATTTGGACAAGCTCGGTTAAGGTTATCTTTTTCCTAACGAATGGGCTTGCGGCAAGCGCAAATGCCACGATTTCCATTTCTCTGTAAGGTTCGTACGCGATCTGATCAAAGTCCGAGGGGTGATTGATGAGAGCAATTTCCACCTCTGCATTTAAAACGCGCTGTTCCAACGTGCCGCTATCATTGCTTTCGAGGGTAAATTGAACCCACGGATGGTTTTTTTTGAAAGCCCTTAAGATTTCCGGAAGAACAATCACGGCATGACTGCCGCTCCCTCCCACCGTTAGAAAGCTCGACTTCTTCTCATTCGAATTGACCTTAAAGGTGCTTTCGACCTCCTCGACTTGCGCTACGATAGGCCTGATGGCATCGAGAAAAGCTCGTCCTCGTTCGGTTAACTCTACGCCCTGACCGACTCTCACAACGAATCTTGTTTCACATTGTTGTTCTAGCAGCTTAAGCTGCTGGGAAACGGCAGGCTGGCTCATGTGGAGTTCCTGCGATGCTCTTGTAACGCTGAGATGCCTAGCCACTGATTCGAAAATTCTCAACTGATGTAGGGTCATAATCCCCCCAGACCGGACAAGAAAGTCGAACGGGCATTTTGGTCTCATTTTTCTAAGCCAGGTCATAAGAAAAGTCAATAATAGTCATTCAAAGAAATTATTGGACAGCCTAACCTGTTTCCCATTAAAGTGCGTCAGCACTCTCCAGAGTGCCTAAGGATGCCTAAATTACCCTGCATATGCCTCTAAGTTCATCTGCCTGAGAGGGACCAAAATGCTTCCAATCATATTTGGCCGGACTCCTGTGCTTCTCGGTACCCCTCTGCTGGCAAATGGAAATACGGAATTCTGGTAAAGAGCGGCTTGAAAAGACGAGAGCTGTTTCGCAAAACACAAAATTGCTCTCCGCCTAATGCATGTACGAAGACATTTAGCGCGGAGGAGATCGGGCAACAGGGAAAAGAGAAGTGAAGTTCAAAAATAAGAAGTTAAGGGCAGAGGAAATCGAAGAGCAACGCACATGAGAAAAAGGAGGCTTTCATGAAGAAGTTGTTGAGTAGCGTTGTTTTAATGTTTTCATTTATTGTCGTAGCTCTATTCATGTTTAATGTTAGCTCAGTGTTCGCAATCGGCAGTACACCCGAGGCGCATAACATGAGGCTAGTTGGCTTCAACAACCTGCAGGCGCGTTCGGCCTACCAGCCAATCATTCACAAACAAGGTGACCGCTGGATCGCCTACGTCGGTCATCATGGCGGGACCGCAGTCAACCCCATGACCGGCAACGTGGAACCGAACGGCACGTCCATCGTTGACGTCACGGATCCAACGCGCCCGCGCTATCTCAAACACCTTCCCGGCGGCGCGGGAGTCGGCGAGGCTGGCGGCGCGCAAATGGTCCGTGCCTGTAACGGTAGCGATCTGCCCAATGCAGACAAAAGCAAGATCTACCTGCTCCGAGCGACCAGCAGCTCGCACGAAGTTTACGATGTCACGGACCCGAGCAATCCGAAACTTGTGACCACGGTCGTCTCCAATCTCGGAGACACACACAAGAGCTGGTGGGAATGCGACACGGGGATCGCTTACCTTGTATCCGACGGAACAAGCTTCGCGACGTCCGTTCCGTCGTTTCCGCCTTGGCGAGCGGAACGAATGACTCAGGTCTTTGATCTGAGCAATCCGGCAAATCCAGTTTTCATCCGGAACTGGGGTGTACTCGGCCAGGAACCGGGGTCTACCGGACCGGTGCCGCAGGACTTGCACGGCCCAATCTCCATTGGACCTAAGGGTATAAGAGGGGTGACTGAGCGCATCTATTTCGGCCATGGAACCGGGTCGAACGGCATCCTTCAGATCGTCGACCGGAAGAAACTGCTTGACCCCGCGGCTAATGGATGTCCACCTTCGCCCAACTTCCGGACTAACCCAACGGAAGACGACCTTCTCTGCCCACAGCTCGGAATCCTTTTCACCTCACCAACCATGGGCGCACATACCACTTTCCCTCTGCTTCGACAGCCGGTGCCGTCGTTAGCCGCGCAAGCGCAGAATTCGACGCGGGACTTTGTTATCCTGGTCAACGAGGCTGGCGGTGGCAGTGGCGCCAGCATATGCACAGGCAACCGCCAGCTGATTTACTTTGTGGACGTCACGACCGGTACCTCTGGCAACGAGTCCAAACCGACGATCATCTCCAATTACCAAGTCGATGAGAAGAGCGGTGACTTCTGCAACCGTGGCGGTCGTTTCGGCGCCCACGCCAGCAGTGAAAATTTTACGGAGATTTACTACGGGAAACTGACCTTTATCTCGTGGTTCAACGCAGGGGTGCGGGCGATCGACGTCCGGGATCCGTTCAGTCCCAAGGAGGTAGCGTTCTATATTCCCGCCACGACGGCCGACACCGATATCCGGTGCACGAACATCACGATCACCCCTGGGCAGCCAGCCGTGGAGATCTGCAACTTTGCCATCCAGACCAATAATGTCGAGGTTGATGATCGTGGGTTTATTTACACTGCAGACCGCGCCAACACAGGGATGCACATCCTGGAGCTGACCGGTAAGGCTCGGGAGCTAATGGGAAAGTAACTAGGCACAAGTGACTGCGTACAGCGACTACTTTGAGGGTTCAAACTCTCAAAGTAGCCGCTGCTGTCGCCGGCCGCTTAATAATTGGCCGTGGCGACCATGGCTTTTTGTAAGTACAGCGGGGAATCGGTTATGAGAGGACATACTACAGTCGTTGCGCTAATCTTGCTGTGCGCACTTGGCACTGGCGTGGTGCTTGCGCACGATGAAGCTGGCGACCGGCCGCGCCTGGCAAGCAAGGACAAGATTCGCATCGTCGCATTTCAACCGACTGGCACAATAAAGAGCGGCGTCGAAACCCAATTCACCATGCAAATTGAAGTCGATCTCCAATCCGCGAAGGAAGGTGTTGCGCGCGTTGGTTTCAACTTGGATTCCCCGACCTCATTCCGAATGGTTGACAGCCGTGACGTGTACGAGGGTGTTCAAAAGATCAGTTTTTCGGTGAAGACAAAACCTGTCGATTGGGGTAATCGAGGCTACTTTGCGGTGATGATTAACATGGGTCCGAAGACAACAGAGTCCCAATGGACTCCAACGGCTTTGGCACACAAAGCCATTCCTGTGAAGCGATAAATAGCGCTCGCAGATTCAAGGGTTTGGCATTCATTGGTCCTTTCATTCTCCTGCCGCTGGCTCCCGTTCTCGCCTCGGTAAAGCAGGGGTAGGTCTCGGCGCTCCCTGTCGTGGCACATTTGCTTGTCCTGGTGTAACAACTCTGGGCGCGACAACTCCCGGAGCAGCCGCTTGTCCCGCCGGACTTGTTTGCGTGGCCAGTTGTCTTCGCGGTTGAGCTACATCGGTTTTGCGAAAATAATCGAGCGGCAACTCTACTGTTGCACTGCCCTTGGCGAAAACAACTCTTTTTTCTGAGATTTCCGACAGCCTGAACCCCTCCACAGTATCGCCGAGTTTGATACGCATAGGCCCGAGCGGTTGGCCAGAGGCTGCTGCCGGTCCGGAGGAAGCTCCTCCGTCCTGCAGGATAGCAAATCGGTTATTCCCGAGGATGGCAGTGCCTAAGAGAACCATGCTTCGTATTCGTTGAAAGGCCTGGGAATTCGCCTCCGCTTCCCGGGTCAACCCCGCTCCCCGTTCCGGGTCAAAAATGTTCTTGCTGATATGGTCTCCGTGCCAGTAACGGGGCGCGGATTAACAACAGCCTTGGCGTCTTCAACGACGATGGGCGGGTTGACCTTTCCAGGATTTGGAAGATCCCAAGGGTCTGACATCCAGAGCCAATAATTCTTTGTCACCACCAATGCGATGGCAACAGTGAGGAGAATGTTAAGCAGTGAAGAGCGTGTTAACATAACCGATTCTTACCGATTTCATCATGCGAATGGAAAGGCAGCGCCGAGTTGCGTATAAGACAACCGAGCTATCAGTGCCGATTTGCCTCAACCGGATAGCCTCGTTTTAGCCACTCTGTGTAATCTTCCCGCATGATGGAGATATTTCGATATCCTTGAGATTTCAAGAAAACCGCTCTATCGCTACTCTCGTGTTTTTGACAGGCGCAGTAAAGTACAACCCTTACGGTTTTTGGAATTTCGCCAACGCGGCTTGCCAACTCTGTACTCGGGATAGAGTGTGCCCCGGGCAGCCTGTTCTGTTGAAACTCTTTCGCCGGACGGAGGTCGACGAGAAAAAGCTTAACTCCGGAATCCAGGAGACGCTTCAGTCGATCCGCTGGAATGGTGTCAATCCAATCTTCCTCATGGCCGGCAAGCGTGGTCACAGGAAAGGACATGACTAGCCACGATGCTAAGAGAAGCGCTATTCGCCTTACTTTATGTCCCTGGCTGCTTGGCATGATTTAATTAACAGTCACATTTTTACTAACGAATCTCAAATAGCAGAACCGTGTGGTTGTGGAAGACATCACCCGTGATTTGTTCCACTTTGTCGGGCACCCAGCCTTGGATTTCGAAATCGTGCGACACGACCCTCGAACCGGGTTTTAGTTGCTTCTCAAGGATCGGTCGTAACTTCGCGTTAAATTCGGGAAGCATGTAGAGGGCTACAACAGTGGCCGGTGATACATCCACGGTCAGGGCGTCCTGCAGTCGAAATTCGACTAGATGGTCGACCTTCTCCCGAAAAGCGTTGTCCCTGGCCTTTTGCACGAGCTCGGTATCGATTTCGATTCCAACCCCTTTCACGCCATAGCGCTTGGCCGCTCGAATAATGATGCGGCCATCGCCGCTCCCCAGATCGTAAATCACATCGCCGGGTTTCACCTGAGCCACCTCCAGCATGCGATCGACGACTTCCGGTGGCGTCGGCACAAACGGCACTTCGCCATCGGTCCAAACGGCAACGGGCGAACAAGCGTTTCCAATCAGCAGGACTAAAATCAATGCAATCCGCTCTGCCAATGCTTTCACGATTTTTTTTCACTCAACGATTGATCTTTGACGTATTGTTATAAGGTATTCACAAACAATGCGTCAATCAGCACTTTGCGATTCTTGACCTTGACAAGCATTATTCTTTGTTGTGTTCTTTGACTCAGAGATTAAGGCAACGGAGGACGAGCATGGACACCTGGGATGATATTTTGACCCAACGGGACAAAGAGGTTTTCGCTCTTTCCGGTTACGGCAAGCGCGCTGGTTTCGGGCAAAGGCCCGCGGTGCTGATCATTGATGTCAATTATAATTTCGTCGGTGACAAACCTGAGCCGATTCTCGAATCCGTAAAGCGCTTTCGCAACAGCTGCGGCGCCGAAGGTTGGGATGGCGTTCAGCGAATCCATGAGCTTCTCGTTGAAGCGAGAAAAAAACATCTACCCACGTTTTACACGACTGGTCATGACGATCGAAGCAATGCTGTTGCTTTCGGGCGCTGGCAAGCGAAAAACAGCCGCTCTACTGAGGATATGACAGAAGAGTGGGACAAGGGTAATACCATTGTCGAAGAAATCGCGCCGCAAAAGGGCGACATCGTCGTCCGCAAGCAAAAACCGAGCGCTTTCTTCGGTACGCCGTTGATCAGCATGCTCAACGAAGTCCACGCCGACAGCGTACTGGTGACAGGCACTACTACCAGCGGCTGCGTGCGCGCCAGCGTTATCGACGCGTTCTCTTATAACCTCAAAGTCTCAGTCATTGAAGAGTGCGTCTTCGACCGCGGCCAGGCATCACACAAGGTCAATCTTTTTGACATGGCGATGAAGTACGCGGATGTGATCTCTCTCAAAGAAGCGACTGACTACATCCGCGGCTTGCCTGACAATCTGTTCGCGCCGGCGCTGTAGCTGACGGCTCGGCAGTTGGATCTGATCACCTTTCGATCGTCGCAACAGCTTGTTCCACACCAGCTGTTGCGCCAAGCTCAAAAGCATCGACACGACTTACGCGCCCCGGTCACACTGCTTCGAGTACCCGCCGTCTTCATTCGCTGCTGCACCCAAAGTTTTTAATTCTCCCTAGTTTCTCGGCTGTTGTGGCTCCAGCGCCAGTTTTCTGATTGTTACAAGTTCTGCGCACAAAACGTCCAATAATTGAGGTCAACGCTTCGAACTCCGGTGCGTCGACAACGGATAAACTCGTCGAAAAAAAGGAGGAGGCATTTATGAAAACTTTAGCTACATTCTTATTTCTCGGAAGCTTAGGCCTAGGCGGATGCGAGTTCGTGGCCGGAGCCGCGACCGGTGCCTTGGCCACCGGAGCAGGTTATGAAATTAATGCGAAACGGCAGAGGGATAAGCTCGAAGACGATTACCGTAATGAACGCATCGGCCGAAGAGAGTATGAAGCCCGCAGAAGACAGATAGAGAAAGGTTCGATTATCTACTAAATCCTGGCTCGCGCCACGCAATTCAAACGGAAATCGGAAATCTTTTCTCCGACTCGAAATCACAGGCTCAACGTGAGCAAATGCCAAAGCAACCTTACCCTCATTTTTCCGCTCACTAAATCACGCGGTGGACGCAAAGGAGATGCTTGAAGGAGGCCTGATTCTGAACTAAACGAAGGATATGATTTGCGTTCATACGGATGTTGTCGGAAGTCTGCTCCGGCCGCCGCAGTTGCTCAGAGCCCAAGAGCAGTTAGCCATGGGCGCTATCAGTGAAGCACAGTTCAAACAAATCGAAGATCGCGCCGTAGATAGCGCCATCGCATTACAGGAAAATGTTGGCTTGGAAATCGTCACCGACGGGGAAATGCGGCGACAGTCGTTTCAGAGCCAGATGACGGTGGCGGTCAGCGGCTTTGGCGGACACAATCTCGATGCCTTTCTTTGGGGTGAGTGGTACGACGAAACGGGAGTGAAGAAAACCCGCCGGCCGCGGCGCCTCGGGGCCATTGCCAAACTGAAGCGGCTTCGCTATCTCTCGGCAGACGAATTTTCTTACCTTAAAAGCAAGACGAATCAAATTCCCAAAGTGGCACTTCCAAGCCCTAGCCTTTGGGCGAATTTTTGGTCACCGAAATATTCCAGGGACGCCTATCCAACGCTTGACGCTTTTCTGGCTGACGTCGTTAAGATTTTGCGTGAGGAAGTGGCTGAGCTGGTTCGTCTTGGAGCGACCTACATTCAAATCGACGCGCCCCACTATGGGCTGTTACTGGATCCGAAGACGCGAGGCTTTTATGAGAAACTTGGATGGAGTCTCGACCAGTGGCTCTCTCGCGGCCTCGAGCTGGACAACGCGATCATGGCTGGTTTTTCCAAGGTGACTTTCGGATTCCACGTCTGACGCGGCAACCAAGGCAGCCGGTGGCTGTCCGAAGGAGGTTATGAAGCGATCAGCCGCGCGTTGTTCAGTACACTAAGCGCGCAACGACTGCTGCTGGAATACGACGATGCTCGCTCCGGTTCCTTTGAACCACTCCGAGATGTGCCTGACGATAAGTTTGTTGTGTTAGGATTGGTCACGACCAAACAGCCAAAACTCGAATCGGCAGTCGAGCTCAGGCAACGGATTACCGACGCTTCTCGCTTTGTTCCAATGGATCGTTTAGGACTGAGCCCTCAATGTGGTTTTTCCTCTTCTATTGTCGGCAATAAAATTTCCCCGGCAGACCAAAGGCGAAAGCTTAAGCTTCTTGTGAAGATTGCGCGGGACCTTTGGGGCTGAAAGAACCTCACGCCGGTTGTGTGAGTGCCCGGGTGATCAGAATCACGCCGATGCAAAACAGCAATACCAGTAGGCCTCGATTAAAGGTTTCCTGATTGACCCGGTCCTGGATCTTTAGCCCAGCGTAGAAACCGAACAAAACAAGCAGCGTGACCTCGAACGAGAGAGACAAAGTCGACCAGTTCAAAAGATTCCAAGTCGAAACGGCAGCTAGTTGACTCGCTTTCGTAACAACAAAGATCGTCCCAATGGATTTTATGAAATCTTTCTTTTCAAGCTTGAGACTATACAAATAGATGGCTAGTGATGGACCGGCAGCGTTAGTCATGCCGTTCAAAAAACCACCGATCAGACCTGCTGGAGCTGAAAGGATTCTTTCAGCTCGTGGCGAAATCGTAAATTCAAAACGCAGCCAAGTGGAAAGAACAAAGAGGAGCACCATTACACCAAGAAATAAATTGAGTACCCAGTGTGGCAACGTGACCAGGACCTTCGTGCCCAGAAATACTCCGATAACCGTCAACACAAGCAACCATGCAAATCGCCTAAACGTCTCGTAAGGAAGACCTCCCCGAAAGACCAGGGCAATATCCATGACGAGATTAGGGATGATTAGGATGGTGACAGCTGTGCGAATATCCAACAGCAGCGCCACGGTTGAAGTGGCAATCATCGGAAAGCCAAATCCTGTCGTGCCTTTAACGAAGGCGGCAACAAGCAAAGAAATGCCCACTAAAATCGTCGTTAAGTCGAAAGACATTTTTAATGAAAAATTTGACGAGTCACGCCAATTGAAAACGATTCGTGGATTTGGGATATGAGCCTGAGGAGCCTATCGAACTTACAATCAAACAGCCTCGTTTTTGACCTTGCCTATGCGATTGCTCAACGGCACGCCCACGAGAACGTTTATTCTTTATCCCATAATTACATTTGCTTGGGAACTCTCGATTGACAAAGGTCATCTCGACGTCAATCCTATCTTTCTACCATTGATGCTTTGGGGTTTCCTGCAGTATCGTTTCTGTGGCCTCTATCGCATGAAGCACGGCGGAGGAGGGCCCGGGCTCGAAAGTCCTCCGAAACGATTGGTCTCCACCGGACCCTATGCTTATACGCGTAACCCGATGTATCTGGGTCATGTCATTTACCTCATCGGCATGACACTGACTTTACGATCCTGGTTCGGCGCAGTGCTAACTGTTGCCGTCGCAATTTGGTTTCACTTCCGTGTGCTCGGCGATGAGAAAAAGTTGGCCGCTCACCTCGGTCAAGCGTATGTGGAATACACCAGATCTGTAGAGCGATGGGTACCGGGTCTCTTCTAAAGAATAAAGCAGGAAGGCGGAAAGAATGAAAATGCTGACATTCGCTCAAGAGATTGTCTGCCCCCACTGCGACAATCGTTTTTCCCTCTCTCGGCTACTTAATCTGTGCTCATGCGGCTCGCCACTGCTGGTACGCTGCAATTTAAAAACCGCTTCGGCTGTATTCAGTAGATCCTCTCTCAAAGGCAGAGTTCCGACGCTCTGGCGCTACCGAGAACTCTTGCCTCTACAGGATGATGCCAATCTTGTTTCCTTGGGAGAGGGCTTTACGCCGCTCATTGAAGCGAAGACTCTGGCCCGTGAATTCGGCTTAGAGCGGTTGTGGATCAAAGATGAGGCGCAAAATCCGACGGGCTCGTTTAAAGATCGAGGCCTTTCGCTCGCCGTCTCGCGGGCGAAAGAGCTGGGAGTGAAAAAAATGGCGATTCCTTCAGCAGGCAATGCCGGCGGCTCTCTCGCTGCGTATGCGGCGCGCGCCGGCATCGAGGCTTATGTGTTTATGCCAAAGGACACGCCCGCCGCGAACCAAATCGAAGCCCGCCAGTATGGCGCCCACCTTACGCTCGTCAATGGTTTGATCAACGATTGCGGCACGCTCATCGCGGAACGAAAAAGCGTCGAGGGTTGGTTTGACGTTTCGACTCTCAAGGAGCCCTATCGTGTGGAAGGCAAGAAAACCATGGGATACGAGATCGCTGAGCAGTTAAATTGGAATCTCCCAGACGTCATTATCTATCCGACCGGCGGTGGCACAGGTCTCATCGGGATGTGGAAAGCATTTAAGGAAATGGAGGAACTCGGTTGGATTGGAAATAAACGCCCCCGCATGGTTTCGGTGCAAGCCAGCGGCTGCGCACCAATCGTCAAGGCGTACAACGAAGGCAGGGAAACGGCCGAACCCTGGCTGCAAGCCAAAACGTTGGCGTCCGGCCTACGCGTGCCCCAAGCGGTGGCGGACTTCTTGATGCTGCGCGCCATTCGAGAGAGCAATGGGACTGCATTGAGCGTCAGCGATGAAGAGATGCTGGCAGAGATTCCTCACATAGGACGGGCAGAAGGAATTTTTTTCTGTCCTGAGGGGGCCGCTTGTGTCGCTGCTCTGCGGCACTTAGTCCATCAGAGATGGATCAAAGCAACCGAGGAAGTCGTGATCTTTAACACCGCCTCGGGCCTCAAATACCTCGATGTGCTGCAGCCCCCTAAGGAGATCCCGTGACCCAGGCTAAGTGGCCGAGGGTTGCTTTGGCCACTTAATTCCACTCAATGGCGGTCGGGAAATCTGACTGCGCTGTGGACGATCTTGCCTGCCTGCAAGGTCAGCACCGATCTCATTTTGCGCAACTCATCGTCGGACACTTTTAGAGGGTCGTCGCTCAGCACCACGAGATCGGCGAGCTTGCCTGGCTCGATCGAGCCAAGCCTGTCATCATCGAAGGAAAGCCAGGCGCTACCAATGGTGTACATGCGGAGCGCCTCTAACCGACTGATCTGCTGGCCGTCGGGAGTTGCTGCCGTGCCGGCGTTGTTCCTCATAGTGGTCATGTAGTAGATCATCAACCACGGGTTCAGTGGGCCCACGTTGGTCGCATCAGTTCCGCCTCCGAGTCGGATGCCGGAGTCCACCAACTTCCGCCACGGCGGGCCCGCGGGATTGTTCGATGTGTAATTCCAGCCCTGAAGATTCAAAGCGATGCCCGAAGCTTGCACCGCCTGAATCTGGGTGTCGGTGATCGGGTTCACGTGGCAGAGCGACCAGCGTAGCTTGTCGATTGGCGCGACCGCTGCCGCCGCCTGGTAGGCGGAGATATGAAAATCAATTTCAGCGGCGGTCAGCGAATGCTGGGTGAGCGTCCAGCCGTTCTCGGCAACAAACTCGCACATGTCGACAAAGCCGGGATTGGTAGTGCTAGAATTTACCCGCTCGCCCAAGCCATTGAGTCGGAAGACGTTGTCGCCGAGCCGGTTAAAGTTATTGACGATCTTCGCTTGGCCCACTGTGAAGCCAGGGTCCTCAGAGCTATTGAAGAATATGCGCTGACGTACATCGAGGTTCCCCTGCCGCCACAAGTTCAGCGCATAATCGAACCCAGGGATACCAGCGACGGCGGCGCCAGCCGTCCCCATATCGGTAACCATGGTTAGGCCGAGGCTGGCGGCGAAGTCCATCAGCTCCGCAGTGCCGCGCTGTCTCTCGGCGTCCGTCTGCACCGACTGGAGCGCTGCCAAACCCTGGCCGGGTGTGAGAGTACCGGCGGTTGGGTCCACGTTCACGTTATTGTCCTGGAAGAACATTCTGCCGATCGTGTTCGTGACCGCCTGTCCGCCGCCACCCGTCTCGGATAGATAAACGGGATTGTTAGGCGCGGCCTCATCCAGTTCGGCGGGGGTCGGCAAGCGCTTCTCAGCCAATCCGTTCCGGTTCCAGCCGCCGATGCAGGTGATAAACTCGCCAGCAGGTACCGATAACGCTTTTATCCGCTCGACGATCATTTGCTGAAGTTCCGCGATAGACGTAGCGGTCTCGATGATCCGCACTTCGTGCCCGGGGTTTTGCCCGCAGCGGATGAAGTGGACGTGAGAGTCGATGAGACCCGGAATGACCGTCGCTCCTCTCAGGTTGATCGTCTGCGCGCAGGGCCCGATCGCTTGTGCGTGGCGGCCGACCTCAGCGATGCGGCCATTGCGGATCGCTACGGCCGAGACGACGCTGTCCTTGTCGTCCATCGTCAGGAACCTGCCATTGATGAGTGCAAGATCCTGCGAGTCGTCACATGCCGACGGCCCTTTCGCAAGGGAACCGGTCGCGGCTGCCGCCGCATCTTCGACCACCGTTCCACTAGCGCCGCTCCCAAGCATTGCTCCACCGGCCACGAGCGCTGCACCCTTGATGAAATCGCGCCGAGAAAAACCACTCTGTTTTTCATCCTCACGTGCCATTTTAGCCTCCTTGTTACACTTGATAAAAACGGGCCGGCCACTGAAGATCCACCCGCACTGACGATGCCCGACGCTATCCAAGATGTACAGGTTCACTCGGGCGAGGGCATCGGGAATCCCTCCACATCTCGTCCACCGTTGGGGAACGCAGAGATGGTGGATTGTGTGAGGCGGGATGATACCCGAGCTTTCTCAGCTCTTCAGGGTCGGTTGGGCTTTCTGTCCGGTTGGTCCACCCGGATGTTGCCGCCGTCGATTGCGTCGCCGGTGACGTGGTCTCCAGTGCTGTAAGTACAGCCGCCCGTGCAGGTTAGATAGAAGCGGTCCGCTTCTCCACCTTTACGCCTAGCTCTACGTTCACTGTTGTCCTGCACGCACACCCGGAAGCTCGCGTTCTCGCCGTTGTAGGTACCGTTTCCCTCGAACTGCACTGAGTTCTCGTCAGGGAGTACCGAGCCGCACTGGTCGCGGATACTGCCTAGGAACGTTATCTGCTCGATGTGGATCTTGGTGTCGGCGCCATGGTCCTTTAACTCGAGCTCGCCTTTGAGACCGTGGTCCGTCGTCCGCTTTGCATCGAACGCAAAGCGGGTTTTGCTCTTGCCACCAGAGCTGCTGGCGAGGGAACCCTCGCCAGTCGTGGTCCTACGCATGCACGGGTTGTACTCCGGATTCGTCAATTCGATGATGACCAAGCCACCTTGATTCCAGCCGGTGTAGATAAAGCAGTTTGCTGCATCGTATCTTGGATCAGGCCGGGTAAAGTCGGTGTCCGTGACTGGAGTCGTGCTGTGGCGCTCTTTGACGTAGTAAGCGATCTCCTTTGGATTCTCCGGATCCCGGAAGTCGACAACGCGTATGCCTTGATCGGCTCCGGCATAGAACACCAACCGCATCTTGTAGCGATCATCGAAACCGATGTAGTGAACCATGCCGCCGTTGGTTTGTTCAATGAGGTTTCTCTCGCAGTTCTCCGGCTTGTTCACATCGGGCTTGAATGTACCAACAACCTGCGGGTTGGTTTCGTCGGAGATGTCGATAATGCGTGCATACGTCCGTTGGTCACACATACCGTTGGCAGTACCGCTGAGACCACCGCCCGATTCATCCGTCGTCACGATATATTCTTTGCCGTTCTCATGGATGACGTATTCGGTCGCGTGGGAGGCCGCTGTGGATCCATCCCCGAAATCGGGGTCGATTTGCTGGTCACACCAGGAGAGGAAACTGACATAGTGGAGCTGCGGGTTGGGCCGCCGTAGGGCGACCTCCGACGAGTCGAGAATCAGCAGGCCGTTGGCGCACCGGCCTGACCCGTCCGCGGGAAAACCCCCTAAGGCGTTGTTGCCACCGTAGAGGGCGAGATAAAGACGAGTGCCGTCATCGTTCGTGCTCGCGTCGTGGAAATTCCTGGTGGCGAGCGTCCGAGCCTGGACCTCCGGAGGCAATTGCAGCCGGTTCCAGTTGAGCAGATGCTGGGGCTGGGTCGGGTCGGAGAGATCCGTCACGTGGATGTCGATACGATTCGGATTTTGCTGGATCGTGTCGCCGCCGAACGGCACCCCGTAGTAGGTCTTGGCATCCGGCGTGAGCCATCCGTCATGATTGCCGGAGGCCACGTTGAATGTCGACAAATGCACCGGCTCAAGACAATTGCCCGAAACGTCGTAGACGTCCAATGGGTTTGTCCCGTTCGGGCCGAAATCCTTGAAGGCCCCGATCATGATGTTGCCCTGGATTTCAAGGGCCGAGTACGCTCGGATCATTGCCGGAGTCCTAAGAATCTGGACCACCTCGGGTTGGGAGGGAACCTTGACGTCGAGAACCGCCGTTCCAGTGGTAGGCGCATTCAGGTCGGACGGGTCGCGCATGCTGGAGTAGGCACAGTGACGGATCTGCAGCGTGTCTCCATAGCTGCCCCGGTCAAAGAGGGCGTGCTGGCCCACCTTTCCCGCGCCGCACCAGAAGCCCTGGAAGCCCAGAGGGGGTTGCCTCTCCTCAAACGGGACCGCCCCCTGCAGCCCGGTCTCCGGTCGATCCCCAGGTCCGGGGATGCAGTAGGCTTGCGCCCTATCAGCAGTTATCGGGCACAGCAGCACAAACGCGAGCGCTATGCTCAGGAAACTCGCCGGTCTACGGAATCCGCTCTTGCTCCTGGTGGGTTGCTCTGCATCACCACAGGAAACGATAGGAGGTTCGTTTTGATACCGACAACTCCAAATTGCCCCTACGATCCGAACGAGCTTTGAGACTCTTCGAACCTTAAACATAGGACACCTCCCTTTTTGTTAACAAACCGTTGAAAAAAGACTCAGGTCATTAATTCTTCGTGGCAGCTTTAGCCCGCTTAGGTGTGAGCTTCGGCGCTCTTGTTTGTTTCAGAAGAAAGACAACTCTGTCCAATATTTTTTTCCAATGGCCGCCATTGGAATTTCTTATATCAGTTCATAGGCGGGCCTTATGAAGTGCTAGGCTGGATCTCCAGCGCCATTGGCGAGAACCTTGTTAACAAATAGGTTTTACGGTAGATAGCTGGCAAACGACTGAACCCTACCATTTGCTAGGACAGATAGATGCCTTTTGGCACTCAATATTGGCTACCCCGGAACATTTAGTAATGTAGTTTCACAGGAGGTTTATACGGCAAATCTTGGTTTTGTGGGCCTCGGGGTCATGGGAAGCCGCATGGTTCAGCGCTTGCTGGCTGCAGGGCACACGGTTACGGGTTACAACCGAACCAAATCTAAAGCTCAGTGGCTCTTGGACACCGGCATGAAGTGGGGCGATACGCCCCGCGCTGTCGCTCAGGCCGCGGAGATCACGATTACGATGGTCACAAACACGCAGGCGCTTCAGGCTGTTACGAGCGGTGGCGATGGCATTCTCGCGGGGCTCGCAGCGGGAAAAATCTATATCGACATGAGCACGGTGAGCCCCGCCGCGAGCCGTGAACTGGCCAAGCAGGTAGAGGGCAAGGGAGCACGGATGCTGGACGCTCCTGTGTCGGGCAGCGTTAGCACGCTGGAAGAGGGCAAGCTTTCGATCATGGTCGGAGGAGAACACGCGGCTTACGAGAAGGCGGTTTCGGTTCTCCAGGCGATCGGACCGAAAGTCACTTACGTCGGAGGCAACGGCCTTGCCGTGTCGATGAAAATCGCGACAAACCTGAGCCTCGCAGTACAGATGCTCGCCTTCAGCGAAGGCGTGCTGCTGGCGGAAAAAAGCGGCATCGCCCGGCAAACCGCCGTCGAAGTCCTACTCAATAGCGTCATCGCCTCACCGATGGTCAAATACCGCGGGCCCTTCGTACTCGATATGCCGGAGGAAGCGTGGTTCGACGTCAACATGATGCAGAAAGATTTGTTGCTGGCGTTGGAAATGGGCCGGCAGCTCGATGTACCGCTGCCGACGACGGCGATAACGAACGAGATGCTTACGGCCGCGCGCGGCATGGGACTCTCGGACAAGGATTTTGCGATCCTGTTTGAAACGCTCGCCAGGATGGCGGGAATGAAATAGTTTCGAGTCTCGTGTTTGCAGTCCCGAGTTATGACACGGGACTTGAGACTCGAAACCCGAGACTGATCGTAGCGAGTATGGCACGCCCAAAACAATCCAGAACAAAAGCCGCTTCAGCGCTGAGCCGCGATCAAGCTCTTCACTTTTACCGCCAGATGCTGAAGGTCCGCTTGTTTGAAGAGCAGGTCAACCAGCTTTATCTAGGCGCCAAGATGCCGGGGCTCGCTCATCTCTATATCGGGCAGGAAGCCGTCGCCGTAGGCGTCTGTGAGGCGCTGCGGCGCGATGATTACATTACCAGCACTCACCGAGGTCACGGCCATTGCCTCGCCAAGGGCGCATCTCTGGACAAGATGTTCGCCGAGCTGCTGGGCAAAGCGCCGGGCTACTGTCGCGGCAAGGGCGGCTCCATGCATATCGCCGATCAGGATACCGGCAATCTGGGAGCGAACGCCATCGTCGGCGGCAGTGCGGGAATCGCAACGGGTGCAGCCATGTCGGCGAAGATGCGCGGCAGTGATCAAGTCGCGGTCTGCTTCTTTGGTGAGGGCGCGTTGGGGCAAGGGCTGCTGTACGAAGAGATGAATATGGCCTCCCTGTGGAAGCTGCCGGTCATCTACGTCTGCGAGAACAACCAGTACAACGAATACACCAGTTATCGTGAGACGACGGCTGGAGAGGTGGCGGCTCGCGCCGAAGCTTTCGGCATCCATACTGAAACCATTGACGGTCAAGACGTCCAGGTCGTCCACGCGAAAAGCCTTGCGATAGTCGAGCGTGCCCGGAGCGGCGAGGGGCCGGCCTTTTTGCAATGCAACACTTATCGCTTCCACGGCCATCACGTAGGGGACATCGATCGCTCTTATTATCGCGCCAAGAAAGAAGAAGAAGAGTGGAAGAGCCGGCGCGATCCGGTGAAGCTCCTCGCCGAATGGTTACAAAAAAGCGAGATGGCCGACCGTAAGTTGCTCGATCAAATCGAAGCCGAGATTGCGACGCACATCAAAGAATCCGTCGATTTTGCGTTGAATGCACCTTATCCGGACCCAATTGAAGTCAATCAACATGTCTACGCGTAGAGATGCCGGTTTCGAGTTTCGCGTTCCGGGTTTCTGGTTCCAACTCGAGACCCGAGACTCGTAACTCGAAACGCTTAGCCAAGCGTTGTAGTGAAAAATGAAAGCGCCAACGCAAGCTACAACTTCCGCTCAAAAAGCCAGCCGTGAAATCACTTTTGCTCAGGCTATCAACGAAGCGCTAGCAGAAGAGATGCGGCGCGACCCGCGAGTGTTTATCATTGGCGAAGACGTCGCCGAGGCGGGGACGCCGTTTAAAGTGCTGTCGGGATTGGTTAAAGAATTCGGCACGAAACGGGTGATCGATTCGCCGATCTCCGAGGCCGGCATCGCGGGCATCGGTGTCGGCGCGGCGATGACCGGCATGCGCCCTGTGGTCGACATCATGTTCGGTGACTTCATTACTTTGACGATGGATCAACTCGTGAACCAAGCAGCTAAGATCCATTATATGTCCGGCGGCAAACTCAAAGTGCCGATGGTGTTGCGGACAACCCTCGGCGCAACCCGTCGCTCCGCCGCGCAGCACAGCCAGAGCCTGCACGCTTGGCTGAGCCACATCCCCGGGTTGAAAGTCGCCGTACCCTCGACACCGTATGACGCCAAAGGGCTTCTCAAAAGTGCTATTCGAGACGACAACCCGGTGGTCTTTTTCGAAGACAAAATGATGTACCAGCTGAAGGGCTCGGTGCCGGCCGGTGAATATACGATTCCTCTCGGTGTTGCCGATGTGAAGCGCGTCGGCAACGACATTACTCTTGTCGCCACGAGCAGCATGGTCCATGTGGCGCTCGCGGCGGCGGAGGCTCTGCAAGGGGCTGGCGTCAGCGCCGAGATTATCGATGTGCGAACCACAGTGCCACTCGACAAGGAGGCGATCATCGAGTCGGTAAAGAAAACCACTCGCGCAATCGTCGTCGATGAAGGCTACGAGCGCTACGGGGTTACCGCAGAGATCGCCTCGGTCATCGCCGACGGGGCTTTTTACTATCTCGACGCGCCGGTAAAACGGCTGGGCGCGATGGACGTGCCTGTGCCGTTTTCTCCGGTGCTGGAGGATCAGACGGTGCCGACGGCGGAGACGGTAGCGGCTTTGGCGATGAAACTATGTGGGAGATAACAGTTGTATGTCTCAAGTCTCGGGTCCCGGGTCTCGGGTTGAACACGAGACACGAGACCTGAGACCCGAAAACACAGAGGTGAGTTATGGGCTTGAAAACCTTTGGTCTAATGGGCGTCGATTGGGAAGAGCGTGTCAACCTGGAGCGCTTGCGCCAGGATCGCTTGAACCGCATCAAAGCGGCGCTGAAAAAATCGGAACTAGGGGCGCTTCTCTGTTTCGACATGAACAACATCCGCTACATCACCGCCACCCACATCGGCACCTGGGCTCAGGACAAGCTCAACCGCTTCTGTCTCCTCCCCCAGGGCGACCAGCCGATCATGTGGGACTTCGGCTCGGCGGCCCGCCACCACCAGCTCTACAACCCGTGGCTGGGCGACGGCCGCTCGCGCGCCGGCATCTCGACGCTGCGCGGCGCGATGTCCCCCGAGTCCGGCCGGGCGGAGAACGTGGCCGAGAAGGTGCGCGCCGAGCTCGAGCAGCGCGGCCT
>Ga0081538_10002233_pt1 | contig 19170 bp, 19 predicted proteins | sample TabmetS5T2R1_FD_71022 | JGI IMG/M metagenome (GOLD analysis project Ga0081538, IMG submission 71022) | Tabebuia heterophylla rhizosphere microbial communities from the University of Puerto Rico - S5T2R1 | ecosystem: Host-associated > Plants > Roots > Rhizosphere ... | reverse complement strand
TCGCCGGGCTCGTCGCGGAGGCGGAGGACTTCGAGCTCCTCGCCGGCCCCGGACTGAGCATCTGCTGCTTCCGGCACGCGCCGAAGCACGTCGACGAGGCGGCGCTCGACGCCCACAATGAGCGGATCCTGCAGGCGCTGCAGCGCGACGGCCGCGTCTATCTGTCGAACGCGACCGTCAACGGGCGCTTCGGTCTGCGAGCCTGCATCACGAACTTCCGCACGACGCGGGCCGACGTCGAGCGGGTGCTCACGGTAGTGCGCGAGCTCGCCGACTGACCGGGTATCGAGGGATACTGCGGAGGCGATGTCGCAGGAGAACGTGGACGTGGTAGCCCAGCGCGGCGAGGCGCGCTCGCGGCCCGAGGAAGTACCGAAGTCGGACGACAGTGTCGATGTCGTCCGCAGGGCGTGGGAGGCCTGGGAGCGGGGAGACATGCAGGCCCTGTTTGATTTCTACGACCCCGCCGTTGAGTGGGACATGTCCGAGTCGGATGTCCCGGACATGGGCGTATTTCGGGGACACGAGGGGGTGCGGCAGTTCTTTCGCGAGTGGATGGCACCCTTTGACGACTACTACGCGCATGCAGAGGACTTCAAGCACGGCAGCGAAGGCGTGCTCGTACGAATGACGCAGGGGGGCCGCGGGAAGGAGAGCGGCGTTGACGTGGAGATGCCCCCTTTGTGGCAGCTCTACAGACTCCGGGCTGGCCGCGCCGTCCGTGTCGAGATATACCGCGACGAGGATCGCGCCCTCGAAGCTGCCGGGGTGCGGCAGTAGGTCGCGAGTGCAGTGACGGCTTCACTAAGGCGCGGCTGGCCGGATACGGCGAGCCAATCCCTCACGGCGGCGCCGGTGGCGCCGGGGTGGCCCGGCTGCCGCGCGCGCTGAGGGCCGCAATCGGCCGGATGAGGGCCCGGTAGACGGGCCGCACCGACCAGGCTGGGAGGTAGCGATGACGCTCCTCCTCCCAAACCCTCGCCCGCGGATGGGAGGCGAGTAGCCGGTCCGCCAGATGTGCATCGGCTTCGGTCGGTTCGGCGGTGTGGAGCTCGATGCGGCAGAGGTGCTTGGTGCTGATGTAGCCGTACTGGCTGGGGCTGACCAGTCGGACCGGCGCGCCATGGTCGCCGTCGAGCGGCTGGCCATCGAGGTGTTCTGCGAGCAGCACGTCGTCGGCGAGGGCGTCCTCGATCAACGCGACCGATCGGTAGCCGTCGAGGCCGCCGAAGGCGACATGCGTTACCGACGTGCCCGCTTTGACCGACGGCTCGATGACCATGCGATGGAAGGTCTCGAACGCGACCCCCTCCCAGCGCAGGTTGGTGGCGGACCAGCCGGCCACGCAGTGAAGGTCGGCGATGAGCTCTCGACGGGGCAGCGTCGCGAGAGTGGCCAGCGGCACGGCGAAGGACTTGGCCACGGCGCCGCCGATCTCGATCACGGGATCGTTCGGGACAGCGGGAGCGGGCCGGTCGAGGTGTTTCCCGAAGCGCGGGAACCCGTCGGTCTGGCGTTGACCGGGAGGAAGCGTCACGCCGCGGCCTTTGTCCCGAGTTCCGAGCTCGCCCGCCAGTCCCGCTCGATCGAACGCATCAGCGCCGGGTAGACGAACAGGTAGCGGAACGGCTTGATCGCGGCCATGTAGGTCGCGCCGAAGCGTCCGTTGGGCTTGACCAGGACCGCCATCTGGCCGCGGTAGGCACCGGTCCCGTCCGGAACCCAGCTCAGGTGCAGGATCGAGTGCACGGTGCGGTTGGCCATCTCGGCCGCGAACTCGTCCTCGAGGAGGTACACCGGTTTCATCGGCACGTCGGCGAAGTCGGGGCCGGTCGGTGCGGCGCGCAGTTCGGCAGGCAGGCGCTCGCGCAGCGACGCCACGCGGGCGCCGAGGCCGGTCTCCCGTGTATCCCACCCCAGCAGTCGCCCAATCTTCCAGCGCAACTCCCACAATGCGCGAACGATCAGCGGGGCGCCCTCGGGGAAGTTATCGGCCACGGCCCACGTGACGAGCCGCGGCAGCTCGTCTGGACCGCCTGGTGTCGGGAGCGCCCAGACGTCCTCCACCTCGAAGTCGGGCGCTATCTCGTGGATGCGCCAGGGCCGGGAGGTGTGTGCGGTCTTCGGGAGTCTCATGGTGCCCCGAACCTACGTATGCCCGACCGCAGAAACGTGGTCCTGCGGTCTCGATGACCTGTAGTCCCGCGGGACTACACGGCGCGCTCAACGGCGGGGCGCCACCAGGCCGCTGTCGTAGGCGAAGATCACCAGCTGCACCCGGTCGTGCAGCTCGAGCTTTGCACGCACCCGGCCCAGATAGGTCTTGACGGTCGGCTCGGCAATATGCAGGGCGGCCGCGATCTCGGCGTTCGACCGCCCGCGGGCGACCTCCAGCAGGATCGCGCGCTCGCGGTCGCTCAAGGCCGCGAGGCGCGAATCGTCGATCGGCGCGTCCGGCAGCGTGCCTGCGACGTGCTCGAGCAGCCGCCGCGTCGCGGTCGGCGCCACTATCGCGTCGCCGGACGCGACCGCCCGGATCGCCGCCAGCAGCTCCTCCGGCTCGGCGTTCTTGAGCAGGAAACCGCTGGCGCCGGCGCGCAGCGCGGGGAACACGTACTCGTCGAGGTCGAACGTCGTCAGGACGATCACCCGCGGCGCCGAGTCGCCATCACGCTCGATCAGGAGGCGCGTCGCCTCGACGCCGTCGAGCCGGGGCATGCGGACGTCCATCAGCACGACGTCGGCGGTGGTGACCGCGAGCCGCTCGAGCGCCTCGCGGCCGTCCTCGGCTTCGCCGGCCACCGTCATGTCGGGCTGCGATTCGATCACCATCCGCAGACCGGCGCGGACGAGCGCCTGGTCATCGACCAGGAACACGCGGGTCACGCCCGGAGCTCCGCGACGTCGTCCGCGGGCGCCGGCACCCGGGCGCGGACCTCGTAGCCGCCCCCGGGTCGCGGTCCGGCGTGCAACGTGCCGCTGTGCAGCGCGACGCGCTCGCGCATCCCGGCCAGGCCGTGCCCCTGGCCGTCCCCGGCGCCGACCGCGCGGCCGTCGTCGCGGACCGTAAGCTCGACCTCCGCATCGAGGTAGCGCATCACCACGTCCACCTGGTGCGGCGAGTCCGCGTGCTTGAGTACGTTGGTCAGCGCCTCCTGGGCCACCCGGTGGACGCACAACTGCACGTCGGTCGGCAGCTCGCGCGCCCGGCCCTCGACCTCGAGCTCGACCGGCAGGCCCGCGCGGGCGAGCCGGCGTACGAGGCCCGCCAGGTCGCCACCCTCCTCGCCCGCCCGCAGGACGCCGAGCAGGCGGCGCATCTGGGCCAGTGCGTCCCGCCCGGTCTCGGCGATCTGGGCCAGAGCTCGGCTCGCGGCCTTGGGATCCTCGCGCGCGGCGTAGCGCCCCCCATCTGCCTGGGCGACGATCACCGCCAGCGAGTGCGCCACCACGTCGTGCAGCTCGCGCGCGATCCGCGCGCGCTCCCGCGCCGCCCCGATCTCCGCCTGCTGGTCGCGGTCGAGCTCGAGCGCCGCCAGGCGGGCGCGGCGGGTGACCCGACGGTCGGCGAGCAGAGCTGCCAGCAGAACGTAGGTGGTGATGACGGCCGTCCCGAGCAGGAACCCGTTAAGTACGCCGGGAAACGACGCTCGCGCCGACATCACGACGCCGCCGACGAGCGCCACGCCCAGGCCGATCGGCTTGAGCCGGCTCGGCCCATGCGCGATCAGGAAGTAGAGGGCGACCAGCGGCGCCAGGTCGGCCACCAGCACGTGCTCGGTGAGAGCGAGCTGGACGAGGCAGGTCGCCATCACGGTCGCGAAGACGGCGACCGGCGCGCGCGGGCCGAACGGCAGCGGCGCGACCAGCGCCAGCGACACGACGACCTCCTCGGTGGTCGGCGCGACCGACGTGTCGTAGGAGACCAGCCGGCCCGAGATCAGCTCGCCCCCCACAAGCAGCACGGTGACCGCGGCGACCAGACGATCGCCTGCAAACGGGTGACGATCGAACCAGCGGTGGAGGCGAGCGAGCAGAGAGCCAAGCATACGAAGGCGCCTTCGGCGGGCCGCCGAACGCGTGCTCGCGACCGGTTCCGACGCTAAGCCTTCACGCAGGGCGAGTTACGCTCGGCGCGACCCTTCTATGACCAAGTTGGCTTCGTCTAACCAGCCCGGCCAGTCAGCTGCCTGTTCGCTCGCCGGTTGGCGAGCGCGCGCCTGGCGCGGCGCAACCGCGCTGCGGCGCCCTGCCGGTTGATCCGGGCCGCCATCTGGAGCGGCCGGTCGCCCAGCAGCACCCGGAGTGCGAGGCGCAGCGTGCTGGCGTCGGCCTTGTCGGGTGAGCCCGTGTCGAACGGAGGTTGCGGGTCGTACTCGATAACGAGCTGTAGGGACTCGGCTAGCTTGCGCCCGTGCACCCGCTCGGTCAGCGCGAGCGCCATGTCGATGCCCGCGGATACGCCGGCTCCGCTGATGTGGTTGCCCTCCCAAACCACGCGGTCGCCGACCACCTCGACGCCCATCGCCTTCAGGTTGTCCCGGAAGCCCCAGTGCGTTGTCGTCTTCTTGCCTTCGAGAAGGCCGGCGGCAGCGTAGAGTCCCGCGCCGGTGCAGACCGAGGCGGTCCACTGGCAGCTCGGGGCCGCCGTGCGAAGCCAATCGATCAAAACCTCGTCGCTCAGGACCGGCACCGGGTTTCCGCTTCCCGGGACGACGATCAGCTCTGGGTCGGGGAGCGTCTCGGGTGTGTCGGTCGGGATAACGGTCAACCCCACGTCGCAGCGGACCGGATCGAGCCTGCTGGCGACGAAGTGCACGTCGGCTTCGGGCCAGCGGCTTATCACCTCGTAGGGACCGACCAGGTCGAGTGCGGTGAAGTCGGGATAGACGACGTAGGCGATCTTCACTTCGTCACCTCGAAGCTGAACATCATGCCGCTCTCGTGGTGCTCGGCGATGTGACAGTGCGCCATCCAAAGTCCGGCGTTCGTGACCTCGAGCAGGATGTCGACGGTCTCGCCGGTGCGGACGAGCACCGTGTCCTTCCAGACCAGGTTCGGCTCGACCACGCCGTCGCGGCTGAGGATCAGGAAGCGCCCCGCGCCGTGGACGTGGAATGGGTGGTGCATCGGATGGTCGCCGGCCATCTCGTTGAGCAGCCGGATCTTGACCTTGTCGCCGACCCGGAAGCGCCAGTCGATAGCCGCATTCTCGGCGCCCGTCTCACGGTCGATGAGCTTCCAGCGCATGTTCGCGGGCGTCGTCACCCGGTTGACCTCGACCATGTCGTCTTCCCACTCGATCCCGCCGGCCGTCGAGTGACTGTGGCCGCCGTGCTGGTGGCCGTGTCCCTCGTGGTCGTGCTCGTGCTCGTGGCCTCCCGCAGCGGCGACGAGGTCTGCCGGCAGCAGCTTCATCCCGCACTCGGGGCAGTGTCCGGCCTCCTCGCTGACCACCTCCGGGTGCATCGGGCAGGTGTAGACCACCGGCCCCTCTCCCCCCGGCTCGCCCATGTCCATCTCCGCGATGAAGGCGAGTGTCTTGTCGGGCTCGGCGTCGTAGAACGGCGCGATCCGCTCCCGCTCGGCGGTCATGTCGGCGTTCGTGCGCAGGACCTCGAACTGGTCGACGAGCTCGGGCGCTGCCCGCTGCTCGCTCACGGCGATGCCGGCGAGCCGGTAGGTTCGCCCGGGCGTGCGGTGCTCCAGTACGAGCTCTCCCGCCTGCTCGAAGAGGACATCGACGACGACGCGCTCGGAGGGCGCGACGACCACGTCCTCCACGAACTCCTCGTGCTCTACGCGGCCGCTGTCGCCGCCGACCAGCTTCATGCGCGTGCCTGGCAGCGCGACCTTGAACACCCGCGTGTTGGCGGTGTTAGTCATGTAGAGGCGGACGACCTCGCCCAACTTCGCCTCGAGCGAAAGATCGGTCTCGCCGTTGACGAGCAGCACGTCCCCGAAGCGGCCCATCGCCGCGTAGGTCGTCTCGTTGCGGCTGAAAGGAGCGACCTTGCCGTCCTCGAGCAGGATGTCGTCGAGCGTCAGCGGGAGGTCGCGGTGCGCGGGCGGCCAGTAGTCGGGGTCGGCCGGTTCCACGAGGACGTTGCCGTATAGGCCCATCTCCTGGCCGTAGTCCTCGCGCATGTGCGGGTGGTACCAGTAGACGCCCGGATCCGGGAAGGCAACGCGCGCCGCGAAGCGCTCGCCGAACCCGATCGGCGCCTGCGTCTGATGGGTGCCGTCGTAGCGGTTGTCGAGCCGCAGGCCGTGCCAGTGGACCGTGTCCTCGACGTCGCCCCGGTTCACGATGTCGACGCTCACCTCGGACCCCTCCCGGACCTTGAGCGTCGGTCCGGGGATCGATCCGTTGTAGGCCAGCATCCGCACGGTGTCATCCCCTAGGCGCTTGGCGACCGGGGCGATGCGCAGCTCGAACCGGTCCCCGTCGGACAGCTGCACCGGCTCGGGCGAGCCGGCCTCGGGAAGCCCGGCTACGTCGGTTGGGAAATGGTCTGGCGTCGTGCTCATGTCTTTCTCCTATGCGACGCGCTCCGGCGCCCTCGGCTCGGTCGGAACGGTCGCGCTCAACGTCTCGATCTGGTTTGCAATGTGCTCGGCGTCGTCCTTGACCCAGCCGAGCAGGGCCGACCCCCTGGTGTGCTGCCAGGTCAAGCCGAGGAGGTACAGCCCGGGCGACTCCGTCACCCCGCGCTGATGCACGACTCGGCCGGCGCTATCGAAAATGGGCGCATCAATGAAGGAATGGTCGACCTTGAAGCCGGTCGCCCAGACGATGCCGTCGACCTCGACCTGAGTCCCGTCGCCCAAGGCCACCGTCGAGCCGGCGGCGCTGACGGCGCGGCCGTGAAGCACGACACCGTGCTTGCGGCGCAGCCGCCGCGGCGTCGATCCGATCAACGTCTCGCGCCCGGACAGTCGGCGCCCGATACGCGACTCGGTCGTCTTACGGATGAGCCCAGTCGCCTCCAGGTACCAGAACAAGTCACGACCGAGGATCCGCTGCGGCAGCGGCGTCTGGCGCGAGCCGATCGACAGGTGGACCTCGCGTGAGGCCGAAAGCTCCTCGGCGATCTGAAATCCGGTGTTGCCGCCGCCCACGACCAGCACACGTCCTTCCGGGACGGAGTGCGGTGAGCGATAGCTCGTGCTGTGCAGCTGCACGACCTCGTCATCGAGCTCGTCGGCCATTGCCGGCACAAATGGAATCTGGAAGGGACCCGTGGCGACCACAACCTGGTCGGCCGCGTAGGCGCCGTCATCGAGCTCGACCAGGTAGCCGCCGTCGGACCTGGCGATCGAACGGACGTGCCTGCCGAGCTCGACCGGCAGGTCGAAGTGGCGGGCGTAGTCGGTCAGGTAGGCCACCACGTCGTCGCGGCCGGGATAGCGGTCGGGGTCGCCAGGAAACGCGAGCCCCGGCAGCGCGTTGTAACGCGCGGGCGTGAACAGCTTGAGCGAATCCCAGCGCTCACGCCACGCCGCCGCCGGCTCGGTGGCGGCCTCGAGAATCGTGAAGTCGCGGCCCTGCCGAGCGAGGAAATAGCCGATCGCAAGTCCGGCCTGGCCGCCTCCGACCACGACCACGTCGTAGCGCTTGGCATCGTTGTCGTTCATCCCTTCCTTCCAGAATGCTTGGTGGTACGTCTCATCGAAATGTGACCTAGTGAGGCGGGCGCGGCGGACAAGCCCAGCCGTCCGCGCCTTAACGATCACGATAGACCCAAAAGGCGCGACCGCCCACCCGAATGGGTGAGCGATCGCGCCCGCGAGGTCAGGCTGTCAGGCGCTGCTCAGCAGGGCCGTGATGCTGGAAGACCCTTAAGGCGATCAGCCCGTCATCCTTGACCGCGTCCAGGCGGCGCGCGTTCCGGACCGGAGGGCTTTCCTCTTCCCCTTCGCAGTCGCCAGGACGTGCGCGATCAGGCTCTCTCCAACCTCGCGGGCCAACTCGTTGGCAAGCGCGGGTCTCGCACGGAGATGGCCAAGGAGTTCCCGAAGGCCTCCGCCTCAGCCTCGGTGGGGAAGCCGTGGCGTGGGTTGCTGCCCATGAGGACGTTCTTCTCGGCTGCGGACTCGACACGCAGCGGCTCTCTCATCACGTTTGGGCCAGCCGGCGGGCACGCGGCGCAGTTGTGTCGCCGGCTGCTGACCGAGCGGCGTTTGCGGCTACGCGGCCTCGACGGTCTCCCGGCGGCCAGCTCCCTCCAGGAACGCCAGGATCGCCGCAGTGTCGTAGTGGAACATCTGGGCTCGCGCGAACTTGCCGTCGCGCACCTCATAGAGGCCCAGTACTGGCGATTCGAAGCGTTCGCCGTCAGGCGACACCGCACGCGTGGTGTACTCGATGACGACCTCGTTGCCCCTGGTCGCGACGACGCGGGGATCCATGCGCCGCTCCGCCTCGGTCGGCTGCAACGGCCCCCACGTCCCGAGCCAACTCTTCTCCGGCGTGCTCTCGAGTTGCTCGCGCATCGCCTCCTTACCCGAAATGCCCTCATAACCGTACGGGAGCGACGGCGCATCGTGAAGCTCGACATTCTCGTGGTAAAGGTCGAAGAGTGCCTCCGCATTACGCTCCTCGATTGCGCGAAACACCCCCAGAACGACCTCTTCGTTGCTCGGCATCTGGCCTCCGATCGGTTCGTTGGCCCCTGGCCGCTGTATTATAGAAGATCTATTCTATTTCGCCCGACCCAAACAAGCGACGAGAACGTTTGGTCCGTCGGGGACACCGCCGCTCCGAACTCTCCGCGATCTCGGCGTCCGCCGCGTCAGCGTCGGGCCAGGCCTTCAGCGGGTGGCCCTCGACGCTGTCCAGCGGTTCGCGAAGCGCCTGGATATCGGGAGCGACCGGGTCCTCTTCGAGTGAGCAACCTTAGGAGCGCCGCTCAGGTGGCGACCTTCGCGGCCGGCCAAGTTGCCGTCTCGAGATCTGCCAACACGCCAGCATGATCCGAGGGCCAGACTCCGTCCACGGGCTCGGCGCCGATACGCCGCGCTGACCGGACGTGTCCGCGGCCGCTGCGATCGGGCAGTCCAACGAGCACGTAGTCGATCCGCGAACTCGGCTCCATGGTCGCCAGGACATGGGGATTCGCGCGGTCCCATGTCCAGGGCACCTCTTCTGCCGCGTAACGCCACGCGTCAACGAGCACGAGGCCGGGAGCCGCGGGCGCCGTCTTGTGCCCGCACAGAAGGCGAACCTCGTCCGAGTCCGGTTCCGCGTTCAGGTCGCCGAGGACCACGGGCGGGAAGTCCTCGCGGGCACGCGTGGCAACTGCCTGCGCCAAAGCCCGGACCTGCTGGCACCGGGCTGCGGAATCCCAGGGGGCCGCAGTCAGCTGCGTTGTGATTACTGGCAGCCGACCGTGAGGCGACGCGATCACGCATGCCAGGGCGTTGCGGCTGCGGTCACCGGAGCCGGCGGAGGGGAGCGGCACTTCAGCGACATCGCTGATTGGCCAGCGGGCGAGGATGGCGTTGCCAACCTCGGCCGAGCAGCCCGGGAGGCGCGCCCGCCACCGCGCCGGCTCGGGCGAGCTCAACCACTCCCAGTGCATTCGGAGTTCGCTGGCCAGCGAGGCGGCCTGGTTCGCGCCTGGTCCCGCCCAGACCTCCTGCAGGCCGCAAACATCCGGTCGCACGTCTCGAAGTACCGCGCGGATCGCGGCCTCGCGCTCGGCCCAGGCGCCGAGTCGCCACCACAGATTCCAGGTCGCGACCCGAATCATTCGGGATCGACTGGAGGGGGGCGCGATGAGGTCGGAGCCATGAGGGTATTAGTCTTGCTGTTCCATTACGTGTTTGCGACCCCCGCCTGATGCGATGAGCCCGGCTCGGTACGAGTAGCAGCGAACTCGCGATGGTTATCTCGTCTCCACCGATAGACCATCTCTTCTAATTAGGGCCGTCGCTGTGCGCATCCTTGCGGAAGATCCAGCCGAGCCTCGCGTGACCGCCGGACATGTCGCGCTGGTACGGCCATGAGCTTCGAGCTGGAGACGCTGCTGAAGAGGCTGCACGCGGCGCAGCAGCGCTTCCATGCCGGAGGGTCCGCCGACGAGTTGGGGGAGCTCCTTGACCCGGACGTCCGCTGGACCGTGCCCGGGCACAACGCGATCGCGGGCCGGTACGCCGGGATCGAGGAGGTCCTGCGGTACTTCGAGCGGCGCCGCGCGCTTGCGGCGGACACCTTCCGGATGCACGTCCGGGAGATCCTCACGGGCCGTAGAAACCACATCGCCGCGCTGACCGACGGGACCGCGCTGATCCGCCGACGTTCAGAGCGGTGGTCGACGCTCGGGCTGTATGAGTTCCGTCGGGAGCGGCTGCGGGCCTGCTGGCTCCTGCCCCTCGACGCGGAGCAGTTCGACCGGATCTGGTCGGTGGATGTCCCCGGATGACCGGTGTGTGTATTAGCGGGCCTGCTCTAATATGCCGGCCTGGCTGGCCTGCCAACGCGCCAGCCCCCTAAGTGATGCCCACCCTCGAGCTCTCAGCCGGCCCGATCGACTACCGCGCCAGCGGCGGCGGCGGACCGGTGGTTGTCCTCCTGCACGGGGTGCTGATGGACAGCGGCCAGTGGCGCGAGGTGGAGCAACGGCTCGGCTCGGACCTCCGCCTCGTCCTGCCGACGCTGCCGCTCGGGGGGGCACCGGCGCCCGATGCGCCCCGACGCGGACCTTTCGCTGCTGGGACAGGCGCGCCTATTGGGAAGGCGAGGAGCCCTGAGCTACTGATCGAGCACCGCGCGAACCGCGACGGCCAGGTCAGCCCGCAGATGGGTGGGCAGCGGATCGCCCGCGATCAGGTGACGGCGCACCGCTCCGTAGGGCAGGTCGAAGACCGCGAGGATCGTTCGCTCGATCGCCGCCCGTGATCGACGCCCGTACAGCCGGCGGGCGAGGTCGATGACCGCGCCGCGGACCGGGTCGTTCAGCTCGGCGAGCTCCTCGGCGAGAGTGCCCTCCGCCGACCGGATGAGATCCTCCCACCGGAACGCGACCAGCAACTGAGCATCCGCGGGGTGCTCGTCGCAGAAGTCGAAGATCGACAGGGCGGCCCCGAGGGCCGCCTCGCGGGGGTCCACCCGCTCCAGCGCGGCGAGGAACGTCGCCTGCGATCGGTGCACGGCACGCACCCACAGTCGCGCTATGAGCTCGTCCCTAGATCCGAAGCGGTGATATAGGGATCCGGTGGGAGCGCCGCTGGCCCGTGCGACGGCCTCCATGGTGGCGCTCCATGAGCCGGCTTCGAGCAGCAGGTCGCGGGCCGCGTCGAGCATCGCATCGGTTGAGTGCACCTGCGGTCTGGGCATTGCCGCATCAGCGCCGAGATATTAGAGGGTGGCCTTCATTTCGCTTCGTGAGGCGCCGCTACCCGCGGGTGCGAGGAATCAACCTGCAACTCTGCAGACCCGAGGCGAGGGCGGCTCGGGCGCAATCGGAGCGGGTCGAATCTGGGTTCCACCTCCGGTCCCAGAGCCCTTCAACGCCGTGTCCAACTGCTCGGCCAGTCGCCGATCGGCATCGCTGAAGGCATGCGGACGATCACTCTCGAAGTCGAAAGTTCCCACTAGATCCCGGCCCGCAATGATCGGCGCAACCAGTTCCGGGCCGGTCGTTTCCTGGTTAGTCAGATAGCGGGGATCGCTGCGAACATCGTCACATCGGATAGTGGCCCCGGCACTGAGGGCTGCCCCCGTCAGACCGTCCGAGGCGGAAAACACGCGGTGGGCCGGGGGGCCCCGGACCACTCCACGCCTCGTTCACTACCCAGCTCTCGCGGACACTGTAGCTCCGACCCAAGCCATCCCGTGGCCGAGCGGATCAGGTCGGCTTCTGCTCTTCCCGGTGAGACAAACGCCCGCGGATCGCTCCCGCCAACCCTTACGCCTTGCTCCCGCTCTTGACGGACTCCAACGCTGCCTGGCGCAGTCGGTCAATCCGGCTGTCAGGCCCGTTGGTGTTGAGCCCATAGGCGGTGAGGTCCGCCAATGTGACGACTTCGCCGGATCCCGCCCAGTGGCCATCGGCGATCTGGCGCAGCTGGACCCAGACGCGGTGGGCCTCGACCGGTGTGTTCTCGGAGCCCTCGGCGCTCAGAACTGCCTCGGTGACTCGCTTAACGAGCTTCTCACGACCCCGCGCTGCAAGCGGCCCGAATACGCCCGGGGCCCCTTCGGGAATCGTGACCGTCACGCGATAGATCGGCTTTGACAGCTGCTGGCCGCCGACGAACACGTCCTGCTCGTTGACGAAGCACCAGGCCAGCGCCCGCATGTGATCGACCTCTCCGAAGTCGGCGAACGGCGCCGCCTCGAGCTGGAGGACGATGGTGGCGAGCTCGGAGGCGAGTTGCTGCTTGGTGGCCTCGTCCAGAGCTCCTTTGGTGGTAGTGAGTTCAACCATGGGCATAGATGTGACCTCCAGAGATGAGGCGGATTCGCGATCGACTGGCTCATTCTAGAGGATACCCTCTAAATGACCACTGGACGGGCACGCCGGCGCGACCGGCTCGAGCTCCGGCGTCCGGATCGAGCGTCGGATCGTCCGGGAACCCAGCTCGGCCGCACACGCCTAGTCACGCGCTTCCTCGCCGGCGACGCCTTCTCGCACGCTTACACCCAGGGCAGAGGGAGAACGGCCGCCGCCGAAGCCCATCCATACCTAAGGGCCAAGGGGGGCCGTTTCGCCCCTGCCGGCCTCTCTAGTGCATAGGGATGTCGAGGCGAGACGACACTGTGAGACTCAGGACATCGGCGAGCAGCCGGCAGCGGCACGCGCCGGGCCGCCTCGCCGTGACCCGCGCCGAGGCGGCTCGCGCCCTCGGCGTGTCGATCAACTCATTCGAGCGGCACATGCAGCCCGAGCTCAAGATCGTGCGGCGCAGGAAGCTTCGGCTCATTCCTGTTCGCGAAATCGAGCTGACCGACCGCGAGTACGGGTTGCACGAGGTCGGCGAGGCGATCGGGCGCGCGGAGGCCAAGCAGGTCGCGCGCCCCGCCGTCGTGCCCGCCTCCACTCCTACGACCCGAGGTCGACCCACACGCTCTTCAGGCGCGTGTACTTGTCGAGCGCGTGCAGCGACTTGTCGACGCCGATGCCGGACTCGCGATAGCCGCCAAACGGCATCGAGATGTCATCGCGGTCGTACGTGTTGACGTAGACGTTGCCCGCGCGCAGCGCCCGGGCGATCCGGTGCGCCCGGCCGACGTCGCGCGTCCACACCGCCGCCGCAAGGCCGTAGCTCGTGTCGTTGGCCGTCCGCACCGCCGTCTCCACGTCGTCGACCGGCAGCACCGTCAGCACCGGCCCGAAGATCTCTTCGCGGGCGATCCGCATGTCGTTGGTGGCCTCGGTGAAGACCGTCGGCTCGACGTACAGCCCGCCGGTCTCCTGCAGCGCCCGCTGCCCACCCACCGCCAGGCGCGCGCCGTCGGCCACGCCGGCCTCGATGTAGGACAGCACGCGGTCGAGCTGCGTCTCGTCGACGATCCCGCCCATGCGCGCGTCCTCCGAGAACGGGTGGCGCGGGCGCCAGGGCTCGGCGGCGGCGCGCAGGTGCTCGAGGAACTCGTCGTGCACCGACCGCTCGATGACGAGTCGCGAGCCGGCGTTGCACATCTGCCCGGCGTTCACGAACACGCCCGCGGCGGCGACCTCGGCGGCCGTGCGCAGGTCGGGAGCGTCGGCCAGGATCACGTTCGGCGACTTGCCGCCGCACTCGAGCGACACCGGCTTCATGTTCGACTCGCCGGAGTAGCGCAGGAACGCCTTGCCGACCTCGCTCGAGCCCGTGAAGCTGAGCATGTCGACGTCCGGGTGGCGGCCGAGCGCCGCGCCGGCGGTCGTACCGAAACCCGGCACGACGTTGAGCACGCCGGCGGGCACGCCGGCCTCCGCGGCGAGCTCGCCGAGCCGGATCGCGCACAGCGGCGTCTGCTCGGCCGGCTTGAGCACGACGCTGTTGCCGGTCGCGAGCGCCGGCCCGATCTTCCACGCCGGCATGTTCAGCGGGTAGTTCCACGGCGTCACAGCGCCCACCACGCCGACGGGCTCCCGCAGCACGAGCCCGAGCGCGCTCTCCGGCGTCGGGGCGACCTCGCCGTACCGCTTGTCGATCGCCTCCGCGTAGTACGAGATCCCCTCCACCATCGCGGCGACCTCGCTCAGGGCGTCGCCGATCGGCTTGCCCATCTCCAGCGTGGCCAGCACCGCGAGCTCCTCGCGGGCATCCTCGATCCCCCGCGCGTAGGCGAGCATCAGCCGCTTGCGCTCGCGCGGGGCCAGCCGCGACCAGCTGCCGCGCTCGAACGCGGCGCGCGCCGCCGCCACCGCGGCGTCGATGTCGGCCGCGTCGGCCTCGGCCACCGTGGCCAACACCCTGCCGTCGACCGGGCTGCGCTTCTCGAACGTCCTTCCGTCGCGAGCGTCGAGGCGTTCGCCGTCGATGAACGCACGCCCGCTCGGCTGCAGGCGGTCGGCGATCTCGCTCCAGCGGTTCGGGGCCTCGGTGATGGCCATCACTGCATCCACCCCGTCCCGTTGACAGCAGTCGCGCTGGCAGTGCTTTCGGCGTGCCGGATCGCAGCCTCGAGGATCGCGAGCGCGCGATCCGTCTCCGCGGGGGTGAGGGTGAAGGGCGGCAGGATCCGGATGACGTTACCGCTAACGGCGCCCGTGCGACGGTGGCCGAGCAGCAAACCGTGGTCGCGGCAGTACTGGCTGATCGCGGTCGCGTCGAGGGTCGATGAGGTCTTGCTGACGTCGCCGATCCAGCGACGAAATCACGCCCATACTGGCAGCGCTGGGAAGGGCGAGCGGCACCGAGAGCAGAGCGGCGACGACCGCGGCGGAACGCGCCCTAGAGGCCCACCTTCCAGACGCTGCGCCCGAACGTGCCGGCGTACAGCGTGTCGGACGGGTCGTGCAGGCGCAGGTCGAGCACGGGCGCGAGCGGCAGGCCGTCGCCGGTCGCGTTCCAGTTCTTCTTGTCGTTCTTGAGCGTGAAGACCCCGACGTCGGAGCCCACGTGCACGGTGTCGCGCTCGACGTCGACGACGACGTCGTTGACCGGGGCGTTCGGCAGGTTGCCGCTGATGTTCGCCCAGGTCTCGCCGCCGTCGGTCGTCTTGAACACGTGCGCCGCGTCCTCGCCGTTGCGGAAACCCGAGAACGTCACGTACACGACGTCCTCGTCCCGCGGGTCGATCGCCGCGCGCGTGATCCACCGCTTCGGCAGCCCCTTGTCGGTGAACTCGGTCCAGGTGGCGCCGAGGTTCTCGGTCTTCCAGAGCCTGCCGGTGTCGGTGCCGACGTAGATCGTCTGCGGCGCGGTCTTCGACACCGAGATCGTGGTCAGTGTGCCCCAGCGGAAGTAGATCGGGTCGTTGCGTCCGGGCTCGAACGTGCCTGTCAGATAGTTCTGTTCCGCCGGGCTGATCAGCGACCAGGTGTCGCCGCGGTTCGTCGAGCGGTGGAGCTGGTTGCCGCCGAAGTAGACGACCGACGGGTCGTTGGGATCGATCACCAGCGGCGCGTGCCAGTTGAATCGGATCGACGTGGTGCCGTCCTGGATGTTCGTGCTGGTGAGCGTGCCGCTGCGCTCGTCGTAGCGGCGGCAGGCCCCGTACTGCGAGCAGCCATACCAGATCCGCGCGTCGCTCCAGTCGATCGGGACGTACTCGCCGTCGCCGCACCCGTAGTCGTTCCACTGTGTGGGCGCGCCCGGCCACGAGCGGATGCAGCCGTTGTCCTGAGTCCCGCCGGTGAGCCGGGTCGGATCGGTCTCGGCGACCTCGACCTGGTAGTGCTGGGTGTACGGCTCGTGCGTCGCCTTCGTCCACGTCTGCGTCGCGCCGTTGCGGTCGGATCGGTAGAGGCCGCCGTCGTTTCCGAGGTAGACGAGATCCTCGACCCCGTCGTCCCACTGCAGACCGTGCTGGTCGGCGTGCACGCCCCCTGAGTTGGCCCAGGTGAGACCGCCGTCGAACGACTCGCGCAGGTTGACGCCCGCTACGAACAGATGGTCGGCGTCGTCGGGATCGACCCAGATGCGCCCGAACCACCAGCCGAACCCGCCCTGCGAGCCCGGCCGGGTTGCCGTGTTGAACGACTCGCCGGCGTCGTTTGAGACGTAGAAGCCCTTGTCCTGGCCGAACGTGTGCGTCGTGATGACGTACACCCGGTTCGGGTTGCCGGGGGCCACGGCGACGCCGATGCGCCCGAGCGTCTCGTCGCTTTCGAGCCCGCTCTCGTCGGCCGGCCCACCCGGGCCTTCCGGTGTCTTGGTGACCACGTTCTCGAGCCGCTTCCAGGTGTCGCCGCCGTCGTCGGTGCGGAACAGGCCCGAGCCGACGCCGCCGTAGGTACGCACGTCCGGCTCACGGCGGTGATCCCACATCGCCGCGTACAGGCGTTCGGGATTGCTCGGGTCCATCACGAGGTCGGCGCCGCCGGTGAACGGCGTCTCAGGCGCCAGCACCAGCCGCCACGACGCGCCGCCGTTGGTGGAGCGGTAGATGCCGCGCTCGCCGCCGGGGTTGAACAGCGACCCGCCTGCGGCCACGTAGATCGTGTTCGGATCGGTCGGGTGGACGACGATCCGGCCGGTGGTGCCGCTGTCCACGAGGCCGCGGCGCTTCCACGTCTGGGCGCCGTCGTCGGACCGGTAGATGCCGGACCCCCCGAACGTGATGCTGCCGCCGCCCGGGTTCAGCTCGCCGGTCCCGGCCCACACCGTGCCGTCGGGACCGATCGCGATCGCACCGATCGCCTGCGCGTTGTCGTCGTCCCACGCCTTCTGCAGCGTCGCGCCGCCGTCGGTGGTCTTCCACACGCCGCCCGTCGCTGCCGCGACGTAGACCGTGTCCGGGTCGTCCGGATCGATCGCGAGGTCGGTCAGCCGGCCTCCGATGTTGGTCGGTCCCTCGAGCTCCCATGTGGCTTTCGCGCCGGCCGTCAAGGCGCTGCTGGCGCGCACGGCTCGCGCCTGGCGGACGGCACGCGTGAAGTCGGAGCTGCGCGGAAGATCGCCGCCGCTCGACCGCTGGAACAGAAAGTAGTCATCCGGCTCGGCCGGGCCGAGCCCCTCCTCCTCACCTTCCTCCTCGCCTTCGCCCTCGGCGGACGCGCGGGCCGCGGAAGTCTGCTCGTCCCCGCCGCCGCCGCTGCCGGCCAGCGCGACGATCACCCCTGCGCCGATCACGACAACCGCGACCAACGCCAACAGCCACACCTTCGTCATGGCCTCCGCCCTCCCCGAGGGTGCTACCGCTCGGGAATGCTAGACCTTCAAGTCCGTCGAAGCCAGTCGATCAGTGCGGGCCAGTAGCGGTCGGGCGCCTCGGCGACGGGGATGGCCCGTGCCCTCGATCATGAGCAGCTCGCCGCGCGGCGCGGTGCGCTTCGGGCGCTGGCTGGCGGTGACGTCGGTCGCACTGCGAGCCGGCTGCCTTGTCAGTACCACGTAGGCCTTCCGCGCGAACTTGCATCGACAGCGACCCGACAGAGCCTGCGGTCGCCCGAGCTTGCGACCCGGAAGCCTGGCCGCGAACCAGCATCCGGGGGGGAACGAATCTCAGCCGCCGCCTTCTTCCCTCGCCTGGCATCACCCGCGCAGCGATGCGGAGTCGAGTTCGATTCCGATGACGTCGCCGACATGGGCGAGATCGGCGTCGTGAGCGAGCAGCGTCGCCTCGCCACGCCAGGCGACGGCGGCGATCATGCAGTCGATCATTCCGCGCGGCGTGACGCCCGCGGCCCGGCACCGCCGGTAGATGCGCACCGCGCCATCGAAGTCAGAGGCCGGATCGAAGGGGAGCAGCTCGAAGCGCAGCAGCAGTCGGCGGAGATCGACCTCGCGCCGGTCGTCCCGCGCGCCGGCTAGAACCTCCATGACCACCGGCTCGGTCACCGCAAGCTCGCCACCGGCCTCGATCAGCTCGGCGACACGCCGGTCGACCGGGCTGCCCGCCCCCCGGTCGTACTCGACCCACGCCGACGTGTCCGCCAGGATCACGCGTCCCGGCGCGGCTGCGCGTCGACCGGCGGCTCATCGATGGCGCGGGCTCCGCGCATCGCCATGGCCTCCTGCCGCGTCATCGGCTGCCCGGCGAGGTGGCGCAGGGCCAAATCCACGGCCGCGGTCTTCGTGCGTACCCCGTAGCGGTCCATGATCATCTCGACGAAGTCCTCGTCAATCTCGATGTTCGTCCGCACCTTAGCCATACACGAAGAATACACGTGACGTGTACCGCACGTGTACGCGAAGCTTTGGGGCGCTCATGATGAAGACCCGGTTGAGGCGGGGCGCGGGTTCATACCCTCGGTGGACCGAAAGGCCCAAAACGGTTCTGGTGCCTGTTCCGTTCCACCTGCGAAGCCAGTCGTAGACCCGCGGAGCTCGCCGCGATGGGCGCTTTCGCCCATCGCGGCGTCACCGTCATCACACGGTTCTGACTAGTTGTCCGCCCAGTACGCGGCGTTGCCGACCATCGGCCACTCGCGCTCGGGATCCGCCCGGTAGAGCGGGTTGTTCGCGAATACGGCGAGCCGCGCCGTGCCGGCGGTGTTCGTGCCGTGGGCGATCACCGCCGTGCCGGCCGCGCCGGACGTCAGGTAGCCCGGCCACAGGCCCGACCCGAAGAACCCGGTCTGCGGCAGCTTGGCGTCGACGGTCAGGTGCGCCGGCTGCGTGAGCCACGTCGGGGGGTCGACGATCAGCGTGTCGCGGGCCGGGTAGACGCCGGTGATGACGCTGTCGGCGCCGCCGGTGTTGTCCCAGAACACGATGCCGCTGTAGCCGTTGTCGAGCGCGCTCGGGGCGACGTCCGCCACCAGGCCGGGGACCTGCCCGGCGCCGGCGAGGAAGTCCGCGCCGGCCTCTTGGCCGCTGAGGTAACCGCCGCCGCCCGCGAAGAACGCGCTCAGGCGGTCCCTCGCGACGTTGCGGTTGGCCTGCGTCGGCCAGTTCACAATGGCGTTGTAGACCAGGTCGTAGCCGGCGAGCGGGTCCGTCGCGCTGGTCTGGAGCTCATTGAGCGTCACGGGATCCGCCTCGAACCCGAGCTCGCGCAGCACCCAAGTGCTCTGGTCCGTCGCGCCTACACCGTTGTTACCGGTGATGACGCGGAACCGCGGCACC